>ERZ761584.144-NODE-144-length-27376-cov-6.014421_pt1 | contig 27376 bp, 36 predicted proteins | sample MGYA00512168_ERZ761584 | MGnify/ENA primary metagenome ERZ761584 (study PRJEB28899, sample SAMN03785564) | bioreactor sludge metagenome | biome: EBPR Sludge; feature: EBPR Bioreactor; material: 0.22µm filtered reactor supernatant | place: Saint Lucia: Queensland...
TGGCGGGGCAGCTATGCCAGTTCACCGCCACGCGCATCTCGCACTAAAAAACCAAAACATGAAACGGGCACATTACAGATTGCTTTTGCAGGAAGAAAGAGAGGCCAGCGAGCGCATGAAATCGTTCGTGGCTCTCGGCGGCTGGGCGACATTCGTTGCTGGTGTGCTGGCGCTGTGGTTGCTGTGCTCGTGCACTGTCATCAATCATCCGACGGCTGGCTACTACGCCAGCCTCGGCGGGGACACAACGCAGATGAAGTCTGATGCGTCCGGCTACTCGTTTGGCTCCAACTCCAACAGCGCGGCGTTTCGGGACGTGCTCAAACAAATCCGCGTGTCCTGGCAGTCCTACCTTGTGGCGGAGGGGCTGAAATTTCTCTCCGGCCAATACTACACACACGAGGGCAAGATCGTGGACGCCGGAACGAGCGTCAAACTGGAGGAGCTGCGCAATGCGCGCTCGCTGGCGGAGAGCAACGCGGCTCTTGAGTCCCTCAAATTGACCAATCCCTGATATGCCCGTCATCGAATACAATCTGTCCCTGCTCATGCAGGCTGCGGCAGTGGCCTGTGGCGCGTTGTTTGTGACCGCGTTGGGAGTGATGAGCGAGGCGGAGCGCCTGATGGTGTTGTGCCTGGCGGGAGGCATCGGTGGCGGGATGCTGGCCGTGCTCCTGTTCCCGCGCGGCACACTGAGACTCAGCGCCGCGAAATGGATCGGCTCATCCATGACGAGCGCCATTTTTGGGCCGGCGGCGTGTATGTATGCCGGGATCGCCACGGATGCCCATTATATCCTGGCGGTCTCGGGCGCGATTGGTCTGGGGGCCTGGGGTTTTCTGATTCTTGCGGTGCCTGCGGTGCAGCGCATCGCGGCGCGAGCCATGTCTGCGCTGGCGCGGGAGAAATTCCACCTGGAGGATGACGATGCCAAACCCTGAATCCAGTCACATGAAACGAGCCCGCGAACGCGCGGAGATGGAAACGGAAATCCGCCGTGCTCTTGATCCAGAAACGGGAAAGCCCTTCCCGCAACAACCGCCGCGCCAGTTCCTCCAGGGGAAGTTCACGGCCATTTGCCTGCTGGTCTCCGGCATCGGCGCGGCGGGGCGGCTGTTCGGCTTTGTGTTTCCTGCGGATGAGGTGAATGGCATCTTGCAGTGGATCGCCGCGAACTATGACGCCCTTCTCTTCGTGGGTGGACAGCTCGGCGCGGCGTGGGGCCAACTGCGGCGCAACTGGAGGGCTGCTGCATGAAAACGAAGATCATTACATACCTCCTGAAATCGCTCCTCAATGTGACCCGTGAGCAGTGGGATCATGTGGTGGAGTGGGTCGAGGATGCGGCGGTGTGCTACACAGACGGACGCATCAAAAATCGCTGGGTCCGCGAGCAGATCGCCCATGCCTGGCCGCATATCAAACCGCACGTCGTGGACGCCCTTGTTGGTGTCGCCGTGGCCATGCTCAAGAGGGGAGCGGGGAAATGAGCGGACCTCACATTGAACCCGATGTGTTAGCCGTGGAGATCGTGCGCGCGGCGTCGCGATTCATTGGCTTGCTCGAAGTGCGTCCGAATGCCGGTTGGGACAAGCCTGCCACGCCAGGGCCGGACACCGCCCTTGTGCGAGATTTGTTGATGATGATGCGCCCCTCGCCGTGGGAGGAGGGGTGGGCCTACTGCGCGGCCTTTGCGGAGGGGGTGGTGGCCCACGCGCTGGCCAATGCGGGAGCGTCATCGGATCAAATCCGCCGGTGGCACAGACGCATGACGCCGCATTGCGTCACGAGCGCGGGGAATTTCAAGCAAGTAGGCTTGCTGTCGCGCGAGGCCGCCATCGGCGCGGTGTGGCTGGCGCGGCACGGCAGCACCAGCAACGGCCATGCGGGCCTGGTGACGGCCATCTCGCCGACCACGATGGCCACCATCGAGGCGAATACGTCACTGGACGCCACCACGCCCGCGAAAGAGCGCGAGGGCGACTGGATCACCACGCGGCTGCGTGATCCGGCCACCAACGGCAAGCTGCGCACCCTCGGCTTCATCAGCCCGGCGGACATTGTGCGCCTTGTTTCATCATGACCGCCACCTGAACCCTTTGCCGCCGGAGTCCCGCAGTCCGTAAGGCGCGGGTGGGTTCCGCTTCGCCCTCATAGCTCCGGCGGCGAGTTTTACCATGACTTTTGGGCAACACGAGATCGGCGTGGCGGTGATCGCCACGGGTGATGTGGAGCAGGCGGCACGCACGGCGGGCAGCCTGGACTTGTGCGCTGGCGCTTTATTCCTCCGCCGGCGATTGCTGGTGGCGCGGGTCGCCCCCACGGACTCTCTGACACTGCCAGACTCATGGGAGGTGCTGCGTGTGCCTCCCGATGACACCACCCCGCTGGCAGAGATCGCGGTGGCCCAGGCGCAAAATTGTGACTGGCTGGCCGTGGTGGAGGGGAACGGGAAGCACATTCCCTCGGGCTTCGTGAATGACTTGGTGGTGAGGGTGGGGCGTGGAGCCGCCGGCCCCGATCTGCGGCGTGTGGGCGCGGAGGGCGCGGCAGCGGTGCCATTATCGGCCATGGAGCACCCGGAGCGGCTGGCGGAAATGCTCGGTGTGACCATTGTGACGCCGAAGTATGAGGCACTGGCGGCGGAGGCGGTGCGGAGGTTCAAACGCTTCACCGGCCTGCCGGTGATGCGCATCGAGGTGGCCGAGGGCGAGGGCTTCGCGGCGAAGCTGCGCCTGGCGGATCTGTGCCCGGCGCGGCGGGTGGTGTTCTTTGACGCGGACTGGTGGCTGCTGCGCGCGGTGGATGTGACGGCGCTGGAAGGCGACTTCTGCGCGGTGCCAGACCCCAGCGCGGTGGACATGGAGAGCTTTTGCGCGGTGGACGCCCGCGCGCTGGCATTGCCGGCGGCGGAGTACTTCAACTCCGGCTTCATGGTCGCGGACTTCACCCTGGAGCGTGTGCGGGCGATGTTCCGCACGGCGCGCCTGTCCCGCGATTTGGCCGATCACACGGACCAGAGCTACCTGAACCGCGCCCGCATGGCACAAGGCGTGCCGCTGACGCGCCTGCCGCTGGAGTGGAACTACTACCACCGCGCGGCGACGTGGGGATGTGTGAAGGCCATCCCGCCGCATCTGCTGGCCGTCCATGCCGCCGGCGTGCCGCTGGAGGAAAAGCCGGTGCATCTGGAGGGGATGGTGACGATTTTTTCCACCGGAGTGACGCGCGCCCCGCGCGCCCCGGTAAAGCGCCAATGCACCCGCACGGCGTCGGACTGGCTGGCGGAAAAGAAAATGGATTGGAGCCAGTGGTTCGCACCGGGGAACCATCGCGATGTCAAGGAAGCGGTGAAGATGGAGGTGGCGCGCGCGCTGCTGGCGGACACCGATCTCCGCCACTGGAAGACGCGGGCGAGTGCGCGCTGCTACCTGACCTACCGCCATTTGCAAGGCACGCTGGAGCGCGCGGTGTATGACGCGGAGGTGCGCCACACCCAGGTGGTGATGGACGAGGAGGATGACATGAGCGTGCGCTGGTGGATAAGCCAGCAGACGGCGGACATCTATGTGGCGTATTTCGAGAACTGTTTCGAGCGCGCGGAGGCGTTGAGCCTGGCGTTGCTGCATCGCGCTTGGAACCCAGATTACCTGAACCGCTGGCAGCCGATGCTGGCGAATGTGCTCCGAGTGACATGCCTGCTGGCCTACCTGCATTTCCTGCGAGGGAGGGAACGAGAGGCGGCGCAACTGGTGGGCAACATGGTGGATACGTGGCAGCAGCGGACGCGCGATCACAATTGGACGCGCTGGCCGCTGCGTTTTCAAGAAGCGCAGAGCGATCTGCACGCGCTGCAAAACGCCATGTACATCGCGCGGGCGACGGGGCTGACGGAGTTTGAAGACCAAGACTGGCTTGCCCGCCGTGGCCGCAATGACGAGCGAGGCAACCACTTCAATCCCTATGCACGAATCATGCGCACGCTGGGCGCGAAGATCAACGCGGAGGGTGACTTGTTTGCGTGAGCGTCGGTTCGCTTCATCCGATTTGGTCGCCTTCGATTGTGTGCGGCGCGATCACCTACATGGACCGCCTCAGCTACGGAGGTTCCTTCGAGGAAGCTGAGAAGCGGGCCAAGGTCGGCGAGAAGCAGACATACTGCCAAAACTGCGGACTCTGCCGCTGGCCGGAAGAACAGAGGACGTGCGACAACTTCGTGCGTTCTGAAGAACTCGAACGCTTTTACGCAAGTGAGGCGAACGCCGCTGATGAGGCGATCCGCCGCTAAAAACCAACACGCCAACCACTATGCCAAACAAAATCGAAGCCACTGAATCTACGCCTGCGGGTCGCCCTCCATCAGCTTTGTTCGCCTGCCCATTTTGTGGGAGCACCCCTGAATTGCATCGCTGGACAAACCTGCATCGAGCAGGTGAGTGGTCGAGGGTGGAATGCGCCTGCGGAATCCGCACCTCAGCACTCGGAGCAGTCAGTGAAACAATTCGTCGCTGGAATACCCGCAGTCAGGCGAACGGCTCGGATCAGGCGACGGCTAGCACAAGACTATGAAGAAACGACAGACATGATCAAGGATTGGCGTATTCTCGCGGAGGTGTTGTAGTTGGCCGAACACTCAAACCCAGCCACCGAACCCATGATTTCATCCAGCACACCAGACTCTCCAGAGGTTGGCTGCGGTGCCATTGTTCGCCGCGATTTGACCACGGCTGACATGCCGCCGGACGAAGACAACAACGAAGAAGTCAAGACGATCATCGCCCGAATCCAAATCCACCACATCCGCGAGACGATGGGAACCTTCTGCGCAAAGTGTCACGCGCAAATGCGCGTCACGATGGCTTACAAGTGCCGATGGTGCGCGGTCTGGTATTGTCACCAGTGCGCTGCCTTGCACTTCGGCCCCGACACTTCGGCGAACGACTAAGGCAACCCCTGGGCATAACCACAAATGACTATGAAAACCAAGAAACAAGGCCGGAGGGCCAAAACTCAGAAGTCCGACAGACAGCCCAGGGGGTTGCCTGCGATGCCGGGTTCGCCCCGTCGTCTGCTATATCTACGACGAAGTGAACATGTCGCTTCCGGCTAAGGCTGTAAAATGGACTGTCCACTTTTACGTCGGGAACAACGAAAGACCTCTGCTCGGAACCATGAAACAGGGTTACTTCAAAAGTCGGTCGGCAGTGATGCGTGCAGCGCAGAACTACTATCGGCGGCTGCTTTGCATTTGGGCGAACGTCTTAGCGCACCCACTCGGTGGGGCGGCGGGAAACATAATCGAAGCGAAGGAGGGTTCTAGCCATGAGTGACGATGCTACACCAGCGCCCCACCGAGTTGGGTGCCGCGCTTTGTTCGTCCCGTTGTTGGCCGATGATGTCAGTCTCGTCATTGGTGCGCTGGACTCTCTCGGTGTCGCTCTCGCCGACCATCATCACCAGTGGTCAGTTGGTGAGCGGGAAATCTACGATCAAGCTCGGGAGTTGCTGGAAAGAGCTATTTCTTCAAGCGATTGTATGGTTTCTGGTTCGTTGGTTTCAGGGAGATGCCCTCTTGGGACGCTTTCGTCTGAACTGCCGCCGGAGTCCGACCAAGTTTCAAGCCAATCACAGGCGTCGGAGTGTTCTGCTTGGCGAGTTGCTTCACTTGCTTTACTTCGGCTGGCGTCCATGCCTTGCCGCTGTTTCGTGTGGATTTGCTCATGGTGTTTATCGTGGGTTGGTGGTGGATTTACTTTTCAGAGGACGAACGCCTGCGGATCAGGCGACGGCGAGCACAAGACTTTATGAGCACGAAAAAACACCCTCCGAGCCGTTGCCTGCATCCCGCTTGTTCTGGCCGTGCGTGCTGGGACGCATCACGTTGGATGAGACAGAAAATCCAAAGCCATGACCGAAACATGATCATGGCACTCAACATGAAGAAAGCTGCAAATGAAAAAGCCAATGCTAAAATGTGAATGCTGTGGAGGCACGGGCAAGCGCCCGATGTCTGACGACCTGCAAGAAACTCTCGAAGCCGTGATCCACCTCAAGGCCGCGCACTCGGCGCAAGTGGTGGAAGCCATCGGCTACCAATGCACACAAGAGGCAATGAGCAACAGACTGGCCGATCTCCTGCGAATGGGATTCCTGACGCGAACGAAGCACGGCAAGTTTTGGGTGTATTGCCAGAACAAGGAATAGCCACAGTTGGTTGTTGCAGAATTAAATTCGCCCACAATGCCGCCAAAGACCTGGCTGGTGGTGTGCCGCGTGTCAGATGAGTTCAAACTCTGGCAGGCCGCCGCTATCAGGGCGCAGTTTTACCGGCGGGACACGAGGGGATGGGGCTTTGCCTGTCTGACAGACCAACCTCAAGAGGACTGGCATATTCCGCTGGTGAGCGATCTTCCCGGGTGGTGGGCGATTCAGGAGACTTTCATCGGCACTGGCCCGCATATTTTGACCGGGCTTGATTCCATTATCATGGGCGACATATCGCCTTTGCTGGAACTGGCGGAACGCTGCGATGGTAAAACACTGTACGGCATTCGTGATTTCTATCACCCTCACCTGTGGGCGAGCGGGGTGACAGCGTGGAATGGGGATTGGCGGGAGCTGTTCGAGAAAACCACCCCGGGCCGGATGAACCAATTTCGAGGCAACCAGGAGTTTACCCGCTGGCATGTGAAGGAGAACATGCCAGACCGGCGGCTGGCTTTTTTGAATAATGAGATAGACGGCATCCTCAGTTACAAACGGGACTTGAGAGGACAGTGCGACAAGGAAAAGAAGCTGGCCGGGTGCCGCGTGTGCTGTTTCCACGGTCAGCCGCGCCCCTGGGCGGTGCGGGACAGCGAACCCTGGCTTGAACCCTACCTGAGTCTGCGCGCCACGAAATAACACTTGCGGGCTTTACCAAACTAATGGTAATCTGCCGCGCACACATTCTATGGCGGACGAGAACGAGAACGAGGCTTTTGACGCGCTGCTGGACGCCCAGATTGCCGGCGACACGCCAGCAGAGCAGCCCCCCGAGGCCGCCGCCGCGACCATTGATCCTCCCGCTGGAGAGCAAACGCCGCCCGCCGAGGCTGATCCCGCCGCGCCGGAGGCCAAGAAATGGCCGGGCATGGACAAGGTGGGCGAACTGCCAAAGCGCCTTTACACGGAGCATTTCACCCCGGTGCAGAAGGAAACGATGCGCCTCATGGCGGAAATGCCGAACATTGATCCTGCCGAGGTGGTGGTGCTGGCGAAGCGCAATCTCGGCATGGAGGCCGAGCCCGCTGAGGGCGATCCTGCCGCCGCTCCCACAGAACTGCCCGCACCTGACGCGGTGAGCGAGCCGGTGACGCTGGAGGACTTTGACGCGGCGATTGCTGACGTGGATCGCGCCCTGGACGAACATGCGGACGCCGATGGCGTGGGCACGACGTTCAACCGCGAGATCAAGACGCTACTGGACCAGAAGCAAGACCTCATCATGCGCCGCGCGATGGCCCGGCAAACTGCCGCGAACGCCGCTGTGCAGGCGGCGGACTCCTTCACCACGCGCAATCAGCGCGCGGTGGAAACTAGCCTGGCGCGCTACGAGGCGCTGAATGACGAGTCCAGCCCCCTTCACACCGCCGTCATGGCGCGTCACGCGGAATACGAGAATCTGGCGCGTCTGGCGCAGGCTGATCCCGCGATAGCCCGTGATCCTGACACCCAGCTCGCACTTGTGAAGTACGAGCACCCTGACTTTGCCCTCTTGCTCGCCGACGAGGTGGCCGGCGAGATGGGCATCGCGGCCACGCCGAAGGCGGGCCGCCCCAATGCCACCTCAACGCAGGGCGGCCCTGCCCACAGCACTGCCCCCACGCCGAAGGCGGGGATAGCGCCGCTGCCGGGCAACGCTGGAGCCGCGCATCGTGTAACCATAGCCCCGAGCGATCCTTTGGCACGTTTCCAAGTCGCCGCCCAAAGCGGTGACGAGGACGCGCTGGATGCCGCGCTCGACGGTCTGATCTCCGGCGGTGCCGGGGAACGGGTGAACCACGCCACCGGCAACGGACGGCTTGTGTTCATGCATTGACACCTTGCCCCCCTATCCCCTTGGTCGCCTCATGATGGGCGGCTGAAAAAGCAAACCCCACCAAGGACACCCGACCGGGCCGCCCGTGTGGGCGGCACATGGACACCGGCGTGCCCGCACCCCCAAAAAAACTCCGCCGGAGGTGTGCCCTTGTGCCGCCAGCCAGGCACTCACCCATAGAAAAACACGATCATGCCCTCATACAGCAGTATTGATCCGCAATCGCTGGCAACCATTGTCAGCGCGGCGGGAAGCAACGTACAGGAACAAGCCTGGATGGCGAAGGCCATCCGCCGGATGCAACCGAAAGGCCAGTTCTCCAAAATCAAATCCGGCGCTGCCGGCGGTCGCCCCATCCTGGAGGTGGCGGACACTGAAAAGATTCGCGGTCAAACCGTGAATATCACCATCGAGGCTCCGCTGGGCGGGCCAGGTGTGCAAGGCTCTTCCGCCACGCGCACGGGCACCGGCGAGAACCAGAAGGGCAAAATGATGTCCTTCTCTGTCGGTGTTCTCTTCAAAGCCAAGAAGTGGAACAACATCGCCATGAACCAATGCACGCTCGGGTCGAACAACGACACGAAAGGCCGCAACCAACTGTCTGACTGGCATGAACGCCGCATGTCCGACTGCTTTGAGGCGGTGATGCTGGCGAACCGTCACGCGCGGAACACGATCTACGCGGGCACGGCCACGTCCATTGCCACACTGAAGTCTTCGGACACCTGGAGACAGACGGACATCGTGAAGGGTAAAAACGCGCTGCTTTCAATGGGTGCGCACCCCTTCAACGTGGCGAAGGTCGGACAGGCTGAAATCAACCGTTTCTTCGTCGCGGCGAACAACCGCCTGACGGAAGACATGGAGGTCTCCGGCGAGTGGGAAGACCTGTTGGCCCAGAGCCAGGTGCGTGGTGACATGAACCCGATCTATACCGGCTCCATGCCGGACTATCGCGGGAACATCATCCAGCGCCACGAGATCATCAACTCCGACGCATGGGGGCCGCAAGGCAGCCTGAGCGCCCCGGTTGCCTATCTCGGCGAGGAAATCATCGCCCTGCCCGTCACGGGCGCGGAGATGAAGGGTGGCGGCTCCGCCACCGGCGCGGCCCTGACCGAGCCGAAGTACTTCGAGGGCTTCCCAGCCGCGAGCTTCACCGGCTACCAGGACACCGCCATCATCGCGGCGACCACGGGCACGGAATGCTATGTGCTGGCACAGCACATCAGCGGCGCGGACGCGGGCAAGTTCACCCTGTTCGCCTACCAGGTGAACAACGGGAACAAGATCACGCTCACGAAAAAGCTGATGAGCACCAACGCCACCTCCGGCAAGATTGACGCCACCACGGTGGGGTCGGCGGTCTGGGGCACGGGCGTGTACACCTCGGATTACTTCTCCGAGGGCGCGGTGCCGGTCGGCTCTCCCCTCTACCCCTGCAATGCCAAAGGGCAGCCCTACTGCTTCGGCTATCAGCTGGGCGGCGAGGCGATTGTCTGCGGCTACGGCCAGGGCACGAGCGGTGTGGCGTTTGGTCGTCGCTCCATTGAGAGCCAGGAGCACGGTCGCGACACGGAGATCGGGATGGAAATTTGCTGGGGTCTGGCCCCGACGCAAAACGCGGACGGGCTGATCTGCAACTACGCGGTCTTCGTGGCGGCGTGGAATCCACCCGGGCTGCCGAACATCACCTGATCCTCCGGTTAGTCAGGTAAAACCTTGACGCGCGGCGCGCGGGGTGGCACACTCCGCGCGCCGTCTTATTATGTGGAACCTCCAGCTTGTTCTTGTCTCCACCCGCGCTTTTGGCGAGGGCATGTTTTGCTCCAGGCCCGGCTTGCGGGACAAACGACTGACCCGCGACGCGGTGAACCCGGAGAACGTGAGCTACGTCTGTGCGAGCATGGAGGAGTTCCGGCTCATCAATGAGCATGTGATCCGTGGTGGCAGGCTCGGCGTGCGCCGGCGTTACTGGATCGAGGCGCGACTGGTGAACCACGTCACGCGTGAACTCCGCGCGCTCAAAGGAGACGAGACCTTCGCCATCCTGAACACTGCCGCGAATCCACCGGTGTCACCACCCGCGCCAGTTGTCGCCAAGACCACGCCGCTGGAGGTGCCTCCACCATTGCCACCTGAGACGCCCAAGAAACGCGGACGCCCGAAAAGCAAGAAGTAAGCGATGGCCGACACCGCCGCCAGAGTCCGCGATGACATCCTCGGTCTGCTCGGACTGGAGGCGCTGAGCCACGGCCCCGCCACACTGGAGACGCGCATTCTCTCCGACCTGAACCGCGCGCTTCAAGAAATTTACTCGCTCCATCCGCGCCTCTGGATCGCGACCGATCCGCGCGCGGAGCAGGTGCGCGCGCCGCTCGCGGTGACGCTCGATGTCACCAATGGCAGCAAGACCATTGCCAATCTCACGTCCGCCTCATGGATGACGGGCTGCACCATCGTCATCTCTGGCGATGCCGCGCAGAACATGCTCATCAAGACCGCCGGGGTGTCGCTGACGCTGCTCAAGCCCTACCAAGGCCCGAACGGCGCGACCGTGGCAGCCACCGTCTATCAGGATGTGGTGCAGCCCGGCGCGGATGTGGAGCAGGTGCTCGCGCCAGTCATGGCGGAGGGCTACGGCGAATTGCGCCCCGTGGCGCACGAGCGCGACCGTCTCAAGGCGGACACCGGGAACTTCTCCACCACCGATCACGGGCGTGACACGAGCACTCTTTACCCGCTGGCCCACTCAGACAGGCCGGTGCGGATGCCGGATGCGTATTTGTGCGAGCGCCAATTCGATTCCACGGAGGGGTCTGTTGTCTCCCGGCTGCGGTTCAGCGCCCTGCCTGACCGGGCGTTTGTGCTTTCCTTCCGGGTGAAGCTCATCGGGGGCATGGCCGGCGTGACGACACTCTCTGATACGCGCGAGCTGGTGCCATTCAACCTCGTGGACAGCGTGCTGCTGCCGATCGTGCGTTTCAGATTCTCCTCATGGCCGCACTTCACGGGCGATGCGGCTGCGTTGAAGGCGGACTACGAAGGCGCGCTCGCCATGCTGGGGAACCTCAACCCGCCCTCCTTTACCGAGCAGCGGATCGCCTGTGGCGACGCGTGGTGATGATGGGCACACAAGGTCATGGCCGGTGACATCAAGATCATTCCCCTGCGTCAGTTCGGCGGCATTTCCTCGCTGCAAGAGACGACGCACTTTGGCGAGAAACTTTCCAGGGCGAAAAACCTCCTCCTGCGACCGTGGGGAGGGTTCAAAGGCATCCCGTTTTACGAGCGGCTGTGGGGCATCGGCTCCAGCGCCACGGTGCAGAGCACGCTGCTGGCGCTGCGTCCTCCCGCCGCCACCAGCCAGAGCGCGAACGTCAACACCACGGACAACACGCTGACAGTGTACTCCCATTGGATGCTCACCAATGAGCGTGTGAGGCTGGCGACCACGAACACGCTGCCCGCGCCGCTGGAGACCGGCACGGATTATTACGTCCGCGACATCAACACAACCACGGGCACGCTCAAGCTGTCAGCGACCAGCGGCGGCGCGGAAATCAACCTCACCACGCAGGGCACGGGCACGATCACGATCACGCCGCAGCGCGTGCTCAACACCAGTGACAAGACCATTGCCGTGCGCGTGTCGCGACAGGGGAAATCCTTTCTCTTTTTCCAAAACCTCACCAATCAGAAGTGTCGCGGGCTGTTCTACCTGGGCGATGACGGATCATTCAGCGGCGACTACGATTTCACGGCGGGAACACCGTCTTACGAGGTGCTGGCCCTCCGCCTCGATGACACGGCGCGCTGGCAGGGGAGCTACTTCCACGGCCAGTGGATGCTGGGCAATGGCGTGGACAAGCGCGTCTGCGTGCAGCTCTCAAGAACCCACACGCCAGGGAAATGGCGGCAGGCTGGCAATAATGACCGCCCCTCCGCTCCAGTCATCAGCCTCACAGCGCCGAGCACCAGTGGCAATGTGCAGGCGTCATGGACGATCCCCGCTGGCGGAGGTGCTGGCCAGCGCGCCGGCGCGGCCACGCTGACATTTACTGCAAACGCGGACAACTTCCCCGGATCGGCAGGCAACAGCCGCATCCAGGTCAGGATCACTTATAACTCCAGCGCGGTGGTGCTCTCCAGCAGCCTGAGCGGCAATGGCACAATCAGCAGCCCCTACCTCTACACACTCACCACCGCGCCGAACGCCGCCCACAACAGCAACAACGCCATCGTCGCCTTCGTGAACTCGGACACCAAGGTCATGTCCATTCTCACGGCCAGCACCTCTGCCAGCGACAACACCGCGGACACCAATAGCTGGGCCTACACCGCGCTCTCCGGCGGCACCGGCACCGGGAATAGCGAGGGCTTTGGCAACCGCACCGTGAGCGTGTACGCGCGCTTTTGGGACGCGGGCACGAACAACCTCGGCTATGAGGGCATCAGCAGCGACAAGAGCAATACCATTGGCATCCCGGCGAACGCAGCGAATGACATTTCTGTGGTGGTGACAAAGAACCCGGCAGCCGGTGGTGGGCGATTCCAATACATTCGCGTTTACCTCCAGTTTGGCGAGGATGAAGAGGCGACCTGGCAGCTTGTTGACCCCGACAACCCGATTGACAACACCACCTCCGGCACCGCCACGATCACCATCGGCAGCGAGACAGAGATGGGGCAGGAGATGTATGCGGACCAGCATCAACCACTGGAGGGCACTCATATCGTGCAATGCAACCGCCAGATGTGGCTGGGGGGAACGACGGATTTCCCAGACCGCCTCTACCCGAGCAAACCGGCGGTGGATGATGAAAAAGCCCCCGAGGGCGCGAACGTGGACGCCTACGAGCTGCTGCAAAGCCTGGGAGCCAGCGGCGGCGAGGTCGTCACCGCGATGTATTCCGACAACTACCGTCTGCACGTCCACACGGCCAGGGGTGTTAACTTCATTGACCCGGACAACCCCGACAACCAGCAACAGCCCCCGCTGCTCGCCGGCGCGATCAATGCCAGCGCACTCGCGCCGTGGACAGGCTCGCAGATTTTTTATCTCGGGGCCGACCTCCAGCTCTATGAGTTCAATGGCACCCGCTACGGCAAGCGTGACGCCGACTTTGCCGCGAACGAGGCAGGCATCTACATCCGCGAGCGCGTGGACGCCACCGCCGTCGGGCAGCGCCCGGAGCGCGTGTTTATGTTTGCCGATCCGCACGGGCAACTCCTGTGGTACTGGCTACCCGGCACCGACGGGGAATTGACCGGCTTTGCCTACGACTTTCTCGCCAAAGGCATCGTCGGCGAGTTTGACCACCCAAAGATTTACGCCGCCGCGCGCATGGAGCCGGAGCGGCCAGAGACCGTGTTCGCCGACGAGGATGGCAATCTCTTTGTCTGGGACAGCACCGTGCAGAACGATCACGGCGATTCCTTCCCCGTCGTGGACGCGTTCACGGAATACACCACGCCTGACACGCCCCCCGTGGGCCAGAGTGGCTACGGCGCTGAGACATGGATACAGACCGGCAAGGACTACCGCCAGGCCTACATCGCCGAAATGGAGACGGGCATGATGGACTTTGGCGCGCCGGCGGTGAGGAAGCAATTCCTCGGCCTCGTGTGGACATCACTCCCAGGCAGCCGCGCCCTGGTGGAATGCACCATCACCACGAAGGGCGGGCAAACCATCACCCGCTACTATGGCGATCTCGGCACCCACACCTCCGGGCGGCAGAGCCACAAGATCGTCTTCAACTGCTTCGACACCGCGCTCAAGGTCAAGATGCGCATTCTCTCCGCCGAGCAAAAGCCGTGGGTCATCCGCGACCTGAGCGTGCAATACAAGCCCGCGAGGGGAGTCTAAGAGATGGAAAACGAACTGCCACCCGCCAAGCAAGAGGCGATGGTACGCCAGCATGTGATGGCGTTGATGGAGCATTACGACAGCGTGCAAATCCTGTGCTCAAACGCAAGGGGCATGGGCACGGAGAGCATGTTTCTCGGCGGCGGGAACTGGTATGCGCGCCAGGGCATGGCGCACGAGTTCATCAGCCAGAACCACGCGCATACGGAGGCGAATGAGATCGCGCGGGCGATAAAAGAGGAAGACGATGGGTGAGCAGTCACAGCCAGTTGCGCCCGCTCCGCCGTGTTACGCTGCCCTGTATCCTGTGCTGGTGCCATTTTACGAACGTACCCGGTGGTGCCGGTGGTCGGACTCGAACCGACACGTCCTCTCGGACACAAGATTTTGAGTCTTGTGTTTAGCGGATGGTATTCAGCGTTTTGGTGGGTTCGTGGGCTTGTTTTGGGCAGGGGTCTTGCCTTGGTGCCGCCAGTCGTAGAGGCTGAGCACCAGTTCTATGGTCTCAAGGTCGTCGGTGTCGAGGGCGTGTTGAAACTCGGATTTGGCGAGGCTGACGCGATCCTGTCGCGCTGGTGTCTCGGCAAGGTGATTCGGCAAGGTGGTGCGGATTTGGATCAAGTCTGCCGCCTCTGGCGGGATGTTGTCTCTCAGGTCGGCCACGATGATGGCGAGCGCGTGTTCTATCTCTCCCCGTTTGAGGAAACCTTGGAGAACACGCGCGCGATTGGTGCGGGTGAGTCCACGCGCTCCGGTGAATATCAGCGAGCAGGAGCCGCCGTCTATGCCGGTGATTTTCTCGAAGTCCTTTTGGGAGTGGCCTCTCTCCACCCATATAGCCAGTGCTTTGGAAAGTCTGGAGCCGCCGGTGTGTTTGGTTTTCATGTTGGCAAAATGCCAAGAAAATAACAAATCACAAATATTTTTGTTGACGGGTTGGCAAGATGCAAATTAAATAGCCAAATGCAAACATGCCGCCTAAACCCTCTGACTGAAGCCCGCTTTCTTGACTCTCTCATGGCTTTATTTAGCGCCCAGACGAAGGGCGCGACGGGAGAGCAGCTGGCGGTGATCGCGCATTACCAAGCTCCCATCGAAAAGCGCCGCGCTGAGTTGCAGCGGATGCAAACCCGGCGAGGGCGTCGAGTGATGCAATAACCGAAGACATCCATTTCTCTCACCTCTCTCTACCATGAAAACGCCAGTCCTCTTTTACCGCCCGAGTCCGCACTTTTGCTGCCGGGGCATGTTTTGCCGGGTAGTCCGCTAAATCCCCCCCCCTCCTGCTGCCATGAACCGAGGTGTTGCCGGTCTTTTGCGCAAGTATGCGGTGGCGACGGAGATGCCGTACCGCCTGCTTAAAAAAGCATGGAACGACCTCCCTGCTGCCCAGCGCCATGCGGCGCGGCTGCAACTGGCGGCGGCGGTGAAGGCACCTGCCAAGGAGGAACCCGCGCCATGAGGTGGGACGGCAAGAGCGATCTGCGCACGGGCGATCTGCGGGCGCTGACGGGACTGTCCCGGAGCCAGCTCCATCGTGACCGGAAATGTGCGCTGCTGGGCGCGCCTGAGCGTGTGCGGGGTGTGCGCCAGTCGGTTTTTTCCGCGCGCGCGGTGCGCGCTTACTTCCGCCAGAAATTTCCCAACCTGCTTCCCCGCCGATGAGCAACCTCCTCCATCACGCCAATGGTACCGCGTCTCTGAGTGAGCGGGTGGCGCGGGCGATCTTTGAATCCGGCCAGCGCGGCGTGCGCTACGATGATCTGCGCCGGGATGAGCGGCGTGAGTGGCTGGCGGCGGCTCGTGCGGCGGTGGCTGCGGTGCGCAAGTTTGAGGGAAGGGAGGCAGGAGCATGAGCGCGCCCGAGTTTCGACCGATGAAGAAACCGCGTGCTGTGGCCAAGACGGGGCTGCCGGTGCCGACTGAGCACGCGGAGCAGGTGCATGTGGTGGAGTGGGCGGCGTGGAGGGCGTCGCGTGATCGCCGACTGGGGAATTTGTTTGCCATTGGCAACGGCGGTTTGCGCCCGGCGCGCCTGGTGCAGACGGCGGGCGGTGTGCGCCGCGTGAGCGTGGTGGGCCGCAAGCTGAAGAGCGAGGGGATGAAAGAGGGCGTGCCGGATTTGTTTCTGGCCTGGCCGTCCAACGGGCAGCCGGGGCTGTTTGTTGAGATGAAGCGCGCCACTGGCGGAAGGCTTTCGCCGGCGCAGAAAGAGTGGCGCGAGCGATTGACGCGGGCGGGCTACGCCTGGCGCTGCGCGAAGGGCGCGGACGAGGCGATCCGCGAAATCGAAGCCTACCTCGAGCCGCAGGCTCCAGAGTGACGGGTACGAAGTAATGGGCTGGTGGTGGAGGTCGGAAGCCACCACCAGCCGCTACGAGGGTGCTGAGCTTCCGACAAGATTGACAAACCCCATGTGTGTTTCCCAGGAATCCGTGTTCACGCGACCAAGGGCGGCAGCTTGGGGAAAATAATCCGAAACTCGAAATGGCCTTCAAGCGAATCCAAGTCCCTGTGCGCACTGTAAATGCCGCCTCGGAGGTGAGTTACCGGGTGCAGCCGGCGAGGAAAGGGCTGTGCAATGCGCGCTTTTGCCTGACCATCCGGCCTGACGTGGCGAAAAAAGCGGGGCTGCTGGCGGGCACGCCGGTGGAGATCGAGGCGGATGCAAAGACGGGCCATGGGCGTTTGCTCCGCGTGATGCGTGCTCACAGAAAGATCACCCGGACCAGCGCGCAACACGGGAACAGCCGATTGATGTTCAGCGCGCCGCATGTGGGCGAGCTGGTGAGCCTTTTCCCGGCCAATGACCGGGTGAGCGCGCTGATCTTCCTGGAGGCGACGGAGGATAACGGGCTGATTTTTGAACTACCAACGAAGGCAGAAGAATGAGCGCGCGCCAGACAGAATGCGGAGCAGGGAGCTAGAAAAAGAATCGAACATGGGACAGAACTCGAAGATTGAATGGACGGATCACACGTTCAACCCGTGGATCGGGTGTGCGAAGGTGTCGCCGGGATGCGCGCACTGCTACGCGGAGAAGCTGGACAGGAACCGCTTTTCCAAGACGCTGGGTGAGGGGAGCAAGGAGAAGCCGGTGAGCCATTGGGGGCGCGGCGCGCCACGGCAGCGCACGAGCGGGGCAAATTGGAAGGAGCCGCTAAAGTGGGACAAAAAAGCGGCGAAGATGGGGACACGGGAACGCGTCTTTTGTGCCTCGCTGGGTGACTGGCTGGATGAGGAGGTGCCGGTGCAGTGGCTGGCAGATTTGCTGGCGCTGATCCACGACACGCCGCATCTGGACTGGCTGCTTCTGACGAAGAGGCCGGTGAACTGGCGCGCGCGATTTACCGAGGTGCTGGACAAGGCCCAGCAGTCGCTGGAGGCGACGGAGTGGGTTTCTCAATGGCTGGAACAGAAGCCGCCGGGGAATGTTCACATTGGCTGCACGGTGGAGGATCAGGCGCGGGCGAAGGAGCGGATCCCGCTGCTGTTGCACATACCGGCGAAGGTGCGGTTTTTGTCGTGCGAGCCGCTGTTGGGGCCGGTTAGGTTGGAGGGACTGCCACTGAGTCCAGATGATCCCCTTTTTCGATATTGGTGTCTGACGGGCGAGCATTTACGCGATGGCATGAATGAGCCGCGAGTACTCCCGGGTGCTCAGCGCATCCACCAGGTCATTTGCGGCGGGGAAAGCGGCAGCGCGGAGAGCCGCCCGATGCATCCGGAGTGGGCGCGGAGCCTGCGGGATCAATGTGCGGCGGCGGGGGTGCCTTTTTTCTTTAAGCAATGGGGGGATTGGATTCCGGCGGATCAATGTGCGGCGGCGGGGATTGCTGCCGAGGCGCGGTTTCGCGAGCACCGGTTTGCGGACGGGACGCTGATGTTGAAGGTGGGGAAGCTGGCGGCGGGGCGGTTGCTCGATGGGGTGAGGCATGAGGGGCGGTCGGTGGAAAATTGAAGCTGGAGGATGGAACGGGTGGAGTTTTTCCCATCACTGGAACCAAGGAGGAGGCGGCGTGTGGGTGATCCCTTCGAGTCTCCGCGAATCCTGGAACTCTGCGCGGGCGTCGGAATGCTCGGGGAGAGCATCTTTGCCGCCTGCGGTGGAGGTCGTGGCGCTGCAAGCTGCGGTCGCGTTTGCCTCTTTTTTTAACCCCCTGAACAATTATGCCACTCGACGATCTGACATTTGAGAAACGCAACCAGATGGCCGCGCCGATGGAGCGGAGTCTCCGGCGGATTACCGCTCTGCGGATGGGGCGGCGCGTGGGTGTCAGCGCCTGGATCGTGCTGTTGCACCTGTGGCGGCGGGGAGGTCTCGGGGAGCATCCGTCCCTGCTGGCGGCGGAGGCAAAGATCAGCACGGCGGCGGTGACGGGGATCGTGAATCAGTTGGTGCGGCGCGGACTGGTGACACGCACGGCGGTGGAGGAGGATCGGCGGAGGCTGGTGGTGTGTTTGACCCCGGCGGGTGAGGCGGTGGTGGGGGAGGTGCTGAGAGGTGAATAGCGGATCAAAAACTCGAAACTCGAAGCATGAGTGATCGCGACAAAAAAAGAGGCATTGGGGAGTGGACGCGCACGACGGACGGGCTGTGGACGAAATCCAAGGTGCTGCGCATCGCGTCACTTTTGGGCGAGCAACTGATGCTCCCTTTGGCGGACAAAATCAGCGGACAAATGCTGATGAGGCACGCGACATGCAGCGCGTTGTTTCGCGTGTTCATCACCGTGAACCGCCACGCGCGCGCCGCCGGGGACGGGACACCGGATGCCATTTTATCGGACATTTACGCGGACAATTATCTGGACATCATCGCCGATATGCCCGGCCTGCAAGCGGCAATGGAGGCGGTTGAGTGGGCCGTGTGGGACCGGGAGACGCGGGAACTACGCTTCCCGGATTACCTGAAATACAACAATTTGATGAAGAATGGCAAGCGCGGCAGGCCGGGGAACCCGGACAGCCCGGACGCGCAAAGGAAGAGGAAGAAGCGCGAGCAAGAGGCCGGACAAACACCACCGGACAATTCCCGGACAAATGCCGGACAAATCGGCGCGGAGCGCGCGGACAAATCGGTCAGAAGAGAAGCAGATATTGATGCAGATGAGAAGAAAAACCCTGAGTCCCTTTTTTTGGGGGAGATACGAAGCCCCGAGGCGATGCAGCTGAGAAAGGATCGGGTCGATGCGCTGACGCCGGCGTGGACGCAAATGAGGGGTTGGACCCCAATGGACGAGACGACGCTGGTGTCCGCCGCGAGCAACCTCGATTTGCTGACGGCCAAGGATTGGCTGGTGCTGAAGTGGTTTTTCAAGCGGGCGGTGACGCACCCGGAGCAATGCGAGGGTGGCGTCACGAGTTATCGCCGCGTGTTTCTGGAAGGTCTGGAGGGCTACCTGGCCCGCGCCACCCGCGTGTGGAAACAATGCGGCAGCCCGCGCTTGGAGCCGCGGGTATTTAACAGCGTGCCACAGGAGCGCAGTGGAGCGACAGAGGTGGAGCCGGAGATGTCGGCGGAGGAGAGGACGGCGGCAGCCCGCCGCTGGAGGCAGGAGGCACTGAACGCCGATAACGTGGGGAGCGCACGGAAAGGCAACGAATGACAAGTGACTCCCAATCGGAAAGCGGTGGCGTTAGCTTGCCCGCTTGGTGGGAAATCCAGCATCCAGGCACTTTGGAGAAGGTCAAATGCGCGACCTTCAACGAGGCGATGGATAAATGGTTCGAGGGCTTCAACATTCCCGTGCTCGTGGTGGATGGTGTGCGCGAGGACTTCTTGAAAGCATGTGACCGAGTGCGCCGCTACTACGCTGCGCCGAACGCCGCTGATGAGGTTCAGCCCCAAACGACAATTTGCACTGTAGCTCAATGAAAACGACCAAAGCGAGAGAAGCGGTGAAAACCCGCGACGACGTTAACGGAGCGCCGCAAGGACGCGAGAGCGCCCACCTCATGAGTGGGAATGGTGCCGGTGCGACTCCGGCCAGTGCTACCATTTCTTGGTTGAACAAATAGCTCAGCGACTACCCCGCCGTGAACACAACCGAAACCATCCTGACGCCTGCCAGCGCGAACGAAGCCCGCGACTCCCAATCTGCGGAGCGGGGTAGTAGTTCGCTGGTTAGCCCGCCGGATGGATTCCGGCTGCTCGTGGATGGAGAACGGACAAAGCGCGGCGACATCTTTTGCCTATTTGGGAAGTGGCTGCCAGCCAAAGGTTACAACGCAAAATGGAACTCACGGCAATACTGGCCGATGGCGAGGCGGGCTAACGGCATGGATGAGGGACGGCGAACGAACGACACCGCAACCACTGGGAGGCCCTGCGTGCCATGCGTAAGCACTTCGGAGGCTCGCGTGTCGCCGATGAATTGTATCAATGGTTTACCAACGACGCGGGGACTCTAAGTTATGGCTACATGGGCACGCTCCACCTTCTCAGCAAGCCCGAAGGCGAAGCAATGAAGATCATGAAGAACGCTGCCCGTCGTCTCGCCGGCAAGAAGGCGATGGAGTGGCGAGACTTCGTGCAGCAGAACGACTAAGCTGTGGCGACGGCGAGCGAGACGCATCCGCAAACACAACAGACAACCTTCGAGCCGTTGCCACCAGCGCATGGTTCAGCCCCGAACATTTTATGAATCCCACTGCAATACTAGGCCAAATCAAACGGTGCGAAAACCGTATGATAAAGGTGAATCGTCTGCAACAACTGCACTGCCCACCAGCTCTTGGAGGCTGGCACATCCGTCCGAAATGGAGCCGTCGGAAATGGCGTGGTTTAATGGATCAATGGGCGCGATGGCAGGCTAAACATAATCGCTTCCGCATTGACTACCGAAATTTGACTGGTGTGTGGCTCGACTGGAACCGCGAGTGTGACCGCATTGGCTGAACGCCGAAGCTGTGGCGACGGCGAGCACAGAGCACTGCAATCACTGACAACTCACTTCGAGCCGTTGCCACTATGAGCCAGAAACCAACAAACGCAGAAGAATGGTGGGCACGGCACGCGGCTTTGCTCGCTGAGAAAATGAAGATTGGAGGCGTCGATAGCTTCAAAATTCAACGCACGCCAAAAGGCACGTTCGAGTTTGAAGTCACTCCGACGCAACATTGGCTGAACGATCAAATCCAGCCATGACTGCCCGCCCTGACGCTCCGCCATCGCCACCGACTCCCGCCGGGCAGTCATTGGCTGCGATGCCTTGTTATGCCTCTTCGTGTGGCCGCGTGACGCTGTATCTCGGGGATTGCTTGCCACTGCTCGCCACTGTGAAAGCCGATGCGATCATCAGCGATCCTCCCTATGGAATTGCCCACAAATCAGGCGGAGGAACTGGCGGGAAGTGGCACAAGGTAAAGCATCAAGGGGTGACAATCGAAGGCGACAGCGAACCGTTCGATCCGTCCCCGCTGCTCCGCACCGGACTGCCGTTCGTGCTGTGGGGTGCAAACTTCTTCAGCGAAAAGCTACCGGGAAGCGGATGCAGGGCATCGTGGATCTCATTCAGGTGACGGGACAGGTGGTGGACGCAGAGGACGGTCATCCAAGACAAATCGTGGAAGTTTCGCGCATCGAGGAACTGGACCTGTCACCCTTTGTGATCACGGAATTTGCCCCGGCGGTGCCGCTGGCCACGCCGCTCCGGCTGGACCCCTTCCTGAGCGATGACGAGCAACTGCTGCGGCTCGAACAGCCTGAACTCGACATTGACGTGTTTGCCCCAACCCGCGGTGAACTCTGGAACGAGCTGCGGGAGCAACTGGCCATGCTCTGGCAGGAGTTCGCGCAGGAGCGCGATGAGATGCTGTCTGAACCGGCCCGCCAGCTCAAGGCCCGGCTGCTGAAACTCACCAACCCATAAGCCCATGCCCCGCGATAAATCCGATGTCGAAGGAGGTCTTGTCCGCAAAGGGTTCCAGCCGATCAAGCCAGGGGCGGACCACAATTATTTCATCTACCTGTCCCTGGCTGGCAAGAAAGCGAGAGCATCAACCAAGACGAGTCACGGTAAGAGCTTTGACATTGATGACCATCTCCTGGGCCAGATGGCGCGGCAGTGCGGTCTGACCAAGAAGCAACAACATGATCAAGGATTGGCGTATTCTCGCGGAGGTGTTGTAGTTGGCCGAACACTCAAACCCAGCCACCGAACCCATGATTTCATCCAGCACACCAGACTCTCCAGAGGTTGGCTGCGGTGCCATTGTTCGCCGCGATTTGACCACGGCTGACATGCCGCCGGACGAAGACAACAACGAAGAAGTCAAGACGATCATCGCCCGAATCCAAATCCACCACATCCGCGAGACGATGGGAACCTTCTGCGCAAAGTGTCACGCGCAAATGCGCGTCACGATGGCTTACAAGTGCCGATGGTGCGCGGTCTGGTATTGTCACCAGTGCGCTGCCTTGCACTTCGGCCCCGACACTTCGGCGAACGACCAAGGTATGCCATGAATGCCGCGCCCTCCAACTCCGCCTCGCCAATGACTCCCACGCGGCAGTCATTGGCATCACCGCCTGGTTCGCCCCGTTCGTTGAGTGGGCACCAGTCCGCCGCCATGAAGTCGGAGGTGTGGCTAACTCCGCCCGAGATCCTGCAATCTCTCGGCACGTTCGATCTCGACCCATGCGCCCCAGCCGTGCGCCCGTGGGAGATGGCCCGTGACCATATCAGCCTGCCCGCCGATGGACTGGCAGCGGAGTGGTGGGGCCGTGTGTGGCTCAATCCGCCATTCGGCACCAAAGCGGCGGCATGGCTCCGAAAGATGAAGGCGCACGGGAACGGCATCGCGCTCATCCCTGCCCGAACCGAAACGGCGATGTTCTACGAAAGCGTGTGGGGCGGCGGGGATGCTGTGTGCTTCCTCAAGGGCCGTCCGCACTTTCACCGCGTGGACGGCACGCGGGCACCATTCAATAGCGGGGCACCGATCTGCCTTGTAGCCTACGGACTCGACAACGTGGAGGCACTGGAACGCGCCTCGCTCGGAGTCGTGGTGCGTTGGGCGAACGTCGAACCAAGCCACGCCGCGAAAATATGAGAACAACCGTATTAAACCAGCAGCATGAACGGCCAACGCCAACGGCGTTGGCTTCGGTGAGTGGTTCTGCGCCGACGTTGATCGAACAATGGCGCTTCCCGCTCGGAGAACACATGGCCACGCTCACGATAACCGGCGAGCGAGAACTAGAGCCACAAGACATGGACGCCCTCTTGGAAATCAGCCACCTATTCAAACGCAGCATCCTAAAGCGCCATCGTGAACGCGCCGCTCGGACTGCGATGCCTGAATATGAAATCTAAGGCGCAGAACGACAAGCTGAGCCACGGCGGGGACAACGCACAATGAGCGCACAAGAAACAATCGAACTCGGAGAAACGGTGGAGCGGACAGCGCCACCCGCCGTTGTGCTCCAGCGATTTGTTAGGGGTCATAATCACGTGACTCTCTACAATGCCGATTGTCTGGACTTGCTGCCAATCCAAGCCGATGCCGTGATAAGTGACCCGCCGTATGGAATCTCAAATGACTGCAACTACGACGACCGCTTCCCAAAAGGCGGACAAGTCTATGAGCAAATCCAAAACGACGACAAGCCCTTCGACCCAACGCCGTGGCTGAAATACAAAATCGTCGTGCTGTGGGGCGCAAACAACTACGCGGAAAAGCTGCGTCCGGCGGCATGGCTTGTATGGCAAAAAACTCACCAGCCAAATCCATACTACTCTGACGCGGAAATCGCATGGATGAACAAAGGCCGCATGGTGAGAATCTTCCGAATAGACCAACTGCCGCCAGACCAATCGCCGCGAAACGGAAATCGTCCCGCGCTGCATCCGACGCAAAAACCAATCGCCCTCATGTGCTGGAGCATGGAACTGGCAAAAGTGCCGGAAGGCGCAACCGTGCTAGACCCATATATGGGAAGCGGCACAACAGGCATCGCCTGTCTGCGAACCAACCGCAATTTCATCGGGATAGAAAAAGACCCAAACCACTTCAAGACTGCGTGCGCCCGTCTTGAGGCCGAATGTAACCAAGGCGCGTTGCTATGACCCCTAACAACGCATTATCTGATTCTCATGAGATTTAGACGCAAGGGAAGACCGGCAACGCGAGGCTCATGGACGCGGGAATCATCGGCGAAGGCTCACGCGGCGAAGGCGCGCAAGCGGATGGAGATCGCAGCGGAGCCGGGACCTGTGAAGCTCCGCGACGGCGAGTTTCTCGGCGTGTTCCAGTGGCACGATGCGAGCGGTCAGGTGAGGCGATGGATCATCCGGCAGGGGCCGCGCGCGAACAACTTGCGCGTGTCTTCGAAAGGCCGCGAAGCCATTGCGGGCTGGGATCATTTTTTCCGCGTTCTACGAAAGCACCTCGCTGCCCCGCGCCGCACGATTGACATCGCGCCCTCGGCGTGACCCGTCCTAGCATTCTCACTTCCGACAGGCGAGCTTCGAGCGGTTGGCACCAGCGCCGTGTTCGTCCCCGTTGGAGAAAATCGCACAAAGTCCGAAAATAGTTCTTGCCGATCTCGGACAATGTGCGAACATGAAGACGTAACCAAAACAGCACGCCATGACCAACGCTCAAATCACCCGCCGTTTCTTCGCCCTCACTGACTCCAAGACCAAGGCATCCGTTCTTGATTCTGTCGCTGCCCGCTACGGTATCACCCGCCAGCAGGCCGAGGATGAAGTTACTGACTTAGAAGCCGAAAGCCTTCTGGACTATCTGACCGGGGCAGTCCGCACAGCAACTCACCTTCTAATGAAGCGCCACGGTCTAGCATGACATTCTCCGAACAAATCAAAAGCCACCGCCAGCGCCTCGGACTCACACAGTCCGAGGCTGCTCAGCTTCTGGAAGTCTCCGCTTCCTGGGTGGATAAGGCAGAGCGTGAACAACGTGAACCCCTCAAGATCACGCAGGAGGGGGCGCTTGCGAGGCTATCGAAGGCCAAAGCGCGTCGCAAGGGGACGAATGACCAGGCTGAGGCACCGAGCCTTAGCGAGGTTGATCCTCCAGCCGCTGGTTAGCTGGCTGGTCTGGAGCGTCGAAAACGCGACACGGCGACACGGAATTGGAGTGGGCGGAGCGGTTCCAGTTCCTCACTTATGAGGAGTAAAAAGAGAGTTTCGAAAAAGCGCGCGGCGAAGCGACCTGTCCGCGCGCCGGGACCGGAGTCGGCCCTGGGCAATGCGCGGCACGAGCAATTCGCGCAGATGCTGGCGGCTGGGAAATGCAGCCAGAGTGCGTGCTACGCGGCGGTTTATGGGGGCGACGTGAACGCGAGCGCCACCCAAACGATGGCGGCGCGATTGTTCGGAAAAGCTCAGGTGGCGGCTCGTGTGCGGTGGCTGACGAGCCAGGCGGCGGACAAGGTGGTGGAGGCGCTCGCACTGACGCGCATCGGGCTTGTCCGCCGTCTGCTGGAAATATTCGAGGCGTCGCCCCTGGCTGTGGCGCAGGCTGTGGCCAAGGCAAGCGACGAAACCAATGCACTGACTGACGAGGAAAAGCGTTTGCTGGCGCTGGCGGACGGGGTGGAGCCGGGCATGTTCGGATGGAAGGTACGGCTTTCCAACAAGGTCGCGCTGGCGCGCGAGATTGCCAGCATCATGGGCTGGCACGCCGAGGACGAGAGCGCGAAAGAGGCGGCGGACGCGCAAAGCAAACAGGCGGACAGCCTGGGTGAGTTGGTGGCGCTGGCGCGGCGGCAGGGAAGTTTCCATTGAGGGCGATACGTCGGGCTGTGCCCGAGATGTGGCAGTGACCGCTGGTATCGCACGCGCCTGCCAGAACAATCGCCCAAGAGGCTCAGCCAGCGAACTTTGACGCCGAACATCTAAGTCATGCCACACGCCGCCCACAACTCCGCTGACACGACCGACGCGCTCCGGCGTGTTGGCATCGACGCCTTGTTCGTCCCCGAGCGTTTGAAAGGGTTCCACCCTTTGAAACCCGGGCGAATACACCTCAAGTGCCCTACATGCGGCCGCAAAATGAGCAACACCGAGCGATGTGAAGATGATCCCGCCGCCGCAGTGCTCATTGAAACAGAATGCCCAGAATGTGCCGATGGACACTTCGACGATCCTGCATGGTTTGGCGCTGATGGCGAGCAAATCATGTGGCACGATGACTGAGGACGAACGAAAAAGCTCAGTGATGCCGCCTCAAGAAACCATCCTATTGCAACCGACGCACGAAGGCGGCATTCACTGCAGCGCCTTGTTACCCGGCCAATTTGTGACGATCAAAAACGGAGACTGCCGAACTGTGCTGAAAGAACTGCCATCCGAATCCATCCAGTGCGTCGTGACGAGTCCTCCGTATTGGGGTCTGCGCGACTATGGCCATGCGAACCAAATCGGACAGGAAGCAACGCCAGATGCCTACGTGGAAACCATGCGCCAAGTGTTCGCCGAAGTCAGGCGCGTGCTGAAAGACGACGGAACACTCTGGCTCAATCTTGGAGACTCCTACGCAAACACCAATCGCGGACACAACTCCAATGGCTTTGGAAATCTGAACGGCTCAAATCTGAAAAATAAAACCGGCTACGCCCAAAACAGGAACACTCCAATCCCGGCCGGTCTGAAAGAAAAAGACCTGTGCGGAATCCCGTGGACTGTGGCAATGGCTCTGCGCGCCGATGGCTGGTATCTGCGGCAAGACATCATCTGGCACAAACCGAATCCAATGCCAGAGAGCGTGACTGACCGCTGCACCAAAAGTCACGAATACATCTTCCTTCTCACTAAATCGCCGCGCTACTACTACGACCAGTCCGCGATCAAAGAACCTGCCAAAGACTCATCGGTGGCGAGGCTGGGTCAGGACGTGGAAAGCCAGGAAGGAAGTGACAGGGTGCCGGGCAAGACCAACGGGAAAATGAAGGCCGTGAAATTTGGGGGCAACAAGCAATGCCCTGACACGCGCCTGCAATCTGGCAAGGAATGGACTCCAAAAGGCCGAGGCGGAAAGAATGCCTTCCGGGGTCAAGGCCACTTCCGAGATGGCCAAGGCCCAGCCAACCACGAAGGCCGCGACATGAAAGACGTGGGCGCAAGCATCATGGCGAACAAGAAAAGCGTCTGGACTGTCCCAACCACTGGCTTCGATGGCGCGCACTTCGCGACGTTCCCGCCTGACCTGATAAAACCCTGCATCCTCGCCGGCACGAAGCCGGGCGACGTGGTGCTCGATCCTTTCGGTGGTAGCGGCACGACTGGCATGGTCGCGCTGGAACTTGGTCGGCGCGCCGTTCTCGTCGAACTGAATCCCGAATACACCAAACTGTGCGATGAAAGATGCACGACAACCCGAGGGCTACCGCTGGCCGGGTAACGATGCGGATCAGGCGACGGCGAGCGGGAAGCGTGGATGACACGACAAACAGC
>ERZ761584.145-NODE-145-length-27280-cov-13.034784_pt1 | contig 27280 bp, 29 predicted proteins | sample MGYA00512168_ERZ761584 | MGnify/ENA primary metagenome ERZ761584 (study PRJEB28899, sample SAMN03785564) | bioreactor sludge metagenome | biome: EBPR Sludge; feature: EBPR Bioreactor; material: 0.22µm filtered reactor supernatant | place: Saint Lucia: Queensland...
GAATCTCAGCGGCACGATCATTCGTGACCAACTTGTTGTTGCTTCCGTAGTCAGCCTCTGCCTTCTGGCGGTCCCGTTCTTCAGCCTTGCGCTGCGCCTCAATGGCGGCAGCCCGGCGTTGTTCCTCGGCCAGTCGTTCGGCTTCGGTCTGCGCGGTCAGCGAGAACGAATCTTTTCCGCCTGCGCGATCAATTGCGCGCTCAATGCTGGCGGCGGTCATTCCGCCAATGACAGCCTGCTTGTTCCCGGAAACACCCTGAACGTCAAACGATCCATTGCCATGATCAGCGGTAATGATCGCGGACCGGAGAAGTTTTCCTGTGTTTGGGGTGATGTCGCCAAGGCGCACCCCAATAGCAAACCCATTCCTTTTGGCAATGTCCCTGTTTGCATCCTGTTCATCCTTTGTTTTTTGCTTCATCTGCGCCAAGGATTCTTCGCGGCGCTTCAGTTTTTCACGCATCTCCGGAAGCGCGGAGTCAAGGCTGTCGCCTTCGCGGACAAATGCCGTCTCGCGCTCCCCGTCTGCACCAACCAGGTGTAGCAGGTGCGTTTTCTTGCCGCTTGGCCGGATAATTGTTTCAAGAATTGTCGTACCCGGCTCCGCATCTCTTGCGAACGCTGCCGCTTCAGATTTTCCGCTCTCTGGCCCGTATTCGTTGTCCAGCGTTTTCTCAAAGTAGCGGCTGGCGCCTATCCAGTTTCCTCCGCTTTCTCCTTCGCGTCCCGGATTTTCCGCGCCTTGTCGAGTATCCGCTTGGCCTTCTCGCTGCCCTCGGCCTCCAGCTTCAGCAGCCGGCGCGCGGCCTCCTTCGCCACCTCGCGGCGCTGCTCCGGTGTCAGTTTCTTGTCCAGCGCCCGTAACCGGGCCAGTGCTGCGCTCATTTTCAGCCTCGCTCAATACGTTGGCCACGGCCTCGACCACGGGTGTTGCGTCGTCAGCCGCGGCAATAATGTCATCCGCGCCGTCGTCCAGCCATGACGGCATGTCGGTCGACGTGTTGTCCAGCGCGTCATCCAGCGCGCGCATTTCGGCTTCCTGCTCGTAGGCTTCGCGGGCCAGGCGTTCGTTGAATTGCGGCGTCCCGATCTGCCCGCCACGCAATGCGCCGTCGATGGCATCCAGCAGTGCATTTACAGTGTAGTCGCCATTCTCGGTAACGGGGTATCCGTACTGCGAAAGGGTTTCCGCCATGCGATCCAGCGGCATACCGCCGTTCTTCTTGAACACGCGCAGGATGCCGGATCCTCGTCGCCCTGACTCGGCCGGGTCAAATCCACCCTGCTTGCGCGCCTGATCCCAGTTCACGCCGCCAGCCTTGGCAATGGCGGCGAGAATGTCGTCCTTCTCCACGTCGATGACGTTGGCCTGCTTGCGCTTTACGACAACGCCAGCACCCTGCGGTGCAGGTGCAACTTCGTGAGTTTCCTGCGCTCCTTTGCGATTCATCGCCCGCGTGGCTTCAACCTCATTGGGGAACGGATTGCCGTCCGTGCGCAGGATAACATCCGGCAGCACGGCCTTTTGCGGCGCTCGGGCCGGAGCCTCAACGCGCGGGCGCAGCCCAGACGGGACGCCGGTCGGATTTCCAGCCTCCTCCGCCATGGCGCGGCGCATGTCGCGCTTCTCGGCCTTTGACTGCTCGGCCATGGCATCAGCCTGCGGTTTAGTCATGAGCTTGCCACGACGGGATACCAGCGGCTGATCAGCCGGGACAGGCGCATCCTTCGGGTCTGGAAGTGCCAGAACAGGCGAGGCCTTGCGTTCTTCTGGCTGCTTGGTGTTGACCGGCGCTGTCTTGGCGGCGGCAACCTGCTTGGCAAGGTCAACAAGGCCCACGCCGTACTTCTTGGCTATGGTTGCCAGTTTGACGCCCTTGCCGCCTTCCTGCGCCTTGCTGACGGCCTCTACGGCCTGCTCCATCGGCGACTTAATCACGGCCGGCTGAGCGGACTGTTGCGGCTTTGCCTGCGCAGCGGCAGGCTTCGCCTTGAGACGGCTGTTCGCCTCCTTGAATACAGCCTGGATGTCCGCGTCGTTGGTGATGCCCGCGTCGGCCAGCGCGGTTACGGCGGATACTTCATCCCCGGCTTTCAGGTGGGGAATAGCGGACTCGATGGCGGCTTCACGCTTGGCGGCAGCCTCTCGCTTTCCGGACAGCGATGTCTTGGCGTCGTCGATCACGCCGTTGATGTCGGTATCGACCAGATCCTTGTTGCCCGCGTACTTCTTGCGAACAGCCAGGAACGTGTCCACATCGGACGCGCCGGATGCCAGCGATGACTCAGCGTCGGCCAGCATCTTCTCGTAGGCGGTGTCGCGCGGGGTCTTGATGGGGGTCGCTGGTTGCTGCGGCTCTGCCTGCTGCGTCGGTTGCGGCTGCGATGCCATGACGCGGCGCTTGTCGCGGACAGCAACAGCCTGCTCGATCAGGGATTGCTGCTCCTGCGGATCGGCCGTCATGCGGGCGGCCATGTCGCGCATCCCGTTCAGGTCGCCAGCATCAGCCAGATCGACCAGCGTGCGGCGGCGGTTGAACAGGTCAACCACTTCTGAGCGGTCGCGGTTTGCTGCCTGAGCCAACGCGCTGAAGTCCGGCGTCTGGCCGGAGGCGATGGCCTCATTTACCACGGTGGTAAGGTCGGCAGCGGTGCTGGCCTGTGCGCGCTGGACCACGCCGGACAGGCCGGATGCGGGTGATGGCTGCGGCGCTGGCGGAGTTGCGGGAGCCCGCAAACCGGCTTCGCTCATCATTTTGTCGATTTCGGAGATGGCGGCGCGCGCCTGCTCCGCTTCCATCGTTGCAGAGGATAGCTCGTAATTTTCGTCTTCGGTCAGCGGCCGCTGATTGCGAATACCGGCAAGCCGTTGCAGATCGGCGTCAGCGCCAGCCAATGCCGAACTGTACTGTTCGCGGCGTGCTTGCGCTTCCTTGACAGCATCCTGCGCACGACGGCGCGATGTTCCGCCAGACGCCATCTGCGACGCGCCACCAATGATGCCGCCTGCTGCCGCCTCAAGCGCCGCAGACTTCAGGACGCTTCCGTAATCAATCTTGTCATTGAAGGCATTGGCCCGAGCCCCTTCCGCCGCGCGCTCGGTGACTCCGCCCTGCAAACCCTCTTGCAGGAACTGCAAGCCAACATCCTTTAGATCAGACAGGTTGGCCGCTTTTGACCCAAACCTGCCGCCGGACGCCATCTTCCCAGCCAGCGCCAGATCGGACGCCATCTTCGATCCAGTCTTGGCAAATCCAGGCATTACCGCCATGGCTCCCGGAGCGACAAACTCCAGTCCGGTGTTGATAATTGCCGCTGCATCGGCCCTTCGCTCAGCAATGCTATCCACCAGTGCATCGCGGGCCGCCGTGGCGGCGTCATCAGCACTCATGCCATCATCGAAAAACTTGCGCTCCAGACTCTTGAAGTTGGACCCATACACATTACTGGCGCGCAGGTCGTCAGGAGTCGCCTTTGCAAGTTTGTCCTCGGTCTGCTTTCTGGCGTCGCCGTATTCTCCGGCGTAGTTCTGGCCGAACGAAAGACCAGCCGCCACCGGCATCCCGTATTTCAGAACCTTGTCCCCGGCCTGCGCCCCCTTTGCAGCCTTCGCCAGAGACGCAGCCTTGCCCAGAGCGGCGCCAGGAAGGAGCGACAGCGCGATCTGTGGCGCATTTTGCAGCGCGGACTTGGCGAATCCGCGAACTCCGTCCGCTTCCGCGTATCCCTGACCCGCCCAATCATCCACGGATGCCTGTGCATCATCCATGCTGTTGGCGAAGCGGTCCAGCGCCGTGCCTTTCTCGTTGTCGCCGATGTCATTCAGCAGCCGCGCCGCGCCGCCCGCGATGCGCTGCACGCCCTGGGCCAGAGGGGCGACCAATTCCTTGCCTGCCTGGGTGATGCCGCCCAGCACCGGATTCTCTGCGGCGTACCGCTCGTCTTCAGTGAGGGGGTCGGCCTCTTTCTTCAGGCCGTGCTTGATCGACAGCGCATTGGTTCCAGACTCAAAACGACTGAGCGCCACGGCACGGGCGGCCGAATCCAGCTTCGCCTCCTTCATCTTTTCGACGAACCGCTTGCGCAATTCCTCACGGGCAGCCTCCACCTGCTCTGGCGTCGCCTTGGCGGCCTTCAGTTCACTGGCTGTCTGTGCCCAACGCTCAAATACCGTCGCCATTAGAATCCGCCTCCGCTGATGAAGTTGTTGGCTTGCTTGTACGCCGCCTGCGCATCGCGACTTTGCTTTACCGGATCAACCAGAGTTTGCGCGGGTGTCTTGGAGGAGTTGCCAGCCGGGGCCGGTTGTTGCGCCCGGTCTTTTTTCGGCAGCGTCTTTGGGTCAACAAGCCCCAGCTGCGTCATGGCGTCATCGTAGCCAACGCCATAGGTTTCGCGGAGGTGTTTGTCGAACATGAATTTCGCCTGTTCTTCGATCTGTCGCGGCGACAATTCTCTTCCAGCATCAGCGGACCTGACTGCGCTAAGAAAACCCTGATAAGCCTGATTCCAGCCCTTGGCTCTGTCGCGCACATCCTTGCTTCCCGCCGCCGCGCCAATACCGCCCTCAATCTGCTGGACGATCACCCGACGACTGATCGGAGATACATTTGTTTCCGAACTGAAGATGCCCTTGATTTCATCATCCAATGAATACTTGCTATTTTTTTTGGTGCGCGAAGATTCTCCGCTTTCCCCATCAGAAGATCCGCTGCGATAATAGCTTCTTGAATCGTTCCTGTCGGCAAGGTTGTACTGCTCCGTCATTATCTCGATTTTATCCTTCTTTTCCGCTGCCCGCTCAGATGCCTTTGCTTGAGACTCGCGCAGCTTGTCGTACTGACTTGCTGCGTCATTGATACCGCGAAACCCTGCCAAGGCATCCTGCACCGTCCATGACTGCGTGCTGACCACCTTTCCGGAAGGGTCTGTGTAGCCGATGACGTACTTCCCCTGCTTGTCACGCACCAACCTGCCGTCCGGGCCGGTCTGGGGCGCGGCGCGGTAAGGCATCCCGAACGCCGGGTCGTTGAAGCCGTTGGCCAGCGTCGTGATGGCGCCCTGCTCGTCGCCGGACTGCGCAAGGGTATAGGCGCTGTTGAAGTGCTTGTTGAATGCGTCGCCGCGAGCCTGTAGCGCCAGCGCCCGTCTGCGGTCGGCGGCGGAGTTTTCCGCCCCGGCCTTGGCGTTGCTCAGGTCAAACTGGCGCGCCTGCTGCTGGAGATCAAACTCCTGCCGGCGCATCTGGTCCTGCTCGGCCTGGCGCTGGTCCTGCATCCTCTGGCGGTCTTCGGCCTTGCGGGCGTTCATACCCTGGACAAGGCCAAGCGCGAAATTCTCAATACCTGCTGGCATGATCTCGTTCCTCAGAATCCGTAGGACGACAGGCCGGGTATGCGCCCGCCGTTTAGGTCGCTGACAAGGCTGGATGCGCGCTGACCTGCGGTTGGCGTGACCGGCAGGTATTCAGGCTTGCTGATGCCCGCTACCGGGGTCGTGGTTGGGGTCGTCGCTGATCGGCCGCTGAAGATGCCATCGAAAGCGCCGCTGCCAATCAAGGAGCCTGCAGCACCATACAGCGCCTCGGCCTGACTTGCGCTGTTTGCCGCCATCTGGCCGTAGGTGTCAGCCATCAGCTCCTGAGCCGACTCCATGCCATCCGCTGCCCCATTCATTTGCCGCACGCCGAGATTTGTCACGGCGGAGCGGCGGGCCCATGTCTGGTTGTCAGCGTTGCGGCGCTCGTTTTCACGGCCGAAGGTGATGTTCCCGGCCGCAGCCAGCGATTGCGCCACGGAATTGCGGGCTGCCATGGCATCGGCGCGGCCGGAATTGGGATTGATACCCATGCGCTGCATGTTGCGCAGGCGCGCATCTTCAGCATTGGCGAATTGGGTGGCTACGTCGGTGGATGCGCGGTTGGTGACGCCTTCGAGGTCGGCAATGACGCCCTTCTTGGCGTCGGCAACCATCTGGTCCTCAAGTCCGCCGTATTTTGCCTTGTAATCAATATATCGCTGGCGCTGGAACTCGAACATTTCCCGCTGAAGGCGCAGTTGTTCCTTGGCGAGTTTTTTGGACGAGCGGGATCCGGCGATGCTGCCGATAAGGGAAGCGCCAGCTACGATTTCAGGAAGCATGATTGCGACCTCTTGAAACAGTGAGGTCTAGCTTTGGTGGCCCAAGGTCGGGCCGGAAACGGTGTTATATGTGTAGTAGTGTTTCTGATGGCGATATTATCACCATCAGAGGGATGCGTCATTATCAGCGACATCGAGTTGCATCAGCGTATCTATCTGGGCATCGACAGCGATGCTCCCGTAGTAGGTGTCATCGTCGCTACCGCCAGCCTGATAGAAGATCTTGTAGACCACGGCAAAACGCAGGCTTTGCCCGCTGGCATAGCCAAGGAGCTCTTGGTCATCCTCAATGGTCAGCAGAACCTTGTTACTTGCCGGGGTCTCGGAAAATACCTGGAAGGCATCAACATCGCCGCTACCCGTGTTCTGCTTTGCAGTCACCTCATGTGCGCCTCCGGTCAGCTCGATCTTGGCAAGGTAGGTTGACGGCACTCCTGATGTTGCGGCTCCTGCGTTGTATTCCGCCGACGACAGCGACTGCCACTGATTCAGGATGTAGACGGTCATGTAGCTTCGCGTATACCAGTCGCTGGAAAAAACATAGTGCGCGCTCGGTGCTGTCACCTTGATCCGCATGGCCACGGCCTTGGTCTTGCACCGGTATTTCGTCGATGAATCGGAATAGTCGTATGGGACAATGCCGGAATAGTATCCAGTCTGGAAGAACGCAAACGGCCGTGAATAACCAGTTCCAAGGATAAGCCTTCCACTGCTCCAGGATGCGGTCTTGCGGCATCCTGACGCATAGCACAGGAAGTTGTCGTATTCCGGCATGGCCAGGGTGATCGGAGGATTTGCCTCGTCCACCCAATCAGAAGGCGTAACCAGTGTCCCGATGGAAAGGTTCGTTATTTCCGCTCGGGTGAGCGCTGCGGAGTCGGCAAACAGGTCGTCAGCGGAAATATCGGCCCCAGACAGGATGTCTACGTTCATCTCGATGTTTTCGCCATCGAACCGCAGATACCGGCCACCGCCGGACAGGCCGGTATTGATATGCAGCCGTGGCGATCCGCCATCCATGCCTATCCAGAACCCGGCATCGTTGTCTGGGTTTCCGTACTCGCTAAACCCTGCCCACAACTTGCTCAGCAACTGCACGTTTGCCAGCAGATTGCCGGTCGTGATCTTGTCGGCCACCAGATCGCCGATCTTGGCGCTGGTGATGGTGGCTTCCTCAATGTAGGCGGTGTCGATGTAGACGGCCGGATTCCCGTCAGGGTCAGTGCCGATCACAAACGGAACGCGCGCATCCGCAGCCACGCATTGCCACACGATGTCGCCGTCGTTTACGGTGTCGCCAACCGATGTCGGCCATGCCGGCTCGTCGCCAGCCGTCCGTCCGCCGTCAATGCACGCATACTGATACCCGTTCGGCGTTGTTGGCCTGACATACTGGTACGCGCCATAAGGCGTTACCGGCTTCCATGTCGAGCTTGTCATCAGGTCGCGGACGTAGGACGGGTCGAACCCGGTAGTCCCCTTGGTTCCGGATGCGGAGTTGAAGTCGCCATGAACCCCGGCCGTCGATACCGCCCGCGCCCAATAGAATTTTGTTGACCCACTGCCCACCATGTCCACATAGGACTCCACGGCGGTTTCCTGAATCCTGACGGCCTGCCCGACATCATCCACGGATGCCCGCCACAACTCGGTATGGCTGTAGTTTGGAAATACAGGATTTCGCCACGAAATGATGATCGACGCGAGTGCGCCATCGGCTCGGAGGTCGGTGACTTTCGGCGGTGTCGTGAGGTTTCCGGACGGTGGGCGGATGTATGGGCCGTCACGATCGACCACGCCCGCCTTCACAAGGTCATTTGCGCTGACAAGCCTGCTGCCGTCGCGCCCGAAGATGTACTTCTCGATGATCTTCTGGGCGGCGATGAACCAGTCCTGCGCATCCTTGGGCACGCTGGTCGGTATGCGCGGAAGCTGGATGTCCCGCCCGCCTTGGGATACAGCCTGCTGAACAGACAGCGTTGACGGGGTGACGGACCCGGACGAAACAACCGTGCCTGCAGCAGCCGCCCACTGCCCGGACTGCACGATATTTGCCTGAATGGCTGGGCCGGTATTTCCGGAAGATGCAACAGACCCTACCGACTGGACAATGGATGCCTGCCCGGCAATGTCGTACACACTTCCGGATGACGCCATGGATGCAGTCTGCTGGGATACAGCGCCGGTTCCGGCGAATATGATATTCCCGATGGCGTTGCAGAACCCAATACCCTGCGTTCCTCCAGGGTTGACGGCATCGCCGCTTGCCGATACCGATGCAGCCGCCTGTGACAGCGAGGACGACCCCTCGAAGTCGGCCATGACTTAGCCCGCGCTGACGGTATAGGTCATGCTGGTAACGGTCACGCTGGCTCCGGAGGTGATGCTGGTGCTGCCGAGGTTGAGGTCGCAGCTTGCCGTGCCGACACTGCCATCGAAGACCGCTGTGCTACCGTCAGACTTCAGCGCCCGGAACCATGTGGCGGTGCCGGTATTGTTGGCGCTGGAATCCTGCGTGATGCTGTTCATGGTCAGGACGCCGCCAGACGCAGCCGGCGCTGCGGTGGCATTGAACCGGAGCTCAGCCAGCAGAACCTGGGCTGTGATGGCGGTGTTGGCGTTGGCGGGCTGCGTGCCGTCGTAGATGCGGAGATAACCGTTATCCAGCAGGTCAGACAGGGCGTCTGCCTGCGCGTTTACGGCAGTCGTGGAGATTTTCAGGTTGTTGGCCATAGAGGCGCCTCATGATGATCATGGGGCACTCTTGCGCCGGGGTTATGACTGTTCGCGTGATGGTATCACGCCTGCAATTCGGTGACAGTTTCCGAAATGGCGATTTCCCTCACCGTATCTGTTCCGCTGACCTGCACTTGCCAGTTGCGTTTCCGGCCCGACCTTGGCATCCGCACCGGTGCGGCCGACGTAATGGCCTGGGTGTGGTGCGTTGCTCCGTCAGCCAGGACAGTCAGCGTCAGGCTTGCATAGCTGTCGGCCAGCACTCTCGCCGCTGTCATGGATGCCGGACGGTCAAGGACAACCTTTTTCGATTTCCAGGTGAGCGACGCCGGGGAGTTGCTGTCAGCATCAAGGCGGAAAAGATTCTTGCTGCTGTCGATCAGGTACAGGGAATCCGTTTGCGGATCTCGGTATCCGGCCACATAGTACCCGCTGATGCGGATGAAGCCGTCCTCGGGGTGCAACGGGTCGAAGATGACGCCGCCCTTGTTGCTGCTGTCGGTGTACCAGAAGAAAACGTACTTGCCGCGATGCTGGTGGGCGTGGATGCTGGATGGCGTCATTGCGCTCCATTCGCGGCTGGTGATAATTCCCTCGGTAATCAGCCTGGCGCTGCTGCCGGATGCCATGACAAGGCCGTTGGGGCTGGCATAGATGGCGAACAGGCCCATGCTGACCATTGACCGCGCAGAGACGCACGCTTCAATGATCGGGAGTTCCTGCTGGCTCATGCTGGCCGGGTCGATGCCGGTGATCATGACCGGCCTGCCCTTGGTTCCGACAATGAGGTAGTTGTCATAGTGACCAATGGCCACGATGTCATTGTCGCAGGTGAGCTCGTAATCACGCGGCCACGCATAGGGAAAGAACGGCTCGCTCAGGCAGACGATCTTTCCGCTTGCCGCATAGGCCACGCCGTAGGCTGTCAGCCCGAGGGAGGTCATGTTCTCTCGCGGCTCTTTCCAGTTGATCGACGGCAGGCTTTCGGAGAGCTTTGACGTGTCCTTGGTGTCAGAGTACGGCAGGACGTAGGATGACGCGATTTCAGCCACAAACAGGTATTCCGCGTTGCCGCTGGACCCGGTTGCCACCCGGTAGATGCGGAACTTCTCGATTTCGCGCCCGGTGCTGGCCGAGACATCAACCACCAGCCCGGAAAGTGCGACCGTGGCTCCTCCGGCCGGGCAGATCAGGATGTTCGATGGCGGAGATGGCGCCGACTCCTCGCCGAGCTTTCCGACGTAGGTGTAAACGTATGCCCTCGCCTCCGTCGCCACGCCGTCTGTGCTGCCGGAGGTAAGCGACGCAGTGATGGCGGTAGTTGGCTTGGGAATGCCCAGCTTGTAGTAGTTGTTCGGGTATTCCGTCCCGCCTCCGGAACTGACGGCCGGGGTATAGGAATAGCACAGCGCGCCGCCCATGCGAGAATCGCCAGACCAGTAAATACGGCTATAGCTATCGTCAGCGATAGGCGAACGGATGACAGAAACAGCGTCCTGAAACCGAAGCCAATAGTCATTGCCGCCGACGCTCCACCTGTGGATGGTGCTGATGTTGTGCCCGGTCAGCGCAAGTGACCCATCCGACGCCATGCCGTACTGCGGTTGGAGTGCGCCAGAGGTGATCCGGCAGTTGATTGCGCTGACGGCTGCGTTGTCTGGCAGTAGCGACTGATTTATTCCGGGCATTTCCCCGGAAAACCTGTTTATTTTGATCCGCATTCCGCCCCCAAAGCACCTGAATCCGCGCGTCTGATAGGTATTGATGGCGGCAGTGCTATCATGCCATGCCGCCGGTGATGGAATGGCTATTGCTGGCCGTCAGGAGCATCAGCAGTATCGGCAACTTCGTATTCCCTGACCTTTTCTGCGCTGAAGCACTTGCCGTTCTCCGCCTGCATTGCCGCTAAGTAATCATTAGCATCTGCAAGCGTGGCAGCTTCAAACGTCATTTGCTCTCCCTGCTCGGTCAGAGCGGGAACGAACTCACCTGCTTGTTCAACAAAGAGTTTATATTTCATGGTGCGACGTACCCCTGTGCGTTTACGTAAACAGCCCCAGTACCGGAAGCGGTGAGAGTGACGACTTCCAACAGAGTGGCTGAAGACGACTTCAACGGGTCAGCAAAGTCAATCTGCTTCAAATCAAGCCCGGTAGTAGGTATCTTGATACGCCACAGTACAGTTCCTCCAGCCCCATCACGAACAGCAATCTCGGTTGCATTAGCTAATGCCTCGGCTTGCACTTGAATGGATGTCAGGTAATTACGATACGGAGCACCAGCCGCTGTCTTGAGCGTAACTGCCGTGGTGGTATTCAGAATCCCCCCGGAAGCTGCCACATAGCTCCACTCGTTTTCTGGAATACTGTGCTGGCGAATGATCATCTTCCCATCGACTGTGCCGATGGGACGTACTATCTGCCCGTTACCAACACTGGTCTTGTTGGATGTCCGTGTTTCAACCCCGATGGCCACAGGGTTGCCAGATGCAGTAGACCCTTCTCCGACAGACCCCCAAACGGACGCACCGACCACTGTATTTATGGTTGATGCACTAAGCGCATAGACAACAGATACGGCTCCAGAACCGTAGACGCTGACACGAGCGCGAATGTACTTCCCACGCTTTGAAACCTGAAAACTCCCGGTTGTTATGGTTGATGAGGTTACTGGTACGCTTGTGGTTGTTGTTATACCCGATACAGTGACATTAGTTGCCGCCCAAGCCGACTGGTCATTACTTGTTTCGTAAGTAATCGTGCAACTCGACCCGGCACTGGTCACTTGCAGCAACAACGAGTTCCAGTTGGTCATATCGACAGTGAACAGCACGGAAGCGGAGGACGCGGAGGCGGTGAATACGGCGCTGTCTTGTTCCGCAATAATCACAGGCCCAGGAACCGATGACGAAGCGACAGACATTGGTTCATCAATCCCGGACAGAACAGCCTTCCATCCGGTTGCCCCGGAAATCCCGGAAACATCCAGCCTTACCGAGCCGATGGGCTTATCAATCATCACTGCGTCAGCGGTGGCAAGATTGATGGATACCGCGTTTCCATAGGCGTCCTTCATCGCCAGATAGCGGCGGCTGCCACGACCCTTGATGTATACCGCCACCGTCCCTGCAGTGAAGTCGCCACCTAACCCTACAATCGTCAGCAGGTTTCGGTTGCAGGCCCCGTCCGCAAGAATCTCAACGCCTGACCTGTCGGTGGCATCGTATTCCGCCGTGTTTTTTTCGCTGGTGATTCTGCTCATGATCAATTCTCTCCGTTAATCCCGTCTTGTTCGGTGCGTGGGTCTTGGCTATCGGCCGCTTGGCCAAATCAGCCCGTAGGTCGGAGCCTTCTTAGGCGTGGCCGGTGTCTGGATAACTGTTGACTTACTGGCAACCTTCGCCGTCTTTTGCGATGCCTTGGTTTTGACAATGACATATGTTGTCATGGCTTAATCCCACCGAATCATTACTGAGCTGTATTGCTGCTTGGCCATGTCCCCATACGAGGCCGCAGCGCCAAGTGCTAGATAGTCAATCCCGTTGTAAATCGCCGTGGCAACTACTGCGATGCCGAAATCGGCCCTTGCTGCACCGAGCAGCGCGGTCGGGACCCATGCCTCTCGCTGAGTTGTAAGGCAAGAGCCAGTGAATACCGGGGTGTTTATGCCGTTGGATAGGCCGACTCCGGATGCTGTCGGGTAGGGAATAGGGATGCAGCCAAATGACGCAGTGCTTTTCGTCATGGCCGTATAGTCAATTGTTTCAACCGTATGGTAATTACCATCCGTTGATCGCGACCAGAACAGCCCCGCTCCGGTCGGATTGCCATTGTCATCACGCGAGCGCTCAAGCGCGAACGCCTGCCCGGCACCAGATTGGGATGCGGAATCCGATGGCCACACCGACATGACTAGGCACGACCCATCGCCTGAACCGATGTAGCTGTTTTGAGGGATGGCTGTCCAGACGTAGTTCCCACCAGCAATAACTGATCTAGCAAACAATACCCCGGTAATATTCCCGCTGCCGTCCGCGCCTTTGCCTACCGTCATCCACATGCAAGGACGGATTGTTCCGCCCGCGAATGCACCGTATTCGACCTTAAAAAAAACAGGGGCAGTGGCTTGCATGGAGTCATTAAAGCGGTAGACCTCGAACCCCGCCGAAGCGCCGCTGGTCGCCGGTTTACTGACAGTTGACCAGTTGACCTCGCCAGTTTGCGTGACCTTCGTAAACAGAGCCTGCAATGCTGTTGACAGTGCAGAACCCCATGCACGAAAAGCCGCATCTGTTGACAGATCAGGGGTACTGGAAAAAATCTGCTTTGCCATGTCTCACTCCACCGGAATGAACCCAATCGTTGTGGTTATGGACCTATCCACGATGTCGTTGTTCTCGACCGCATACGCGATGCTGGTCGTTACGGGATCTTCGTTATTGAACCCATTTACCGACCTTGGGATTGCCGATGTCAGCATCGACGGCACCGTGATGAACTCAAACAGGCATCCGGCATTGTCTTCCGGGTATCTTCCTACCAGCCGAGAGGCATCAACGGCGCAGTGCGCGGCCGTATCGTAGAGCCTGACCCGTGCAGGATGATTTGTGGTTATGGTCAGGATGCCGAACGCGGTAGCCATCGTCACCGATCCTGTCTCACAGGCCATCGGGGCCAGTAGCGCCGTGCTGAACGTCACGGACTGGCGCTCGATGCCGATGTTTTTGCGCGCTTGCCGCTTCTCTGATGCGCTGAACGACTGCGCCGCATCAACCCTGACGCGGTTTGAGAGCGCCGTGGCTGTGGATGTTGCGAAATTAGGATCATCACCCAGCGCCGCCGCCAATTCGTTCAGCGTGTCCAGCGTCCCTGGAGCGGAGTCAACCAGGTTTGCTACCGCTGTTGATACCGTCTGGTCGATGTATTGCCGGTCATCAATGGTCACGGTCAGCGTTTCACCGGCGAATGTTGCATTGACGCTGCTGCCGGTGAAGTTGATTGTCTGGGTCGTCGGCGGAGTCCCGACGTTGACCCCCTGGTTCTGGAACTGAATGCTGGCTCCGATCACGGCCTCGGAGAGGTCATGCAGCGGACAGGCATCCGGAGGCATGGAAAACGACTGCTTGAAGGCAACAACCCCGTTCGTATCCCAAAGCGTACATACGTGATAGGTGGTGTCGTCGTCCGGCTTCAGGTCGAACGCCACAACGCCATCCTCGTCTGTTGCCGAGCGCATCAGGTACAGCACGTCAACCGGAGGGTATTGGTCAGCCACCACGGCCCGCTTGCGGTCGATCTGCACGGCGCACCCAGCCAGCACCCCAAGGCCAAGACCATCAGTTGATACCGTGAGCGCGTAGGTAGTCATTGCCAGGCCTACAGGAATCTGGCAGCTGATCGAAGCTGCTTCTTGTTGGTGAGGCCTCTCGCCGCCTTGTCGGAAGCTACGGCGATGGCGGTATTGAATGCCCTGGCGTGCCAGTCGGCCAGCGCCGGGTTTGACCACGCCACACCGGGCATTGCCATCAGACGGGCAAGCGCGCCGGACATGATGGAATCCTGGAATCGCTCGTAGATGGCACTGTCTACTCCTCCTGACGCCTGCGTCGGCCGCAGGGCTACCATAATGCGCACCTCCTCGATTGAGGACGGGACGGGGTTCAGGATGATCGTTCCTTCGTCCGGCTGCAGGTATCGACCGGGTGAGCCCTCAAGGTCGCGCCAGTAGTTTGCCTCCGCATCAAGATCTTCTTGGCGGACTGGATCAATGATCCTGCCTCCGCAGCGGACAGTGATGACGGCCGCAACCACGGTATCAGCAGGCGCGGTCAGTTCGTACTCGTCGTCACCGATGACCGTGTTGAATGCGTCCAGATTGGCGCGCAGGTAGAGGGAGCCCTGGCAGAAGTCGATGCAAGCCTGCCTTACCGCCTGCGTGATTGTCGGCGATGGACAGTCAGGGACGTGGATCTGTATCGAGTCCAGCCATTGAGTGTAAGCGGTGGCTGCCATTGGTCGTCACCCCTTGATTCGCTGGATTTGGTTATCGGCGCCAGACTTCAGGCCCAGAAGATCCTTGAAGGCCGAAAATTGAGCCTGTGCAGCCTGGTAGTTCGGGCTTGACTCGTCATCGCCACCCCACAGCCGGTACAGCATGAAGGCCTGGACGGCTGGGGCAAAGAAGTCGTCCACCGGGAACGTATCGGACGCCGAGGATATGGCGGCCAACTTCTTGACGTGCGTCAGCAGCACGCCAATGGTCGGAGAAGATGCCACCGGTGGATATACCCAGAACTCGCGCGGGCTGCGCTCGTCGTAGGCATATTCCCGGATCTCTGTCTGTCCTGTCGCCGCGTGCCATGTCGGCATCGAGGCATTCAGGGCGTCCATGGACACGCGCCGGACGGCTCTGCCGGTGGAGGACAGTCCGTCCTCGCCAGCATTGCGGATGACATCAATGAGCCTGACGCCATCCGTGGGAATGGTTTGCCTTGTCCCGGCCGTCAGCAGCTTAACCTCTGTGGCTGATGCTGCATCAGGACGGACGGAAACAAGGGCGCGCAATGCGTCGTTCAGCGCCGGGATCAGGTGCGTTGAGTCGGTCCACGTTGCCGCAGACGGATCATTGAGTGCATACCTGACCTGAGCCAGAACAATGGAGCATTGCATTGCGCGCCCTCACGGCATTACTGCATGTTTTTCAGTTGCTCGGCCTCGGCCTGAGCCTGCTTGACGCACTCAGCAAGAGCCATTCGGATCATGCTGTTCGGTGTTTCGCGGGTCACAGCCACATCAATGCCGAACTCCTTTTTCAGCAAGTCCGCGATGGCCGACTTGCTGTTGGCCGGAACCTGCAATACATCGCGGGCAAACGCAGCCAGGAACTTTCCGTCAACGTCATTGGGGTTGACCAGATGCAGGTTGTCAAACTTGTCCGCATACGGGTCAGTCTTTTCGGTTGATGCGCTGGGGCTGTCATCCTCGACGACTTCAGCCCCATAAACGCGATACCCTTCCGTGATGGCCAACAGCCGCCCCAGATAGGGCGAGCCGTCAGGGATTTCACAGACATGGGGCGCGTAATCTTCGTCGGACTCCGGCTTGAAATGGAATCGTGTCACCTTCGGCGGGTAGCCAAACTCAATGACAGAGCCACCCTTCCGCTTTATCAAGCATTCGACTTTCATGGCGCGCTTACTCCACCTTCTGCTTCGGGCGGGCGCGGATCAGCACAGCCATCTTGGCGTTGGCTGCGATGTTCGTGCTGGAGCTGGTGGTGATTTCAACTCCGACAGCCTGCTCGCTGGTGCTGACGGCATAACCGGTGCCGCCAACGGTGTCCGTGCGCTTGATGGCGGCCGTCGCCAGCGAACCGGTGGCGATAACAACGGACGACACAGCGGTCGGGCTGTCAACGCTATCGAGAATGCCAACGCATCCCGCGCAACTGGTGCCGCAGGCGGCAGTATCCAGCACGATGTCGGTGATGGCGTACCCTGCGGGCAGGCGCGCCATGCGGATAATGTCGTTATCCGCAAGCGTGGTATTGGAGGAAGGGGACCAGTAAGCGCGAAACACGATTTCACCACCGGCGGTGGTATTGGTCGGGATCGGCTCCTGGAACTGTTGCGACGTGTAAACGGTCATGTCAATTCTCCGGTGAGAATGGGGCTATGAGATCGAACGCCGATCAGGCGTTCGGGTCCACGGCGTAGGTGTCGATGGCGATGCTGCTGACGTTCTTGGAATTGAACATCGGCCGCTTCACGTTCATGATGGTGTTGGTGGAGATGACCAGACGGTTGTTGTCAACGTCGGTGTACTTTTCCTCCCAGCCAAAGCGCAGGTCGTCGCCGGGCGAACCGAAAGCGGCAACCAGAGCCTGACGACCCATCAGGGACGCACGAGCAGCGGCGAGGTTTGCGCCTGCGCCGTAATCGCTGAACTTGATGATCTTGTTGTGCTTGTGCAGGATGGCGCCGCGATACTCGCCCAGGGCGCCGTTCACGATCGGTGACTTGTTGCCCAGATTGGTAGCCAGCGACTTCTGGATGTCCAGCCAGCCACCGGTGCCGGTAGCGGTACGCAGGGCATGTTCCTGGAAGTCGTGCATCACGATCACGAAGTATTCGCGGTTGCCCATCTTCAGTGGAACGACACGCTGGATGTCGGTCACGCCGCCGCCCATGGTGTTGGCCTTGGTGATCACCTTGTCCAGCACAGCCAGGCTCATGCCGTCGGTGTTGGCAATGGTGGCCTTGGAGGTCGCGGAACCGCCGTAGACGATGTGGCCGGAGTCGGGAGCGGTCAGGCTGTTACCGGCGTAACCGGTGAACGTGGTCGGCTCGATGAAGTCGTCATTGACGCCGCGAGCACCGGCCAAGTGCATGAAGCTGATCTCGTCGAACAGACGGGACCACCAGTCCTGCAGTTTCTCCTTGGCGATGGCTCCCAACTCGTTGGGGGTGCGCTTGCGGGTCATGCGACCGCCAGCGTCAACGGCGTGACGGATCTGGGTGACGGTGATGCTGTCGCTGTAGGAGCGCAGAGCCTCGGCGTTGCCTTCGAGGTTGTCATCTTCCAGCGTGGGGCGGCCCTTCAGCTGCACATACAGGTCGTAATTGACCGTATCGCCATCGTCCTTTTCAAGGTCGGTGACAAGCTGCATGGGGGTGTTGGGGGTGCGGCTCTTGGAACCGGCTGCCATGAAGGTCGAACCCCAATAGGATCCGAAAATTGCGTCGTTGAACAGGGCACCAGCAAACAGCTTTTTTGTTTGCGCGTTGCTAGTCCCGATGGTGGTCTGGCCCATCTTGAGTACCTCTCACTGAGTTATCGGTGAGGCACTCTTGCGCCAGTTGGCCGGGACTATTCCCTGCCACTCGAATTATCGCATCAGAGCGGATTTCCACCCTGATCTTGCGACCCTTGCGCTCAAGAATTGAAATGCGGTGGTCGCCTACCATAATCGTACCACCGATTTCAACGTCTCGAAACAATTTTGTTTGCTTTGCCATGGGTTTACCCTGCCAAGCTGTCCATGAATGCGTCCTTCTGCGCCTGCGACAACTTGCTGTAGGCTTCCTCGTAGGCGGGGCCTGACAAGTTCATCAGGTGCGCAAACGGGCTGTCGTCGCTATTCGGCAGGGCTGCCTGCATCTGCCCCAGCGTCGGAGGGATGTCCGGTGCTGGCTTGGGCGTGTTCTTTGCGGCAGGGTATGGCTTGGATGCTGGCTTATGCTTCTCCAGGCCAGTCATGGCGCGATAGGTATCCGCAGCAATGCGGATGATCTCGGCCGGTGCCTTGTCGGCGTTCTGCTTGAGGCCGGAAGCGAATGCAATCGCCTGCTTCAGGCCTTCGTGATGCTCGCCGGCATTGAAGATGTCGTTACCTGATTCAGACAGGAAGTTTGTGGCCGCCTGGTACCACGGATCGGACAGGACAGAGGCCTGCTCGACAGCAATTTCCGACTGCGACAGCGCGGCTTGCGCCGTGGCCAGCTTGCCCTCAATGGCCTCGATGTCACGCATCGCTCGCCGGTATTCGATCTCGTACTTCGCCTGATTGATTTCGCCGTTTTCCAGCTGGTCGCCCAGCGCGATCGCCTTTTCCTCGGCAGCCTTGAGCTCGGCCTCAATGCCGGTGACGGCTTCGGCGTGGCCGGTCAGGATGGCCGACAGCTCTTCCTCGCTGGGAGGAGCGTTTTCTTCGGCTTCTTCCTTCCCTTGGGCGGAGGCATCATCAGTTTTCTGACCAGCATCAGACTGCGCCTCGCCTTCAGCGCCATGCTCGACACCTGCGGCAGGCTCAGGGGTGTACTCCTCGCCCTTCTCGATGGCATCCATCAGCTTCTTGTATTCGGCCAGACCTTCCTGCTCGGCGGGCGTGAAGTCGCCCTCCATGGTTGTATCCTCGGCCGCCTTGGTGGCTGTCTGGTTCAGGTTTTCGATTTCGTTTACTTGCTCAGTCATTGCATTGCTCCGGTCGGACTCAAAATGCGGTTGATGTTGCTTAGCAGGTCATCGACGATGCCTGCGAGGTTTGGGTTTGTGGATACCAGCCCGGCCGACGACATTGCGTCTTGCAGGGCTTGCATCTTGTCGCGGATGGCTTGTGCTGCCTGGGCGTCAGCGCCTGCGTGCGCCTTGGCTGCGTCGGCTTCCAGTTTGGAAATCTCGGCCAGTATCTTGCGATTGGTCATCTCGGCCTGGCGTTGCTGTTCCTGCTGCTGCTGCTGCTCGCGCTGCTGGCGCTGCTCGGGCGGCTCGTCAGGATCCGGGGTACCGCTGACGCGGCGCATCTGCGCCAGGATCTCGGCCTTGTTGGGCAGGTCGGTCAGGTCAACCGCCATTTCCACCATGGCCATGCCCATCATCGGGTTGCCGGTGTGCTGCGCTACCTGCCCGGCCACTTGGAGCAATTGCTCGGCCAGTGCGGCGCGGACGGTGGTGCGGTAGTCCTGCCGGTCCACAATGAAGTCGGCCTTGCTACTGGTGATGTCCGTCTCGGGATTGCCGTCGTTGACCGCCACGAACTCTGGACGGCCGCGCTCGCCGGTCACGCGGAACTGCATGGGCTCCGTCATGTACTGCTCGCACAGCGACAGCGCCAACTCACCCTCCAGCTGCATGGCCAGAGAATTGGACTCGAACAGGTTGGTGGTGATGATCGTGCCCTGCTCCTGCCGCGCCTGAATGGCGATGCCGGAGGTGGCGTTGGTGGGCAGGCCCAGGTTCTCGCCGGTAACACCGGACACTTGCCGGATGTAGGCGGAGTCCTGCATCCCGAACTCGACATGCGAAGCCGCCAGTTGGACATTATCCACAACTTCCAGCTTGGACCCGCGCTTGATCTTGATGATCGAGTCTGGGCGCGAAACCTCCTCCTCCAACTCTTTCCATTTCTCGACGGCATCCTCGTCGGCAATTACCCGGCGTGTGGACAGCATGAACAGCGCCTTATTACGGCGCTTGTTCAGATCGTCCTGCGGATCACGCATGGAGCGGATAACGCCATAGGCAGCGCCGTCACGGTCGTCGATGAACGCGATGCGTGGTACATACGGGAACCGGTTGTGCTGATACGGACTGAGGCCGGAGTGCAGGATATGGTTGCGCGTGATGATAGCGACGTGCATTTGCGGGCGGATACTGTCCACCGGCTCCACGATGCCCATCTGGACGGCCTGAATGTGGCGGGTATCCTGCGGGTTGAATACCGCGCCGACCAATGCGCCTTCGCCGCGAAGAACCTTGACGCGGGTCGTCTTGCGATACCAGACCTCCCACAGGCGGACAGCCATGCGGCCCTCTCCGTAGCGCATCCGGTTCAGGGACAGCGCACCACTGGCGCCGACGGAATGACCCGTCACCATGTAGGCCTCGTTCTGGACCTCCTGCTCCAGATCATCGCGCTCCTGGCACTCGGCTTCGATCATGGCGCTCTTTTCCGGGAACCACGCCGTTGCCTCCTCCTTGTCGATGATGCGGGTGCGGATGACGTAGCGGGCGTCGCTCATGTCGCTGCGCCGGCTGGTGCTGTCGCGGATGATCTCGCGCCAGTGAACATCCTCGATGCAGATGCGCCACTCGCCGGAGAACGGGTCCGGCCGGTAGGCGACCTCGGTCCAGCCGCATCCGACCTTGACCATCTGCTCAAACGCAGCCGATCGCTTCCACTGGACGTTGTTGATGTCCTCGATGTAGCGGATCAGCTTGGTCTTGCGGATGGCGGGCTCTACGTCATCCTCGGAGCGCGGAGCGATGCGCCAGTTGAAACGTGATCGTTTCTCAGCGCCGGTAATCCACAGGATGGCGGGCTTGATTTCGTTGAACTGCAGGAATGACTGCCCCCGGTCCTCAAGCTCCTTGACCTCCTCCTCGCTCAGGCCCATGTATTGCCGGTCGTCGAAGTAGTCGGCATCCAGCGCCATCTGGGCGCGTGATTTAGCCTGCAGCCATGTCTCGCGGTCGATGATGCTGCGCAGCCAGCACAACAGGTCGTAATCGCCTTCTTTCTGCGTCGGCAGTACCTGCCGGTTATCGCCCGGCGCGGGCTGCATATCGTTCATCGCGCATCCACCAGAGTTTTACCGTTGACCTTAATGACAAGCTCCTGAAGCTCAGCCTGCCGCATCATGCTGTCGTGTTCTGCCTGGCCGTCATCGGGCGGGAACGCTACCAGCTCGTCCAGATGGTTCAGCAGGATGTCGCCGCACAGCCGAACGTCGTGCTTGTTGGGCGAGCCATACATGGCCGTGGCGATGTCATGGCACAGCAGCACGAACTGATCCGGCTCCCGAGCGCGCCATGCCTCGGAGCGAGGGAAGTAGTAGGACTTGCCGAACCCGAATTGACGCTTGCCGAACACCAGAAATGCGTCCTTGTCGCGGCCATCCAGCGAGGCATTAACAAGGAAGGCGCGAAGATCGGCTTTGCCCTGGACCTCGCGGAAGTTTGTGCCCAGCGTCAGGCCTGTTGCGGCGGCAGTCATTGCGGTTCCTCGATGCTGATTTCGTCTGGATCCGCCTTCTGGATCACCACCGCTGGCTTCAATCCGATCTTGATCGTGATTTCCGGGGAGAACGGCATGGCGGCCAGCGTGGAGCAGCCGGAGAGCATCATCAGGATGACCAGGTAGCCGATGGCGTGGTATTTCATGGATTAACCCTCGCTGGCTTCATGCAGGCGCTGCTTCAAGGCATAACACCCATCAGCGGCCACATCTTGTTGACGGCATTCTGGCGCGCGATCTTGCGGCCCAGCTCGGCGTCGAAGTTTTCCGGGCTGGCGCAGGCCGACTCGCCGGTCACGGTGAAGCCGTTGCGCAGGACGAGGACGCAGAAGGTCAGTAACTCCAGCGACTCGCAGCCTTCCGGGAACTTGTTTGGCCAGATGGCGTCATTAACGCCATTCGCAGCCGTGAAGTAATGCTCGCTGACGATGTTGTTTTCGATGTCCTGCGGCGTCAAACATGGTGTGGTCAAGCCTTTGACTTGTGCTTCCAACTCAATCTGCTGGTCGTTCACGTTCTTCTCCAGTTCGCCGAGCCCCGGCGCTTTTGCATGAAATTCTTCCCGGCGTCGCGCTTGGCGTCGGAGTGGGCGGTTTGCCCCAGTTGACGCAGCGCATCAGCCGCTTCGGAGTGCCCACCGGTCTTGTCCGGCTCATCACTCCAGCAGCCCATGCGGTCGTTCCACTTTTTGCGGTATGCCGCGATGTGCGCGAGGCCTGCCTTGCAGTGCGCCTCGTCGATCACCAGCGTCGGGAATATGTCGCGGGTCTGCTGGATGCCCCAATTCACGTCCTGGATGCGGTCCACCGTGACGAACCGCTGGCCGGGCATCAGTTCCTCCAGCATCTGTCGCGGGCTGATGTTGCGGTTCTGTCCCTGGCGGACATGATCGGCGTCGTGCGGCAGGTGATGCGTGCCGAACACCACGCCCAGCGATTGCAACCACTGCGCGGCGTGGCTGTAGGGCTCCCCCCAGGCCTCATAGAAGCGGACCAGCCGGTTCTCGCCGCCAAGGCGCTGGACAACCCATATCGCGGTGCCGTCGCTGTTGCCGATGTCCCAATAGGTGTTGCAGGGAACGTTTGGCAGTAGCGGAACAGAGGCCTTGATGCGCCCTTCCTTGCGCGCGGCCGTCAATTGCTTGGTGAAGTAGCAGCCCTCGGTGCTGACCTGGAATGCCTCCTCCGGGAAGCTGGGGTATTCCTGCCACATCTTTTCGTCTTCGCCGGAGAACTCACTGTCTCGCGTGGCGACGTACCAAGCCTTTTGCCGGTCGGTCAGCTTGACGCCGGTAATGCCTTCAACCTGGACGAAATACTCCTCGTCCTGCTCCGTCAGCAGCACGTCATCCGGGTCAATCTGGTAGCCCGGCTCCTGCCACCACGGAAAGAAGTGGAATCGGTAGTCTTTCACGGATAGCTTTTTCCCGGATTCAGCCGCGGCCATCGCGGCCTGGGTAATCTTGTAGAACGCGCCATCCCGACCTTCCGCCGTGGATTCGATCACCAGCAACCCGGTAGACGGCACAGCCGGTATTGACCCGGTAATGACTTCCACCGCCTTGTCCGGGTACTTCGCGCAAATCTTGCCGAACTCAGAAATGTGCAGCCGGTGGATGGTTCCGGAACGCATGGATGTCGCCACGCGGATGCTGCTGTTGTTGTGTCCGAACACCAGCGTCGAGGCGTTGTTGGCCTTGAGCGGCATCATCCTGCGAAGCGCATCGGGCAACTGGTCGTAGGCGAACTTCACTTTATCGCGGAACAGTGACTCGGCGGCCTCGCGGTCCTGGGCGATGATCCCGCAGCGCACGTTTTCGCAGAACAGCGCGGTATCCAGCCACAGGATGCAAATCAGCGTGGAGAACCCGAGTTGCCGCGCCTTCAGGATCACATTGCGGTGCCACAGCCGGCGGATGAATTTGCGTTGCGCCCGGTTGGGGCGGAACGGCATTACCAGCCCTTCCTCGTCCTTGTCGCCCTTGATGATGATCTTGTACAGGTAGCCGCTGAACAGCCGCCATTCCGGATCTGCCAGACAACGGGCCATCTCCTCGTCCGTTGTCGGGATCAGCCAGTCGTCACCCCTCCGCGTCGTCATCTGCGCCTTCGTCCTCGTGGACAATCGGCAGGGTGTTGCCCTGAATGGCCTTGGCGATGGCCTGCAATGCGTTGTCCTGCGGCGTCGGCGCCGGAACGATGTCGAACGCCTCGCGCTCCAGGTAGATCAGGTGCTTCAGGGTTTCCGCCAGTTTCTTCAGGCTGTCGATGCGTTGGGGTGTGGCGATTACCTTGCGGTACAGGTCGTTCAGCTTGTCCATGCCTTTGTCGTCGGGCGCGTGCATCAATTCGCCCAGCTGGTCAAACAGGTCGGTATCGCCAGTCTGCGCTTCGAGCTCCTGCAGCAACCGCTCCACCAGTTCGCGCTGGCGGGAAATGCTCTTGCGGTGGCTCAGCTTGACGTTGACGATGGCTTGGGCGGAGGCTTCGATAACTTCGCGCTCCGAGACGGAGCTTTCGGTGCGGAGTTCGGTGCGGAGTTGCTCTCTGCGGAGTATCTTTTCCGCCTTTGCCGCAACCTTTGCAGAGACATTGCGAGTCCAGTCCCGTGCCTTTGCCTTGTCCCTTACAGCCCTATCGGTTACGCCGGCCTCCCTGGCAATCTCCCGGATCGACTTAATGCCCGCACAGTAGTCCGCCTCGACCCGCTCCCAATCGATCGGCTTGCGGGTTGCCATGCGTCAGAACCCTATCCGCAGGCTGTACAGCTTCAGAGCCTTGCGCTTTTCCTTGCTCATGGGCAAGCACCGGCTGACATTGCCGCGATGAGCAAACACCGACACCGCCATGCAGGCCGTCAACAGCACCTGCGGCAGCGTCACGCACCGCTCCGCGCCGATCAGGCAGAGCATGGCCTCGCCACCCGAGGCAAAGACCAGGACAGCGGCAAACGCTGAAATCATGGGTTTGTGCTTGCTGGTGCCGCGCTGGTACGTCAGGAGTCGGAGGCAGATGGCCGCGCAGAGCAGGCCATTGATCAGGGCGAGGGCTGAGATTGTCATTTGCGGCCATTCCGGAACAGGTCAATGAGGGATGAGAGCAGTTTCCCGGATCGTGCGCGTTCAATCAGGCCGTTCAGCAGCAGGATGCAGGTCGCGCCGTTGAGGATGGCGGCAACGGTGTGATTGGCCAGGCTGAGGCTGTCGGCGGTCCATCCGGCGCACAGGTAGCTGATGGTGGTGCCGAAAAGAAGATAGGCAATGCGCATCAGCCAGTGATATTCGATGGCGGAGAGCACGAAGACTGCCGATCCGGCAAAGGCGCCGAGCAGCACAGCAACATCGAGCGGGAACGTCACGGACGCGATAGTGACGGACAACAGTCCGGTGGAGCCTGCTTTGGCTCCGCTTGTGGCTGTAATCGACATGGATTGTCCGTCTCGGGAATAAAAAGCGCCGGGCTAGAACATAACCGGCGAAACCACAGGGTTAGCCGTGGCGATGGTCTGAAACGAAAAAGCCCCGCACGATGGCGAGGCTTTTTGACAATTGTTTCGCTGGCATAGTACGACCAGCATGTGTTTAATTTAGTCGCATCGTTGCAATGCGTCAAGCAGCTTCCGCCACTGATGTAGCGGCATGTCCCGGTGGCCTGGCGCATCAAGGTCGGCCAGCCACTTGCGGACGGTGCGGCCGTCAACCCCGATCAGGTCGGCGGCGGCTTTCTGGGTCAGACCTGCCGATGAAAGCAGGGCGCGAAGAGTGAATTATTTTTACGCGGCCTCCGTAAGCCCCCTTTCCAGCAACTCCGGCGACAAAACCGTCTCCGCGCGCTGCTCCAGGTTATCCAGCTGCGCGGCTATGCCATTCCGCCAGCGGTACATCGTGGCCCGGTGCTTTTCCCCGGAATCCATCATCCTGGTCTTGACGCCGCGCCGGAATGCAACACAGGCCCATGCCCAGATGCAAACCTTTCGGAACTTTGACGGCGCCGGGCTGTCCAGCATGTCAGCCAGCTCGTTGATTGCCGCAGCCCGCTCCTTTTCATCTGCCCCGTACTTCGCCACCAGCGCCAGGAACGTCATGCGGTCCGTTTTGCGCTTGATCAGCGATCTTATCATTGCGTCCTGCGCCAGCCGCTCGATGGTCGTCAGTCGCTCTAGCGGCTCCGGCTTCGCCGTCAGCTCCTCAGTGAATCCTGATCGGTAGTCCGACTGCCAGGACGCCGGGCGGCAGGTACTGATGCGGTCCACACTCATAGCCAGGGCCACAGCCTGATGTTCATCCCGGTAAATCGCTGTCATTCTCGCTTTCCCCTCTAAAAGCCTCACCCGTCCCCAACCACCGACACCCGCACATGCTGACGGGACATTTGTCGTAGCCCGGACAATCGCCGTCACCCGTAGGCTTTCGCGGCGGAGCCGGGATAAACAGATCCAGTTGCTCCTCTGTCATAACGCCCATACCGACACCTCCACCGCCCCGCCGTCCACCCGCTCCAGGCTGTCGCCAAGAAGCAGCAGCTTGATCTGGTTGTCACTCCTGATGACCCCGGCATGTGCCAGCGCGTCAAATGTCGCTTTCAGGGTGTTGTCGATGTCCCGCTCCCGGTTGTCCGGGAAGAAAATCTTGATGACCGCGCACACAAGTCCGGAGTACCTGTTGCCGCCGATCATTGCCTTGACGGCCTCGATGTACGCCAGCGCCCTCTCGGACCGGCATCGGCCGCTCCGAATAAAAAGGCCCGGGGGAACGGGCAAAGGGTTGGTTGCATGTTAGCCGGTTGGTCGAAAACTGTCAAAGCCGACGAATGGCAAAAATAATTTGCTTTACCCCATTGCATGATTACCGTAATGGTACTATTATTAACTCATCGGCAGGCAATAACGCCAAGTTAGCCGGAAGGGGAATACCATGAACACAATCAAACAAGAAGTCGCTGATTTTATCGCAGCTCGCCGCAGTTCTGATGCGCGGATGCTGACTCGTGGAAGAATAACAGCCGAAGATGCAGCACGCGATGAACGCGGTTACGTCTTGCTGGCTGGCATTGCTGAATCTAATCCGGAAGTTGTATCGCTGAATTTTAATTCCATCAAGATCGGCGGAACCAACCAAATCATCATGACCGCCAAGCAATGCGGCCACAACATCACCGTTAAGGGGTTTTAATCATGTACGCAATCGCAATCACAGAGAACGGCAATATCGTCGGCTACATCTCCGGCGAGAATGACACAAAAGCGCCAAAAGTCGACCCAATCGGGCGATATCATCGCCGCGATAGCGCTGAAATTGCCATGGAGCGCATGAAGCGCGAAACCCGGCCGTGGATGAACATCGACCCGCGCTACAAAATGCGCATCGTGGAAATTTAATGAACCTCGAACCCGGCTACACCCCGCGCAACCTCCGTGCCGTCATCCTGGCGCTGGGGTTGACACAACGAGCGACGGCAGACCTGCTGAAAGTCGATACCGTCACCGTCCGCCGCTGGCTGATGCCGCTGGACATGCCGTCACATCGGGATATGCCATACGCGGCTTGGTTGCGGCTGATCAGTCTACTGCCCACAACCTGACCACAATCCGCCCTCCCTTCACGACCTCCCGCATATTCCGCAGCCGGAGGTCGATTATCTGCGAGTCGTCGCCAATAACCCCGGCGTGCGCGATGGCGTCAAGGATGCCTTTTGCCAGATTATCAAGATCACGGGTTCGCCTGTCAGGGAAAAATACGTCTATTTCGACCGCAACGGCCCCAAGAAACGCTTTTCGTCGACCGAGCAGGGCCAAGGTAGCGGCTACGAACTCAAGCGCCTTTTCCGACCTTCTGCGACCTCGTATCGTTTTCCCGTTTTTCCGGAACACCATCGGAGTCCACATGTGATTGA
>ERZ761584.146-NODE-146-length-27036-cov-4.764464_pt1 | contig 27036 bp, 36 predicted proteins | sample MGYA00512168_ERZ761584 | MGnify/ENA primary metagenome ERZ761584 (study PRJEB28899, sample SAMN03785564) | bioreactor sludge metagenome | biome: EBPR Sludge; feature: EBPR Bioreactor; material: 0.22µm filtered reactor supernatant | place: Saint Lucia: Queensland...
CTGAAGGGCATGCAGCCACCACGCGATAGCACGTGGAAAACTTACCTGGGCGATTTGGCGAGCGACATACCGACAGCGGCGAACGTCGGGCATTATGCGGAGATTGTTCGCAAGGAATCGCGACGACGCGAGATGCTGCAAATTGCGAGCGACGCGGTTAAGCAAGCACAGCAGCCTGGCGCGGATGGCGACGAAATTCTTGGTGAGGTTGTTACAAAACTTAGCCAAGTGGCAGACGGCCGCACGACGACAAAGGCCAGCACCATAGCTGAACTTGTTCGCGACGAGTTTAGAAATTTAGAAATCAGGCAAAAGAATGGCGGTGTTGTCGGTTTGTCGACAGGGTTTGGCGACTTGGACAAAATTCTCGGCGGTCTGCACAAGGGCGGTGTTGCGGTAATTGCCGCAAGGCCCGGGATGGGCAAAAGCGCACTCGCCGCAAACATCACTGCGAACGTTGCTGCGAAAGGTAAGAGCTGTTTACTTTTTTCGCTGGAAATGGGGCGTGAGGAACAAGCGCAAAGGTTTATCGCAGCGGATGCGCGCGTGGATCTGCACCGATTGCGAACGGGTGGGTTGCATGACGCAGACTGGTCGCGGTTGTCGAACAGCATGGGCCGTTTGCATGGTGCAAAAATAGCAATACACGACAAGGGTGGGTTAACAAGTGCGGAGCTGCGCATGCTCGCACGGTCCTACGCGGCCAAAGTGCCCGTTGACTTAATCGTGGTTGATTACATGCAACTTATCCATGGCGAGCGGCAACGCGGGGATTCGCGGGAGCAGGAAATCGCCGGAGTGTCTCGCGATCTGAAAGCGCTTGCGATGGAAATCAACTGCCCATTGATCGCGCTTGCGCAACTTAATCGTGGAGTCGAGTCACGCAGCGACAAGCGACCAATGCTTAGCGATTTGCGCGACAGCGGCAGCATCGAGCAGGATGCACACCAGGTAATGTTTATTTATCGCGATGATTATTACAACCAACAATCAAACCAACCCGGCATTGCAGAGATTGCGGTTGCCAAAAACAGAAACGGGCCTACCGGTATGGTCGAGCTTAGGTGGTCGTCTAAGTACACACGTTTTGATTCGATGGGCGGGACCCAGGAATGAGTAAACGCAAAGGCACACGCAACGAGTACAAAACAATGCGTTGGCTCGAGGCGCTTGGGTACAGCTGCACGCGGGCAGCGGCGAGTCTTGGTGTGTGGGACGTGATTGCTATTGGTCCGAAAGACAACCGGCTCTGCCAAGTAAAAAGTAATCGCTGGCCAGGAAGTGTTGAGCGCGAGAACATGGAGCTGTTCCGGTGTCCACCTGACACGCGAAAAGAAATTTGGAGGTGGGATGACCACGCAAGGCAACCGAGAGTTGAGGTGGTTAAGTGAACCCAAAATATGTTTTGGATGTCGAAATTCAAACCGTGAGGCGCGAGATACGCAAGTCACGATCGGCGTTACGTGCTCTTGATAAGAGAGTGCGTGCCGCTGAAATCGCAAGAGGAAAACAAAACGAAAGACACGAGAAGCTAATCGAGCGCGAGGAGCAAATAATAGCAAAGCGTAACAGTATCATGATGCAGCAACGGGAATTTGTAGCGTTAGGCAGGCGCGAGGCGTTGGCCCGGGCCGTGCGTGAGTTTAAGGCAAAAATAAAACAACAAGGAGATGTTGGTTATGAAAGCAAGAATTTGGCTTGAGGATGATCAAGGGCGCAGGGTTGATGTCGAGGTCGGTGGTGTATTGTCACAGGGGGTGGTGTCAGCTCTCGCGGCGGATATATTTGCGAGCACGTCGTCAACACGCGAAGTCACGGAAGCACTGCTTCAGGGGATGGTGGGTGCTGGTGATATTCAATCGTTTATTGTTTACTAGCCGGAGCCCCTGCGTATGGATACAGCGGATAACGAGAAGCTCAGCAAAAGTAAAACAACCCTGTACCTGAAACACAGACAACTCGATCAATTAAAAAGTCTTACCCGTGAAACAGGCGTCCCTATGGCCTACGTTGTCCGAGATGGGATCGATATGGCCATAGACAAATGGCGAAAGAGGATGAAGTAGGCTTACAGGTAAGGCGCGCGGGCCGCGTATGGAGAAAACGTGAAATCAAAAACACAAGACGACGTACCGACACCAAAACAAAAACGCTTTGTGGAAGAGTACCTGATTGATTTTAACGGCGCGCAAGCAGCGATACGGGCGGGTTACTCAAAAAAGGGCGCTGACGTGCAGGCGTCTCAGTTATTGGTAATCCCTAAGATTGCGAAAGCTGTAGAGGAAGGGAAAAAAAGACTCTCCATAAAGTCAGAGAGGGATGCCTTGTGGGTTGTTAGGCAAGCAGAAAGAATTTATATGCGCGGGACAAAGATTCTTAAAAGCGGCCACATGCGTGACGCCAAAGCCGCAGTCAAATCACTTGAAATTATAGCCAAACATCTCGGGATGTTTGTCGAGCGGGTGGAACACAAACACTCCGGGGAGATGGCTCAAATCGTGACTTATGAATTCCCAGACAACGGTCGCAAGACGAGCGGTTAAGCCACAGCCTGGCCCGCAGGAAGCTTTCTGCGCAACGAAAGCCGATATCGCGTTTTACGGTGGGGCTGCTGGATCGGGAAAAAGCTGGGCTGCCTGCTTTGAGCTGCTTCGATATACAAACACACCTGGATTCACCGGTATTGTTTTTCGTCGCGAATCAACTTCGATTCGTGGTGGTGGCGGTATTTGGGACGAGGCGTCGAAAATGTATCCGGCGGTTGGCGGCATCCCGCGCGAACACATTCTTGAGTTTAGGTTTCCAACCGGAGCACGCATAGAATTCCGCCACCTTCAACACGAAAACGATGTCCATGCGCACCAATCCAAACAATACGCGCTAATTGTTTTCGAGGAGGTGACAGAGTTCACCGAACACCAATTTTGGTACATGGTCAGCAGGAACCGATCCACGTGCGGTGTTAGACCGTATATTCGCGCGACGTGCAACCCAGACCCAGATAGTTTCGTGAGAAAACTTATCGACTGGTGGATCGATTCTTCTGGGCAACCGATACAAGAACGATCTGGGTTGTTACGATGGTTTGTGCGTCAAGGCGACAATCTAATATGGGGAGATTCGCGCGAAGAACTCGTCAAACAGTACGGCGACGTGGAGCCCTTATCATTCACGTTTATTGCGGCCAAGCTGTCGGATAACAAAGCGCTGCTAGCGGTTGACCCACAGTACCGAGCGCGTTTGTTGGCTTTACCGCTCGTCGATCGAGAGCGTCTACTTGGCGGAAACTGGAACATCAGACCATCGGCCGGGCTATACTTCCGTCGAAGCTATTTTAAGATTGTCGACTTGCCGCCATCAAACGTCGTCAAACGTGTGCGCGCCTGGGATATTGCAGCGACCGAACAGTCGGCAACCAACCAGGACCCAGACTGGACTGTCGGTGTCAGGGTTAGTCGCGACGGTAACGGTGTTTTTTTTATTGAGCACGTGGAACGTTTCCGCGCAAACCCCGGTGAGGTTGAGCGCAGAATAATCAACACCGCAACTTCGGACAACTGTACCGTTGGTTTATGGCAAGACCCAGGCTCCGCCGGCAAGAATCACGCGGCCTATCTTGTTCGCGCGCTTTCTGGACACACGGTAGAAGTTCGCACGGCATCCAAGGACAAGATTTCCAACGCTAGTCCGGTTTCAAGTCAGGCAGAGCACGGCAATATCATGATTGTCCGCGGACCCTGGAACGATGCGTTTTTGTCAACCCTGGAGTCTTTTCCGGAAGGAGCCCACGACGACGATGTTGATGCACTGAGTCTAGGATTTATTCTAACACAGAATAATTTCGTTTTTGTATAGACAAGTATGGCACTGGTTTTTGTTTGGTCGAGAGTGTAGTGAGTAGGGATGGGTTTTCTTGATATTTTTAAGAGACAGAAACCAAAACAACCAGAACTATCGCAAACACAACTTTCGTTTATTGAAAACCGAAACCCACTAAAACGTGGCAGTGCTGAGCTCGCGTACGCGTATAGGACAACCCCATGGCTGAGAATGTGCGCCGGACGAATTGCATCGCTTGTTTCTTCTGTCCCATGGGAAATCTACACGGCGACAAATAAAACGAACGGTAAAACCATAAAAAACAACAAGATGCTTCGATTACAGGGAAGCGTGAAGCAAAAGCACATTAGGCGTGCAATCGAGTTGGGTGATATGGTTGAGCACGAAGACCACCCACTGCTTGACCTGCTTGCGCGCGGTTGTCGGGATATTTCCGGTCACGACGTAATTAGACTAACTCAGATCTATCTTGATATTCAGGGAGAGGCCTACTGGTCAATTCTCAGAGACCCACAGGGGAAGCCATACGAAATATGGCCAACACCGCCGCACTGGGTTCGCGAGACGCCATCAGCAAGCCAGCCGTTTTATCAGGTGTCGCGTGGCGGACTGCAATTTAATATCCCGGCTGCTGACATGGTGGCGTTTGTCGAGCATGACCCAGTTAACCCGTACGGGCGGGGCGCTGGGATCGGGGAGGCGCTAAGTGACGAGCTTGATACGGACGAGTATGCTGCAAAATACATAAAAACTTTTTTCTACAATTCCGCAATTCCGGACGCGCTTGTTGGTTTTGAAGGGGCTGGGTCGGAAGAGGTTAAGGCAGCCGAAAAAAGGTGGATGGATAAATTCCGCGGACCGCTCAAGTCACATCGCGTGAGCTTCCATAACGGCAAAGTCGATGTAAAATTACTGAACCATTCGTTCAAAGACCAGGATGTTGTCAGTCTCCGAAAATCCGAACGCGATATTGTTTTGCAGGTGTTTGGCATACCGCCAGAGGCCGTCGGAATTATCGAAAACAGTAATCGCGCGACGATCGATGGCGCGACCTACGTGTTGGCAAAATGGGTCACTGTGCCGCGTCTTGATAAAATTTGCTCGGTAATACAAAACAAACTGATGCCGGAGTGGGACGACAGGGGGATTGTTTGTTACGAGAACCCGGTCCCCGAGGATAACGAGCTGCAGTTTAAGTACGCGCAATCGATGCCGTGGGCAATAACGAGGGGTGAGGCGCGCGAGCGCATGGGGTTTGATCGCCTGGAAGGCGACGATGTTTATGTAATGAGTGCTGGTCAGCTTGAGCGACCGGCGGATGGCTCGGGATTTTCTTTTGAGACGATAGACCCGTCAGCAGAAAAGAGCCAACTTAAAAAAAAAGGCTTGATTCACAAAATAGATGACGACGATCGCAACCGTGTTTTGTCTTCTGTTTCTGATGCCGATATCGCCGATGAAATTATGGACCTGTTTCGCGACCGACTCGAAGAGTGGGGAGACCGTTCGCTTACCGAACTCGGCTTGTCTGGTAATTTTAATATGGTTAATCCTGCCGTGGTCGACCATTTGTCGGATTTTTCAGGGACAAGGATTGTTGGCATAAATAACACAACGCGCTCGAAGATACGCGAAGCCTTAGCGGCTGGTGTTGAGTCGAGTGAAGGTGTTGATCAGATAGCTGACAGAATACGCGACGTTTTCGCGCTCGCCAGTTCTTACAGGGCCGAGATGATTGCGCGCACGGAAGTTCTTAGGTCGTCAAATTTCTCGAAGGGTGAGGCTTATGAACAAAGCGGCGTAGTGGTGTCAAAGCAATGGATCGCAACACCTGACGACAGGGCGCGCGACTCACACCCTGCTCTCGGTGGCCAGATTGTTGGTTTAAGTGAAAGTTTTTCGATATCCGGCGCGTCAGCAAAACAACCTGGCGATTTCGGTGTTCCAGAACTGGATATTAACTGCCGATGCACAGTCGCCCCGATAACTCGAAAAGAAAACGCAGCGGGACCGTGGTTGACGGTGTGGAAGCAGTTCGACCGAGCGCTTATCCCCTGGGAGCGCGAGGCAGAGCGCGCAATGAAGCGGGCGTTTGCGAAACAGCAAGAAAAAGCTTTAGCTGCATTGCGCAAGTAGTACAGACTTCGCCATACGCGAATTTTATTGCAACAAAATCCGGCGCTCTGTACTGAAAATACATGGGAAGCTTTAAGGAATCTCTCAAGCAAAACAAAGTTCAGAGTGTTCCTAAATTCTTCTCTTCTGAACTGAGCCTTGTATCAAAAGAACTTCTCGAGAAGACAGGAGCGGACCCAGAGCGTTCGCTTGATTTTGTTTTGTCAGACAAGTCCGTGGATCGCGATAACGACACAATAAACCAGGATGGCTGGTCGCTCGATCGCTACAGAAAAAACCCAGTTGTTTTATGGGCCCATGATTCATCACAACCACCGGTTGCTAAATCGCTGCACACATGGGTTAGCGACGGCAAACTTCGATCGATAAATCAGTTTGCAACTAGGGACGAGTACCCGTTTGCCGACACCGTTCACCGTCTTTACAAGGGCGGGTTTCTTCGCGCTGTTTCGGTTGGCTTTATGCCGATCGAATACAAATTCAATGCGGAACGCGGCGACATGGCGATCGATTTTGTTAAACAGGAACTCATGGAACACTCATGTGTCCCGGTCCCGTCAAACGCCAATGCTCTTCAGGGGGCCAAGTCTTCCGGAATTGATTTAGGACCCATTGTTGAATGGGCCGAACAATTCCTCGATGGCGCCATAGGTAAAGGATTGTGGTTGCCGCGCGATACGGTAGAAAAAATGTGGAAGGCGTCAAAAGAAGACAAAGTAATTTCGACGCCGAAGCAAGAAGAAAAAGAAACAATCACCGTCACTGATGAGCTGTTGAGGAACATCGGAGACATGGCATCGAATGCAATTCGCAGAGAACTCACGGCCATCACGGGCCGATTTTTTTAATGGAGAAACCAAGTGGAACTTACCAAAGAGCAGCTTAAGGGATTGACCGAGGACATCGTTGGTAGAACGATGGCTTCTGTCAAAGAAGAACTTGAACAGTACCGCAAAGAAGATGCGAAGAAGTACGAGGAATACAAGAAAGCTTTCTCGGACGCGAAACCGCGCGGCGAAGAACTAACTGCCGACCAGAAAAGCATCAAGGCGGCGCGCATGATCCGCTGTCTGGTTGCAAACCGGTTCGACCGTGGCGCCTCAGTAGATTTGGCTAAAAAGATCGGTGACGAGACAGTCGCAAAGGCGCTTGCCTCGGGCTCCGGTGCCGCTGGTGGGTATATGGTTCCACCTGATTTCGCGGAAGGCGTTATCGAGTTTCTGCGAGCGGAAAGCGTCGTGATGTCGATGGGTCCGCTTATGCCTCCAATGCCGAACGGCAATCTCACGATGTCAACCATGAGCGGAATTACCGCCAGCTACGTTGAGGAAAACACAAATATTGCCAAGACCGAGCCGACGTTTGGACAAATCCAAATGAGCGCCAAGAAACTTGCTGCCTTGGTCCCAGCATCTAACGACCTGCTCCGTGACACAACCGGCAAGGCTGACAATATTATTCGCGACGATATTATCGCAGCGATCGCAGAGCGCGCGGATCTTGCCTTTATTCGCGACGACGGTACGCAGGCTAAACCAAAAGGCCTACGTCACTGGGTGATATCGGCGAACGTGCTTAATGAAACGAACGCCGCTGGTACGTCTGGTGGTGCCACAGTGGCAGAGGTTACCAAAGACCTCGCCAAGATGGCCCGTATTATGATGGACAACAAGATCAAGATGCGTAAACCGGGGTGGTTGATGTCTCCCCAGTTTTACGGCTACCTTGTTTCCGCGCGGGATGGTAACGGTAACCTGGTTTGGGCGGACGAAATGAAGTCTGGCCGGCTGAACGGCTACCCGTTTAAGGTGACACCTCAAATACCAAGCAATCTCACAGCGCCCACAACTAGCGTTTCAGAGGTTTACCTTGTTGACTTCTCGCACGTGATGGTCGGTCAATCGCTTGACCTCGAAGTCTCGGCTTTTGATGGTGGTGCTTATTACGATGGTTCCGGGATTGTGTCAGGAATCTCGCAAGATCAAACAGTGTTTCGTGCCTTAACTCGCCACGATTTCGCTTGTCGCCAACGCGGCAAAGAGGTTGTGGTTCTTCTCTCTAGCTCGAGGGTCTAAAGATGATTCATCCTAGAACAAGTTTAAGTGATATGGTCTCGACCGCGTATTGCGGGTCGACAAACAACAGCGGCGCCCCGTCGGTAATTACGGCGGCGGGTGGTCTGGATAACCTGGCCGTCACTGGCGTTGGTATCGATCGCGCCGCTTACAATATGCCGGAATCTGCAGCAATCAATCTCGGTTGGTTGGCCGCTTTAACCGCAGCGCAAACGCTAGCGCTTGCGGTGTCAATACAGGAGTCATCCGATAATTCGGCATGGGATACAGCAGAAGTATTGCAGGCGTCTACCGTTGTGGCAACTGGAGCTGGCAATAAATCGGGAGTTACTAAACTTGCCGTTAGCTTAAAGAACCGAAAGCGGTATTTCAGAATCAATTTTACTCCAGACCTTTCCGCTGGAGCTACGGACACAGCACTTGTTAGCGCTGTCGCAGTTATGGGCGGTGCTGGAATTTTACCAGCAGTTTAAGGAGTGAGTAATGTTTGAACAGCAGGTGATCGTAAAATTCGTCAAGGGACACATCCCATACAACGCGGGTGAATCGGCCCACTTTGAACCAGATTATGCAAAGCAACTCGTCGATAAAGGATTTGCCGTCTACGCAGGAAAGGCAGAGGTCAGCGAAGTCGCTGTACAAGAAATGCCAGACAAGAAGTCCAAGAAGTAGTTGGTGCGAGGTGCTTTGTGGCTCTGAAATCACACGCTCTGACAATCGCCAACGCGGTACAGATCGAACTTGATTTGCCACAGGGCCCCAGCGACTACTTTGACGGTTTGGTCAACTTCTACTCGGAAGCAATCGAAAAATACTGCAATCGTCATTTTGAATACAACGCAGCGGTAACAGAGAATCTTGATGCCTCGGGCGCTCGTTATCTTGTTTTAAGTAGAACACCAGTAGCTTCAATCACGTCTGTTTCTTTTGATGGCGCGGCTCTGGACGCAACGGGATACGAGCTGCATGATGCTGAGGCCGGGACTGTTTACCTGAAGATGGCCAGGTGGTCGACGGTGCAAACCGAAAACGCGTCCCTGGAACCTGTTCCCGGTGAAGAACGTGCATTGTGGACGGTTGTTTACGCGGGCGGATACACACTGCCGAAAGATTCTTATCCTAACTATACGCTCCCGTCTGACCTTGAGCGGGCATGCGTCCTAGCCTGTGTGGCCGCCTACAGAAACAGAAATGTTGATCCAAGAATAACCAGCGAAGAGCTTTTAAGCTACAGCGTCTCCTACGCGGACACGAAAGAGGGTTTCCCTTCGTTGCCGAAAGATTCGATAGATCTCCTTTCACGCTACGTGCGCCCGGTGTTCGCATGAACATCGAGCACATCTTGACTGACAACGTTGTGATCGCGACTCAGAGCGGGGTTGGACAAAAAGGCGACCCAATTTTTGCTACACAGCAAACGCTCAAGGCCCGTGTTGAGTACGGCACAAAGTCAATCATCGGACAGAACGGCGCACAGAAACAAGCTACGCATGCCATTGTTACTACCGCAGAAATACCGATCGACGCTCGTGTTTGGGTCCCTGGCGCAAATACGTCGGACAACAATGCGGCTCGTAAACCTATCGCGGTAAAGAAAGCGGCAACACCAAGCGGTTACTTTATTTACGAGACGTACCTATGAAAATATCGATGGAACTAAAGGGCGTGAATGGTATCGCCAAAAAACTGAAAGGCCTGGCGGAAAAATACCCCGACGCCGCTAAACGTGCGCTGTTAGCTGAGGGTCTAGATATCCAGGCGGAAAGCGTAAAGCTTGCTCCTGTCGACACGGGCCGTTTGCGCGCGAGCGCTTACACGAGGGAGTCCGAATCGGGAAACCCTGAAGTAAGAACAGGCTACGGTGTGGATTACGCAATCCATGTACACGAAAGAACAGAATCACGACACGTTGTTGGAGAAGCGAAGTTTTTAGAGAAACCGTTCGACAGAGCGCGTAGGGGTATATTTAAGCGACTAGCAGATCGAATCGAATCGGAGGTTGGCTAATATGGCAACCACACCAGATGTCGATGTCGCAACAAGACTTGGTGCTGCCGGTATCGGTCTCACGCTTGGCACTAACCTGTTTGCTGGCCCAGTTCGCGCCTACGTTGACGGAACAGTACCGCACCAATCTGTTTTTTGTTTGGCAACCGGTGGTCCGCCACCAGAGCCATTTTGCGGAGACCCAACAAATAAAGATTTTCGCCGAAGTAAGGTGCAGGTACGCACACGCTCAAACCTCGAAGACTTCGACGGTGGGCAGACACTTACCAGAAACACGCGCAACGCAATCCATAAGGCCAGCGTGGTTGGTTACGTTGATGTCGAGGTCCTTGAGTCAGAGCCAAATTATTTGGGCAAAGATGAAGACGGGCACCATGAATGGTCGATTAATGTGGAGCTTATGCATAGGGAGTAAGTATGGCGAAATCAGTCAATATAGAAGTTTTAGATGCACCGAAGATTTCTGAGGTGAGCGTGGATTCTCCCGTTAAGGTTTTCAAAGAGCCGTCGCTAGAAAAAAAAGTGACTATCTCTAAGAAGGTTTTCTCGGAGCCAGGTTGGAAACGAGTTCAACCCAAAATGGCAATTGTTCACAAGGCGGCCACCTATAGCGCCGAGTCCCCGGCGGTTGTGCCGAGCGAACTTGCAGACGAATGGATTAAGGGTGGTTTGGCGGACCCAGATCCAGATGACCCAGAAAATAAAAAAACACAGGATAAAACCGAGGGAGGCAAATAATGCCAAGGACACAAATACCGTTACAGGAAGTTGGTGTTAACGGGGCAGGAATAGACAACATAACATTTACGGCTGCTGATGCGGCCAACGAAATGTATTTTGATAATACGTCCGGGAAAGTTTTGTTGGTTGCTAAGTGCACAGACGGGACCCAGAAGACCGCGACCATTTTGTCAGTAGCTGACAAATTAGGTCGGACTGGCGACAAGACCGTAACAACCCCAGCAACTACGGGTCTGTCGGTTTATGGACCTTTTCCTGCGGAGGGATTTAATCAGGGTGGTGCGGACATTGGTAGGGTGCATGTGGATATTACGACAGCGACGGGATTCTCGCTGGCTGCATTAAAGTACAGCGATGCAAACAGATAAGGAGTGATGACAAATGGCAGACTTACACGGAAGAGTATCTAAATTCGCAGTATCAACAAACGGTAGTAGCTATACAGATGTTGGCGGTGTGCAGGATGTTTCTTGGCCTAAAAGCAGAGATGTTGCCGAGGTAACCGACAAAGACAGTGGCGGGAATAAGCAGTATCTATCTGGGCACGCCGACTCGACAATTAGCGTCAACGGTAACTACGACGAGGCTGATGCGGGACTTGATATCGTCTCGGCTTCATATCTCGCCGGCTCAACGATTTATTTCAGATTACGCCCAGGCGGCAACGCATCTGGAGTCGGTAAGGAAGAAATCGCTCAGGGTATTATTACGAGCTACGAAATCAGCTCTCCGAACCAGGACAAAATCTCGTACTCGTTTGAGGTTCAGGTAACCGGCGGTGTGACGCGACAGACACAACCATAATTTAGGTGACTAATGCAAAATCCAAAGCAAGAGTTTCCGATTAACATCGGTGGCCAGGAACGTAAGCTTAAATTCACCTACGGGGCAATTATTGAGCTTGAGGATGCCATTGGTCAAAGTATCATGGCTCTTGACTCAAAAAAAATAGGCGTAAAATTTATAACCCACGCGATCCGCTGTGGGCTTTTGCATAAGTACCCTGATGTTAAGCTTACCGATGTGCTCGATTGGATGGACGATGATTCCGACAGACTCGCCGAATGGAGTGGCGTTGTAGCGAAAGCCCTAGCGGAGACGATGTCTCCAAAGGGATCGAAGGACCCGCGCCCTACTCAGGAGAACGACCAACAGAAATCGACTGGAGAGGCCTCCAGCGCGTAGCGGTGCAGTGCGGTTTAGGTCTCCAGGAGTTTTGGGGACTCACGCCGTACGACTTATTGATACATGTCGAGGCCCAAGCGGCCCGACGGGAGTGGTCGAGAGAAATGGCTGCCTGGATGTGCTCTATAATTATCAGACCACACATCAAGAAGCCGATCTCACCGGCTCGCCTACTTGGCAAGTCGATTGACTACGCGGAACTTGGATCCAATGAAGCCGTAAAGCAATGGGCAAAGGGGAAACACAATGTCCGTTGAGGCTGGCAGTATCGAGGTAGTCCTTAAAGCGTTTGTTGACGACTTTGAGCGCGACCTCAAAAACGCAAAAGATAGTTTGTCCGGTATAGCGGATGTATCAAAAACCGTTGCTGTTGCTTCAGGGGCAGCGTTCGCCGGCCTAACTGGATTTATTGGAGCATCAGTTGCTGCTGCAAATGAGGCGAAGGAAGCCCAGATTCGCCTTGCTTCTGCCCTTGGGACCACCGCTGAGTCTGCTGATGTTGCCGCGATATCCGGTCTTGCAAGTGAATTGTCGCGTTTTACGCAGTTTAGTGATGACGCAGCGATTGGTGCTGCCGCAACGCTTGCGAGTTTTAAGCTAAACACTCAGCAAATAACCGAACTGATCCCTAAGGTACAAAACCTGGCTGCATTTATGGGCACGGACTTAAACAGCGCTGCCCAGGGTGTTGCTTCGGCTGTTACGCGCGGATCTGGGGCAATGCGTGTTCTTGGCATCGCAATGTCTGACGCTCAACGAGAAGCGTTCGATATGATGGATGTCGGTGACCGCGTCACAACAATAATGGGCCTTCTTGATCAGAAGACCGGTGACGCCGCTAGAACACTTGGGACGACAGCAGCCGGAGCATTCGCGCAACTAAAAAACGCTGGCGGGGAAATCTTAGAGTCGTTCGGTCAGATATTCGAAGGACCCATTGCGAATAGCATGAAGGCAATGGCTGACAGGTTGAATGACATCGCGAAGGGTATTTCCGAGATGTCGCCAGGCATGAAAAATCTTGTCGGCATTACAACGGTACTCGCTACGGCCACAGCAGGACTTGTTGCAGGACTCGCAACCATTGGCGTGTTGCTGCCAACAATAAAAGTAGGTGCCCTGGCGGCAGGTGGAGCATTTGGAACGATGCTGAAGTCGATTCTGGCCATGAAAATGGCGCTCATTGAGGTCACTGCCATCGTCGCTGCTTTGATCGAAGCTGTAGGTTTGATTAAGTTAACCATCCAAACTTTCCGCGATGGTGCCCAATCAGTACGCGACAAGCTTGGCATAACTGATAAGGACTCGGTGCTTAGCGGGGCCGGAAAAATCGCATCCGGTGGTTTTTCGGAAGGAGTGTCGACAATATTCGGTCCGCTGAAGGAGCAGGCTGAAAAGCTTCTCGGTTCTTTTGATTACATTGGCAAATCCGCTGAAGCGGATATCGTGAAACCGTTCGGATCGATATCGAAGACAACAGACATATGGGGCCGTGCCATGGCAAGAGCAGCCGAGGCTCAGGATAAGACAACAGGAAAAACTTTAGATTTCTCTGGCGACGACGCGATGATCCGGGAAAGTCTCGGCGATGTTTTTGCGCGTGTTTCGCGCGAAATAAATCCCGAGGCACTGACGAAACCGTTCAAAGATTTGAAGCCTAAATTTGAAGCGGTGTCCAAGGGTTTTGGCGCAGAGATAGATGAAAGCATGTCAGGTTTTGCGGTGGCTGTCGGTACGCGGTTAATGAACTCGTTGTCGTCTTCTGGTTTCATTAATAAAATATCACGCAGCCTCGGAGAGTTTGGCCAGGTGATGCATTCGGCAATGCAGGGCTTTAGCTCTGGCGGTGTATGGGGTGCCGTTGTAGCTGTCGTCGCGGAGATTTTATCTAGGTCAGAGTCTTTCAGGCGGATAGGCGACAGGCTCAGTCAATCAATAGGTAAACTTGTCGAATTTATCGATCCGATTGTTGCGGCATTTGAACCGATCATAGGTGCCATTACAAGTCTCAGTGAACTAATACATGATATCTCGTATACGATGGGCGGCCTTGGGTCGGTGATCGAGGCGCTTGGCAAGGTTCTTGGCTGGGTCGCTGATGGACTACAAAAAGTCATCGGTGGGGTTGTTGGAGCGTTCGCTTGGATTATGGATAAAATTGGCGACTTGTTCAAAAAACTGCACCTTGGTGGAGCTGCCAAGAATATGTACAGCGCGGCTGATAACTTACGCAAATCTATCAAGCAAACCGGTGAAGATGCAGACGCAAGCGCAACACTGTTTGAGCCGAAAACATACGAAGACACGCAATCGGATCTTGAGGGTCTGGGTGACGCCGCGTCCAATGCAGCCGAGCAGCTCACGAATATGCCAACAGGATTCAGGACCGAGCTTGAACGATTCAACGCCTCCGTTCCATCGATCTCTCAAATGGGTGGTCAACTCGATGGCACCAGTAGAGCCGTGGCTCAGAAAATAATCAACATCGGTGAGGTAACTGTTCAGGACACAACGGAGTTTATGAGAAAACTAAAAGACCTTATTGAGTTCGACAACTTCGTGAACGGCGGAACCCCGCTTACTTACGGCGCTCCATATGGTGTTGAGCGCAAGGGTTCATGATGGCGTTCCTTCGGCTTAATGGGTGGACGATACCAATCGTCGGTGAGCCATCGATGAAGTGGATCTATATCGGTGAGCGTGAACGCGCTTTTGACGGCACCATGTTGCAGGACAGGCGAGCGCGCAAACGGGTTTGGAGATGCAAGACAACACCATTGATTGAGCGCGATGGTTTGGCCGTGGAAGGTTTAGTCGCCGGGACTGGTCAGCAGTTCCCATTCGATGTCGATAGTTATTCAACAAAGGGCCTGGCAAAGAAATCAGGTACCGTTGATGGGTCCTTACGAACCGCAATCGGCGCCGATGGTTACGGTGTCGTTGTTGGTGTCACAGGAACGCCGAGCGAATCGAAGTTTGGGAGCGGTGCATACGCATTCCACCCGTCCGGGACAAACCTTTTGACGGCAAATCAAGCAAGCGCAGAGACCGACACGACCGGGTTTGCGGCGATCACATCGGCAACCATCACAAGGGACACGACACACAAAATGATCGGCTCAGCGTCGATTAAAGTGGTTGCCAACAACAATGACGGAGTTAGGATTACAGGAATTACTGCATCAGCAAGCACAGCGTACACCGTTAGCTCCTACGTCAAATTTTTATGGGCAATCGGGAGCTCGTCGATTAGCCACAAGATTGAGATCCGTGGGAATGTTAGCGGGCTTATCAATACAACAACTTTTTCTATCCCGCCGAACAAATGGACACGGTTGTTTGTGAGTGGGACAACCGGCGTAAGCGATTCAAGCATTGAAATTCGTGTTGTAAATAACTCAGGCGGTTCGTTGACATTTTACATTGACGCCAATCAAGCTGAAGCCAAGGCGTTCCCTACTAGCTTCATGAACCTGACGCGAACGGCACACACGTATTCGTTGCCAATAACAGCTTTTTCTAATTTCTATCCTGACTTCTCGGTAAACATGTGGGTTCGCGGGTGTCCGGGATGCCAGGACCCGTCAGTGTCTTACACCGACGCGCTTCTGCTGTCGTTCACCGACACCCCCGGTGTCACATCTTCCGAGTCGATAAGTATCGAGACCGGGCCATTCGGTGACGACAAAGCCCACCTGACCGTTACCACTACAGGCTCAGTGATTACTGACATCGCATCAGCGGCCGGTTTCCATAACAACTCATGGCGCATGTTGACCGCATCGTTTCGTTTGTTTCCTGAGTACGGTGATCCGAAGATCCAGTTTTTTGTTGATGGCGCAAGTGTTGGCTTTGAGAGTCCATCAGCAATGCCAGATATGCGTCTTTTGAGCGCTGTTGATATCGGCAGGTTCGGGTCTGGGGCAGCGAAATACTTCCAAGAACCGATCGACGATCTTGTGATTGTCCCTTATGCGGTACCCCCAGCGTTGGTGTCAGCGCTTTATTCTTTAGGCAAACCATTCGGCAATCTCCCACGTGTTTACATGGACGGAGACTTTGTTCCTGAGGATATTGGAGTTATCGAGTCTATTGGACAAATTATTGATGTAACAAATGTAAGCGGCTACAAAGATGGCTTGTGGCGCAACAATCTTCGCCAGATCGAGTTTGAGTTACAGGAGGTTTAGCGGTGCGAACGCTTACCTCAGATCAGGCAAAGATTTACGGTCTCACCCAACGCGCCTCACACGTGCGCGTTAAAGTAGACCGTGGAGGTGGGTCCTACATCGACCTATCGAACTACGAGGGTCACAACTGGATCGACGGTGTTTCGTACTACGAGACAGTTGATTCACCGGGCCTGGTTGCCGAAGTGCGACTGAGGCGCAAAGCCGAATACCTTAATCTATCCCCACTGGTTGACGGGTCGAAGCTTAACCAAGGCGGCACTCTTATCGACGTTGGTTCCTCCATTATTATAGAGGCGTGTGTTATTGGACAAGATGTTGGTGATCCACAATCGAGCGACTGGCTGGAAGTATTCAACGGGTTTATCGATGACATAGATTGGGAATCGTCACCCATGATGCTTGCGTGTCGAGACAAACACGGGCTTCTTGCTGATACTTTTATAGAGACCCAACGTGTTTATGGGTCAGCCTCCGGCCAAGCTGTTGAACAAATCATGCAAGACGTTCTTGATAACGATAACCCGTCGGTTGTAACCGTCACGCAGAATTTATCGTGGAATGGAACGACAACCGTCACAACGTCAGATACGTCAGGCGCTGTTGTCGGTGACTTCATCGGCTTTAGTGTTGCGCCTTACTTTAAGATCACTGCGATTTCGGTTAACACAAGTTTCACAATCACAAACCCGTCATCAAGGACGATTCCGAGCGGCAGCGGAGCCAATGCTTCCGTAAAGATACCAGCCGCTTCACGTATTACGCTATATAGTGTTACCGGTAACTCGACGACACCGTTTCAATCCGCAGATGCCCCTGGTTTCTCGGTTAAGCCGTACGTTCAATCTAAGCAATCGATTCTTGAAGCACTTAAAACACTTGCGCTTCAGTTCGGGTGGGACTGTAGGTACAGATGGCATTCCAACACGACGGCGTTTCAACTTGTTTTGTCGGCGCCAGATCGAACCATTACAACGGCGCAGCATACTTTTTCTAAATACTTTCAACCGCGCAAGCTAAAAATAACACGCAAAGATGTGCGCAATGTTGTCCGGGTTGTTTACACCGACCCATCTAATAACTCCCGCAATTCTGTTACGGTCACCGACTCAGCGTCGATCGCTAAGTACGGCAGGCGCATGATGGAAATCGCCGAGGCTGGGAGTAGTCAAATTGACACAAGCGGAGAAGCCACAGCGATGGCGAACGCCGCGCTTTCAGACCTTAAAGAACCAAAGGCGTATTGGTCTGTTCCTGTGCCTTATTTTCCTAACGCCGAGATTGGTGACTACTATAAGTTTCCGGCGAACGGGGACCATTTCGACACCGATCAAGACCTTGCTGTAATAGGTCTAAGGCATGATTTATCTAGAGATTCCGCGAGGACCACACTTGATTGTCGCGGAAAACCGGCCGGAGGGAGGCTGCGTTGGTTGCGTGTTGAGGGCCGACCAGGGGTTAATCCGCCGCTAGATCTAAGATCTGACGCAGCCGCCACAGGCATTGTCACACTACCGCTAATCGGTGGATTGACTGTGACATACGACGATCCACAAACGATGAGTCCACCGATCAAGGATTGGTGGTATACAGAGTGCCACGTCAGCACGAGTTCGGGCTTCACCCCATCGGCATCAACGCTAAAGGCCAAGGGGAGAACAACACGTTTTACGGTAGGAGACCTGACACCCAATGTTACTTACTACGTCAAGCTAATTATTTACGACCAGGCAGGCAATATCGCCACGACATCAACACAGGCGGTTCAGACAACTGCGCTTTCTGGGCCGTACCATGCCAACTTCGACACGCAGAGCGGTAACATTGTCCCGAACGGTGATTTTGAGGTCACATCAATACCGCGACTGCAAACCACACACCCTCCAGACACGTGGAAGGCATGGAATTTAACGAGCGGTGTGCAAGACGACGCCTTATGGAACACATCGGACGGGGTTTACTCAGCAATAAATAGCATAAGCCAGAGCGGCAAAACAAACATAGAACTACGTAAGCACGCATCAAAGAACACTGCTGTTTTAAGCGAGTTCTTTCCGTTGCAAGCGTCGCAACTTTATTTGTTTGAGTATGTGTTACGAGCTGATGACGCCAATGTTTCTTTTTTGACTCTTCTTGAGTTTTTTAGTCGCGACAAAGGGACCGAGAACGGTTCCTACGCTGTTGTGGGAACACTGCCCGTAACGGCCGGGACATGGTTCCGACAACAAATAGTCAGGGTAACAGAGAATGACGAGTTTTGGTGCCACGTTGTTATCGGAAGAGACCGGAGCACTGGGGCTGCTGGCTCAAAAGGGTTCATAGACCGCGTTCAGGGATTTAAGGCCATGCCGTCGTTCCACGTTTACCAAAGTACCAATCAGTCAGTAACTCAAGCAACATCAACCAAGATCCAGCTACAGACTGAACTTTTTGACTTCGGCAGCAACTTCGACTCATCTACAAACTACCAATTCGCTGCACCGGAGGACGGTGTTTATTCTTTTAGCGGTGGTGTTGGGATCGACGCTCTTCCTGCCGGAAAGCTGGTTCAAGCGTCCATATTTGTAAATGGATCGATAGCCCAAGAGGGGTCCACGTCCCCATCATGGGGGGCAGCAGCTTACACGGTTGCCGTTGTTTCGATTGATGCGATTGAGTTGAGCCAAGGAGACACTGTTGATCTGCGGGTTTACCATAACGATACGGGCGCGCTTAACTCCAAAGCCGTCGCAAATGCGACCTATTTCATGGGTAAGAAGGTAAGATGAGATTTCGTTTACATCAGAAAAAACGCCACACGATGGTCTACACTGAAAGCCCGGACGATTATCCATCAGTCAAGGCCAGAATGTTTGAGTTGGCGAAGCAGATTTTCCAGGAGACCGGAAAAGCCGTCGAGGTAAATGTATCTCGTAGACCAAATGGAGTTGAGGCCTTTCTGAAGCACCCGGACGTTATCGGCGCAAGACTTTCGGATAAAAACATCGCGGACACGCGGGAGGCTATGCTTGCGATAGCAGATGAGTCACAATCTCAAGTCACAGAGTCAGATCCACGGCTATCGAACGACACAATAAACGGACTTCCGGCGGTTATCGAAAGGTTTGGTGTTGGCGCAGTCAGGCTTCCTCATCCTGATTTGGAATACGACTCCCAGCAAAAAATGATTCGCAAAAAACCATAGCCATACAATGTCATATCTTGAGGTTATTGCTTAAAGCGTGCACATCATTTGGATGATGTTTAGCGGTGTCAACTGTTCGGAATGGTGAACCATGCCACTGGGCGGTACTGTATACTTTACCGAGGGCGACACTGACAGTGTGGATCTTGTTTTTACCAGTATCGCTGACATCACGGGCTACACAATAACACTGACGATACCGTATGCCTTAACACCGCTCACGAAGACGGCATCTATTGTTAACACAACAACGGCCCGCGTTAATTTTTCTGGGACAGATCTTAGGCCTGGGAAATATGCAGCACAGGTGCGCGCCAATCAACTCACAACCAACGGGTTAATTATGGATATCGCGAGGCGCGCAACATGAGCGTGCTGATCGGCAACGATGACAACATCGTTCAGGTTGGGGTGTCTACCGTATCGGACCACGGCGCACTTGTTGGACTACTCGACGACGACCACACGCAATATCTGAAACTGCTTGGCAGATCTGGTGGCCAGTCAGCTTACGGCGGCGTTGTCGCCTCCGAAAACCTGACGCTTGTCTCAACCTCACACGCAACGAAAGGTCTGATCACGCTTGGCGCGACAAACACAGCGTCCTGGGATGAGCCGCTGAAAACCTTTGGTCTTTTTGCCCCGGCAACAACCACAGTACAGCCAGGAATTAGCTTTAGCTCAAAAACCGGATCGAAGTGGTGGTTGCAATCGGACGGTTCCGGGTCGTTCAACGGCGTCACTGATAACGTTTTGCAATTCGGGTACAACGCCTCAAATTTTTATGCTGATGCAAACGACATACGCTGGGCAATGCAGTTTGAGGCCAATTATCAGCCGGATGCCGATCCAGACTCGACATTAAGCGAATGGCATCTTAATTTTTACAACAAACCGGGCGACGAGTTCGGTCAGTCTCACCGACCAATCCAGATCAACGCATATTGGAAAGACTACGCTGGTTATACGCGCCGCAACAAATACGAGCTGCGGCTTAATGGTCACCTGACGATTGGAGATTCGACGGGCGGTGTTGGTGCAATATCTGTATGGGACTGGCCGGCGTCACTTGCCGGATCGAACCGATCGATAGGCGATATCGAAATCCACACGAACCTAATCGCGGTCAACAATTCTCGCTACCTGAAACAGCGCAACGCCGCAAACACGGGTTGGCGATCGTTGTTGTTTTTGGACGGTAGCGACAACATCAGAATCGGTGACGCTGATGCGCCATCATTCACAACGCCGGTGAATGTTTCTGTCCCCGGAAAACTAACGATAGGCAGCAATGCGCACGGACCAAACGGCGAATTGGTTTATGTGACACCCACACGATCTTCGTTCGCGAACGCTTCTTCTTTCTCGGCGTTGTATTATGGTCCCATTCTTTCGGGCTACACCGGCAACGGATCAATCAGTGGCTCCGAGTATTGGCTCAACGCGAGCACAACCCCCGCGTCTTCGACGATCCCATTTATCGCTTCTGCTCAATTTGACGGACCTACATTTACACTCGGGAGTGGTGCCACTGTCACCGAGGCGGCGGCGGCAAGATTTTTCGCGCCGTCAGCAGCTTCAACAAACTGGGCCGCATGGTTCCAGGGATCGCTACAGGTTATCGCTGGCGACATACAGATTGCCTCATCACAGGCATATAAGATTGCAGGCAGCGGTCAGTTGCAGGCGGTCGCCGATGGTGTTTGGCGATTAAGAAATGTTGCGGACACCACAGGCCGATTAATGCTTGGGCCAAATTCATCAACTGGAGTTTCGGTTAAAAATGTTTCCGGCGAGCTGTATGTTCGCAACGTTGGTGATTCCGCATACGCCAACATCGATTGTGCGCTCATATGGGTTTACTCTAACCCCGGAGTAGCTCTGGCGGGAGGCAATGTTAAGTTCTACACGGCGGGCTTTGCTGGTCGTACACAACTCGCTGGTCAAACCGATGCCAAGCTTGATATCTTAGACAGCGCCGGTGCTGTTGGCGCGAAGCTTGATGTATCAACAGATGGTCGTCTCGCAATACGTAACCGAGCAGATAGTGCATATGGAGATATTGCAGCAGCGCGACACTATGTTGGTGGCGTTTCGTTATTTATTTCTTCGGGCAGCGGGTCGCCAGAAAGTGTTGTCACAGCGCCGGTCGGTTCGATTTATATGCGCACAGACGGCGGTGCGGGAACATCGATTTACATCAAAGAAACGGGGGCTGGAAACACAGGATGGGTAGCGAAATGAAGAAGCAAAAACCTGAACGCATCAAACTCAAGAACGAAGAGTTTCTGGCGATCGAAAATATTTTACTTAAAAAGGGGCTCGAGGCACAGCGCGTCGAGTCGGCGCGCGCCGCTGTGGCACAGTTAAACGAGTCCGAGCGCAACTGGATGGTCGCCGTCGCGAAGACAAGAAACATTGACGGGATTGAGCAATACGGGCTCGATATCGACAAAAGAGAACTAATCTTACGGACGGAACAAAAGGTCAAATGATGACTGCCGTTATACCTGATTGGCAGTTAGGGATTGCCGGTTGGATATTCACCAGCTTGGCCGCTGGTTTTTTTGGAATAACCGCGCTGTTTTTGAAGTCAATACAGAATCATTTTGCTGTGCGTTTTGATGAATTAAAAAATTCACATGCGGCGCTTTTGTCAGAAGTTATGATGTTACGAAAGCGTGACCATGAACGCGCGAACACGCTTAGTGAGATCAAGGCAAAGCTTGAAATGCTGATCGACGGGAGTCTGGCGCGATGACCTCACTTAATGGCCACTACGTCACTCGCGAAGAATTTGATGACACCTACCACCGTGCTTTGCGAAACGAAAAAGAAATCGCATCCATCGACGCGCGTTATCGCGCCGACATCGGAACAATCAAAGACCTTATCGCGAACTTATCGAACCATTTTTCGCAGCAACTGAAATCTTTCGAGGATTTTTTGAATGAACGTTTTGTCAGAAAACCGCGCAAGAAGCGCAAGGCGAGGAAATGATGTCAAAGTTTTTTAACGCAAAAGCATTAAACTGGTTTTTGTCGTCGCTGGCTGTACTGGTTGGCAGCCTGCAGGCATCTGGTCTTATCGAAGATCCGAAGATCGTCAAAGCTCTTGGTGTTGGCGGAATGCTGCTCGCCGCCGGTGGATTTCAGCGCAAGTCACCTGCGCAGGGTGGGTTGCTGGTTGATTTTGACCAGTCCAGGGTTCCGGAGAAAAAATGAAAAACAAAAAAGAAAACGGCATCAAGTATTGCGCGGCATGTGACGTGAAGCCAGCAAAGAAGATGTGTGACGAGTGCGGTTATCCACTATGTGATCGCTGCACGTGCTCTATTGCAGATGCACACAAAGGTGAAAAATGAGCAAGGGTAATACATTTGAGAATGAGCTTCTGGCTCTTATATTCAACAACACAGATATTGCCGATATTGGTGACGCGGCTGGTCTGCAGAACTCCGCAACAGCTGGAAATTTGTACGTATCGCTACATACAGCCGACCCTGGCGAGGGCGGCAATCAAACGACAAGTGAAGCGAATTACACCAGTTACGCGCGGGTGGCTGTCGCGCGGTCGTCAGGAGGTTGGACCGTATCCGGGAGCTCGGTGTCAAATACTTCGGCTATAGTGTTTCCGCAGGCTACGGGCGGGTCGAATACGATCACGCATGTTGGTATAGGTACCGCGTCGAGCGGGACTGGTAAATTATTATTCAAGGCCCCACTTGGAACGGCGGTACAGGGTCCATTTACGGCAAAGACGGACGACACCATCACAATTCCTGGGCACACCTTAGCGGTTGATGACAGGGTAGCATTTTACCCAGCAGCCGGAAGCTCATTGCCAACAGGCATAACCGAGGGAACTCTTTACTGGGTTAAGACTGTAAGCAGTGCCGACATTACGATCAGCACAACTCAAGGTGGCGCAACACTGGATATCACAGCAATAGGCGATGGGTTGGCCTTTAAGGCCATGACTCTTGCGGTCTCGTCCCCAATTGCCCCTCAGTTTATCGCGGGCGAATTACAGATCACGGAGGATTAGATGTCTCTTGTCGTCAGCAATAAAGCAGTTCATCCGGACAGGCTTGAGCGCTGGCTTGGTGCTGATGTTGTCCGTCAAGTTTCTGACTCAATGCTCGGATGGTACGGGCCACCGATTGCAGTGCATGGGGTTCCGGGTGCCGTGTACGTTGGTCGGGACGGGGATTTTTGTGGCAAACTAAACGCAGGCTTTGAGGCAACAAAAGTAGATCATGCGATGGATCTCCTTAAGCGACTCAAGCGCGGACTCAGAAAGGTTACCGACCCAAGAAGCGCTCGCTTGTATGCAGGGTTTACGAGTCTGAGCGATCTGATCGCGGAAGCTACAGCAGGAAAGCAGCGCAATTACCACTTTAACAAGGCTGGCGCGACTGGCGTTGCAAACGTCACGAATAGCTTATGGGGACGTGGTAACCAGCCAGCAGCCGGAGCCAACGCATCAAACGCCCCAGGTGGTGATGCACCGACAGATGAAACAACCGGAGCTTTCCCATTTACGAACCCAACTGGTGGCGACACACAACATATCGTCAGCGCCTTTGTTAATTCAGGCGTCAGCGGCAACAATCTACTTCTGTACGATCGTATTTTTCAGGTAAACAAAACGATGAACTCAACTGCCACAGAGGCGGTCACGGGAGTTCCGTCACGCTATCAAAACACAACCGCCGGAACAGCTGATTATGCTGGTGGTAATTTTCTGTTTGTCGAAGTGGGCGACACTGCGCTTGCTGCAACAGCCCATAACTGGACCACTTGTCTGTACACGGACGAATCAGGCAACGCCAGCCAAACTCTCCCGTCGCTAACAGGCAACTCGGGTGCGATCGTGCGCAGGCTAGATCACCCGGCGCAGCAGTGGTTTGCGCCCCTGGCAACCGGCGACACGGGGATCAAGGCGCTCACACAGATGCAGTGCTCGGCAGCAGTGGCAACGGGGGTGATTAACTTCGTGATCGGACACCCAATAGCGCACATGCCGTGTTCGCTGGCCAACCTTACCTGTCCGATGGACTACATCAATACAGCATTTAACCTAACCAGGATTTTCGACGACGCCGCCCTTGCATTCCTGGAGGTCAATAAACCAACAACGGCAGCGACAAACTACAGCGGCACATTCACGACCGTTGCAGGATAGGTGATATGTGGCCGACAATACTTAGCGGCAAGAGTTTTTTCAGATCGAGGCTGCAGTGGGCTCCGACCCTTACGGCGCACGACCCGAATCCACCGATCACCTTAGATAGCCCACCTTCCGTCGGTGACCAGATGTCGGCCAGGGTCTATGGTTACTCGGTTAAGAGACCAGCCATCGTCGCAACCGCCAACGCACAGTCACGTGATGCCTCGTATTCATACATGCAGCCAGATATATCCGGGATAGCACCAGTCTCGTCGCGCGCCGTTTCGCAAACGTATTCCGAAAAGAGCAAAGCTTCGGCAACGGCAACTATGTCTGGTCGTGTTGCGTCCTATTCACATATTGATCCAAAAATTAGCGGTGTTGGCGCGGTATCGGTTCGTGATTTTGCTTATTCTTTTCTGCGCCCGGCGGTTGTTGCAACAGGAAATATTCAAGCTCGCGTGTTTGGTTACGAATACGGTTACGGAAACATCTCAGATTCCGCAGCGGCGACTGATGAGATTTCGGCAAGGGTTTTTGCTTATTCTTTTCTGCGCCCGGCGGTTGTTGCAACAGGAAATATTCAAGCTCGCGATTTTGCTTATTCGTACCAAAAGGGCACAGCCTATGCTTTCGGGGCGGCGATCACTGGTGTTCCCACTGTTGAAACAACACCGTCGCTGACAGGTGCGTATGTCGCGTCTTTTTCGTTCGCTGAGACTCAGGAGTCATCGTCGTTTGAGATCTCTACAGGCGGGACTTTGGTTGATACTGGGTCCAGCAAGGCTGGTGTTTAATGGCTGATTTTACAATCAAGAAGGGCGACAGAGAACCATCAATTTCCGGCAACCTCAAACTTAATAATGCCGCATATGATCTGACCGGAGCGTCAGTTAAGTTTAATATGCGTCCGATCGGTTCGGGTACCCCAAAAGTTAATGCTACAGCGACAATAGTCACAGCAGCTTCCGGCGCTGTCAGCTACGATTGGGGTGCAAACGATACAGACACAGCAGGAGATTTTGTTGGCGAATGGGAGGTGACAACCTCAGGCGGTAAGAAAATTACCTTCCCAAACAACGAGTCAGAAAACATTAAAATCAAGATCTCGCCGGACATAGCATGACATATTTTTTTTACAAGACGCTTTTAATCTGCATACTACTACTGATTGGCTTGGTGCTGATCGGGAGGTTGTTTGTTTTATGAAGTTCGAAACCTCCGGGAAAATCTCCTACTACAAAAAAGGCGCACACTCGTACCTGCTTGCCGAGAGCTGGTGGGTTAAAACACCCATCACGAATCAGGCCGCAGAAATTCCGCGTTACGTTAGATTGCTCGAACACGGAACACTTGAAATTTTTGCTGGTTATTGGTGGGACGGTCCGAGCGGTCCGGCATTTGACACTCCCGATTTTATGCGCGCGTCACTTGCGCATGATGCGTTGTATCAACTTTTGCGCAATGGCAAACTGCACGAGTCGGTGCGAAAGAAAGCGGACGAGTTGCTTTTTGATTTGTGCCGGCAAGACGGCATGTCGTCATTGCGCGCGTGGTGGTGCTTACAGGGTGTGCGCAAATTTGCTGGTTACGCGGCCAAGTACAAGCCCGATCAGGTGTTGGTGGCGCCGTGAGTAATCACAAACATTTCGGCACGGGGTATGTTAACGGCAAGCCGTTTCGGCTTGAGCTCAAGCCGATCGCGCCCGGACATTTACTTGCGGTCGATGCTGCTGATGCGTTTTTGCGGATGCGTGACGCGGCGATTAAGGACAACATCGATTTACGTGTAAACACTGGGTTCCGCGATCACGCTTGGCAATCGCGGCTATGGAATGAGTGGGTGCATAAAATCGCCCGATGGGAAAACACACCGGAGTCGCAACGCGGCAAACGACCACTTAAGCCGGCGCGACCTGGCTATAGTAATCACCAGCAAGGTCTAGCCGTCGATATCAATCGCGCGCCCGGTGACAATCCAGATACCGCTGCTTACGATAGCCCTGTTGATTTGTGGCTACGCAAGCACGCTATTGAGTATAATTATCACAACACGATCGAGATCGAGCCATGGCACTGGGAGTATAAGAGGTCGTTGGCGACAACCTAATCGCCGACACCAAGCGCGCGGGCGATTGTGTTATCGCTGCGCACCTGTGCGCAACGATCTCGCCACGTGTCCCCAACATCGTGCACCTTGGCGACGCCATCAATAATTGCCGCGTCCTCCATTGTTGATCCTAATTGTGATCCAAGATCACGCCGCGCAACAATAAACTTGCCGTTAAGTGCGTCGCACGCTGCCAACAACTCCGCGGTCGACCAGCCACTGCTGGTCAGGTGATCGAGCGACTCCTGTTTGTTTCGGTACTCGCGGCCAGCCTTGTGGCCAGCTTAATGGATAAGCTTCTGTTGGTTTCATCCGTCTCCGTATCCGTTTCCGTGTCCGTATCCGTGTCCGTATCCGTGTCCGTATCCGTATCCGTATCCTTTTCCGTCTCCGTTT
>ERZ761584.147-NODE-147-length-26964-cov-6.943365_pt1 | contig 26964 bp, 46 predicted proteins | sample MGYA00512168_ERZ761584 | MGnify/ENA primary metagenome ERZ761584 (study PRJEB28899, sample SAMN03785564) | bioreactor sludge metagenome | biome: EBPR Sludge; feature: EBPR Bioreactor; material: 0.22µm filtered reactor supernatant | place: Saint Lucia: Queensland...
CAGCGTACGGGGCTTGAAGGTGGACCCGCCACAGGTGCAAAGGCCACGCACCGAGGCCTTCTTGCCATAGACCTGGTAGTGCGGCACCGTGCGCCCACAGGACGCACAGGCAATGAAATACCGCTCAACGCCGGGGGCGGTGAAGAGCACGTCAGACATAGGGCTCCTTGGAGAAACGGCGCACGAGGCACCCCGAGAGGTCCCCGTGCGCCGCAGGGTGTGTTACAGGCAGCGAATGAACGCCGTGCCGTTGGTGTAGCTGTTCGTGCCCGACACCGCCGTCGCCGGGGCCACCGCGATGACCGCGTAGCCGCCCGCGTAGTGGATGTTCGCATCCGTGATGGTGCGCGCGATCCACGCGCCACGGCCCGAGGCCGCGAGCGCCGTCGCCGTCGTGTTCAGGTCCGGCACGAGCTTGTCGCCGGCCGCCACCGTGGCCGCCTCGGAGAGACGGACGGTGCCCACGCCGTAGACCTGGACCAGGCCCACGTCCTCGTGCGAGATCGAGTCGGACGACACCGGGCCCACGAGGAGCCGGTTGACGACGACATCGGTCACGGTGAGGGCGCGGATGACTTCCTGCCCCAGCGGGGCCACGCCGATGGTGCCCGTGGCCAGAATGACCGGCTCGCCCAGCTTGAGGGCTGCGACGGTGCTGGTCTTGGTGATCCCCGACACCACCGCCCGGAAGACCGATTCGGCGATGTTCTTACCCATGGCTGACTGGAGTCGCATCTCGTCCTCCTAGCTGATCGAGGTGATGACGCCGAGTCGGCGCGGGTTGTTGACCGACATGTTGCCGATCACCAGGATCTTGGTGATCTCGGCGGTCTGGTTGGCCGGCGTCACCGCGGGGAACGTCTTCATCCACCGCCCGTTGGGGTAGTTGAAGCGGAGGTTCCGCGAGTTCAGCACGTAGCCGGTGGCCGAGTGGCAATCCTCGTCGAACGTGACCTTGGCGCCCTTGAACTTCAGGATCTCGTTCTTGAAGCCGCCATCCGCCCCGCTGTCCTTCGACGTGAACCGCTCGTTCGTGGTCAGGGTGGACTCGTAGCCCTCGAAGCTGGTCTGATCGAAGATGATCTGCTCCGGGTGCTCGGCCGCCGCGCCCTTGCTGCACTGGTTGTACGTGGTGCGCATGGCCCCACGCAACTGGTTGTAGGCCGTACCGCTGTTGGCGCCGCTGTTCTGCCGATTGCGCCAGAAGGCGAAGCTGCCGCGGTCAATGCCGCCCACGGTGCCCGAGGTCGGCGTGCTCGACACGAGCAGCGCGAGGCCGCCGATGTCCTTGCCGCCGTTGGCCGTGCCCACCGCGTAGAACTGACGGTTCAGCACCGCCATCATCGTGTTCTTCGCGTTGTTGACCTTGGCTGCTGCCAGTTCGAACTTGGCCTGCGAGCCCTGTGCGCGCGCCTTCTCGAGTTCCGAGATCACGATGGTGCCCGCGATCTCCTTCCACTCGAACCGCGCCGCGTCGAACACGTCCACGCGGGTCGTGTCGAGCGTCTCGAGGTCGGAGTAGCTCTTGAAGGTGGTGTTCTCCGCGTATTCCAGCGTCTCTTCGATGACGCGTCCACCGTCGATGCCCTTGAAGCCCGAACCACCCTTGAGGAGGTTCAGGAGAGCCTGCGAGGTGAACACGTTGTCGGTGGGCTTGTCGCCCACGACCTTTTCGAAGACGGACGCCACCAACTGGCCCAATGCCGGATCAGGCATGGTCGTCTCCTATCGCTTCCGAGACAACGCCTCATGCTCCTGCTTGACCAACTCCAGCACGTCCATCTCGGTGTACTTCTTGGGCGTGCCGGCGCGGGTGCCCGGGGGAGGCGTGCTCGCGTCTGCCTTGCGTGCCAGTGTGCCCTGGTACTCCGTCTCCCACTTCTTGCGGGCCTGCTCGAGGCCGTGTTCGCGGAACACCTGGATGTACGCCTGGTGGAAGTCGAGGCGTGGGTCCGCCTGCATCGCCTGCAACACATGCGGTTGCAGATCCGCGAACAGGGGCCACGTCTCCCGGGCCTGCTTGAGCAGATCCCCGGCCTGCACCTTGGCCTCCATGGCCACGGAGCGCAGGCGATCCTTCTCTTCCAACCCCTGGAACTTCCGCTCCAGCGGCGTGATACGCTGCTGGAACTGTCGCTCCTTCCACTCCATGAACTTCTGGAGTTGGGGGGCGGAATACACGGGCGTGCCATCTTCGGCGCGCAGATCAGGCGGCGGGGGCTCGTCCTGAGCCGCCTGCCCCGCTCCCTGTGACTGGAGCGGTCCCAACTGCGACTGGAGCCACGACTGGAAGGCGACGGGGTTCTGGTTCAACCACTGATACAGGCGGGTGCCTTGCTCCACCTGCTCGGGCTGATACCGTTCGGCCCAGCCGAACTTCTGCCGGTACTCCTGCTCCGCGGCCGTACGGGCCTCGGTGCGGGCGCGCTCGAGAATGGCCTTGTGCCGATCGAACGGGATCGGCCCAGACGGCGTCTCGGGCACGGTGGACCCACTGGTCGCAGGCTCCTCTGTCGCGGGAGCGGGCGCGGCTGCGTCGGTGGGGGTGTCTGCTGACGAGGCAGACTCGGCGCTTGCAAACGCCGCGATATCGTCACTCGTGACGGGACTGTCGGCCACAATCGGCCCAGCGGTCCCCGCTGTCTCAGCCATGCGGCTGAACTCCTTTGGTGGCTAGGCCACCAGATCTGAGATCCGGCGGGCGTGTGGACACACGAACTCCACGCGCCCTGCCCGTTCCACGGGCATCACATACACCGGATGCCCCGTGCGCATAGTGCAAGTGGGGCACTCGATGTTGAACTTCATCTCCGCGCTGCGCAGGAGGTCATCGGCCCGCAGCATCACGCGGCCCAGTTCCGTGGGCATGTGCTCGATCGCCCGCCCTTCGTTGTCGAGGAGGGGGGACGGCGTGCGATTCGGGGCCAGATTCGTGATCAGTGCCATGACTCCGCGACCTGTTTCACCAGTTCCGGCGTGGCGAACGGACCTACGCCCGGTCGCCCCGCCCGCTCCGGGGTGCTGACCGCACCCACCCGCTCGAGTAGGGCTTTTGCACTACGGAGCGTGTATGCACTCGGAGCCGCCCAGTTCGTGGTGTGCGGGCTCTTGTCGGTCCCAGGGACCGGCACGTGGCGCACATACTCCTCAAGGCCACGCTCGCGCAACTCACGTCTCAACTCACTGCGACTATACACGGTCACAGGGGCGTGGCCGAGATTCTCAAACGTCTTTCCGCCCACAAACTCATCGGGCGTTACCGATGTAGACTTCCCCACCCACAGTCGCTCCGTGACTCCATGACACAACGGGCACGGTGGATGCTCGTAGGGTTTCACGGTGATGTCACTAACCCAGTCACACTGGGTGCAGTGCTGTGTGAAGGTGGGCATCAGCGCATCCCTCCCATCCGCGCATCCAGACCGTCGTTGCGCATGGCGTGCTTGCTCAGGGGTTCGGCCTGCTCGGCCGCGCCCCCATGGGGCGGCGAGGGCGGGTTGCCCTGCTCGGCCACCTGCTGCACCTGCGCCTGCATCTGCGACTGCTGGGCCATCTGTGGCGTGATGGTGATGCCGTACTGCTTGAGCAACTCCACTACGTGCGGCAGGCCAATCTCGGCCGGCGCGAGCGACAAGCTCACCTTCGGCTTCTCCGGGGGCTGCGGGGGCACCTGCGGCACCAGTAACCGCGCCGGATCGAATCCGAACAGGGCCGCGAGCTTCTTCAGGATCTCGATGCGCGAGACGTTGGGGTCCTTCGCCAGTAGGTTGTAGACCTGGAGCATCTGCTGCCGCTCCACGTTGGCGTCGATGCGCAGGGCACTATCCGGCTTGGCATCGAAGACGTACTCACCCGCAATCACCTGCCGATTCCACGGCATCAACTGCTTGGTGACCTCGGGGCCCAGCACCTCCACGTACTTGGTGTCATCGGCAAACTGCTGCAACAGGGCCGCGAACTTCCGGGTGCCCTTGATGAACCACGTCAGCACCCGGCTGCGCTCGGCATCCAACCGCACGTTGGCCGCGCCCTGGATGATGTTGAGTTCCGTGGCCGTGCGCGTATTGTCCTCGGCCATTCCGCGCTGGTTGGCCCCCAGCGCCCACACTTCCTCGTAGTCGCGGTTGCTGATCTGGTCGAAGGTGAAGTTCTCACGCGGATACTGCGGACGCGCCACCTCCCACACCGCATCCTGGAACGGCCCGTCCATGGGGATCAGGGCCCCAGGGTTGTAGGAGCCGCTTTTCAGCTTCTCGGCTGTGTCGGGATCGATGCGCGTCTTGTCGAAGCCACGCACCGGCCGCGCATCATTCCGCTGCTGGATCATCTGGGAGCGGCCCTTGCTCAACTCCTCCGAGATAGGCCGCGAGATCAGGATGTCCGAGGGCGGATACGCACTGCCCGCCACGGTGCGCAGGGTCAGCGGATTAATGGGATACCCCATCATGCCCATCAGCTTCCCCTCGGGCGACAGCGTCTGGTACTTGCTGTCCTCGTGCTTCACCGGCTCGTCGAGCCCGTCGATCAGGATCAACTGGCGAATGCGCTCCGGGTGCAGTTCCGTGGGGTCATAGAAGGCGGCGCGGTACCAGATCTTCACGCCCTCCACCTTGTGCGCCGCCGACTCCGTGTCGAGGTCGTCCTTCTCGCCACTCAGCGTCTCGAGGTTCTCCCGCTTCTTGCCCTGGAAGGTGTCCGGCAGGTTGTAGTCCCGCTTCGCGGATTCAAAGTCCTGCGAGAAGAGCTCGCCAATCCACGGGGCGCGGTCGAACTCCTCGCCCTCGAACTCCGCCGGCAGGAGCAGCTTGTCCGGGCTGATGCGGCGGCGGAAGTACTCCTCGTGGACCAGGTAGGGCTTCTCCACGGGCACCTGCGCCATCACGGGCTGCAGGGTCATCGGGTCCAGCATGGGCCCGCCCGTCAGGGGGTCCGGGACCGGCTGGGCCTCCAGAACGGTCTGCACGCCCACAATGGCCTGGTAGCCAATGCGCTCGGCCGCGATGCCAAAGCACAGCACGTCAAAGAGGCACTCGTCGATCGTGGCCTTGACGTTGGCCCCATCGGCCCCCATCTCGTAGTTCAGGGCCGCCTGGAACACGCTCACGGCCGACTCGAGCCCGGGGCGCTTGGGCTTCAACTGCACCTCAGGCACCTGAAAGGCCAACTGGGACTTCTTCTGCTCGAGAAAGCTGAACTCCTTGGGCACCACCACCGTGTCCTGCGTGGGGTCGTTGGAGAGCGGCTTGCCAAGGTAGGCCTGCACCGCGTCCTTCCAGTCCTCCTTGAACGTCTCCAGCAGCTTCTTGGACTGCTCGATGCGGCGCTTCCATTGCCCCAAGGCCTCGGGCTTCAGCGGGATGGCGACCGAGGGCGTCTTAGGGGCCTCAGAATCGGGCATTACGTCGGACATTGCGGGCTCCCAGGAGCGTTGGCGTGCTGCGCCCCATGACGGACTGCTTCAAATAGCCGATGGAGTCCCGGGGGAACTCCTGGGCGGTGATTTCCTTCGTGGGCGAGGGACGGCCCGCGATCATGTAGCGCAACGCATCGGCCGCGTGATCGGGCCCGTCCGTGTCGCAGTCCTCGGGATTCGTGCCGTCCATGACCAACTGTGGCAGGGTGCGAATCAGGAACGAGCAGCGGGGGTGGATAATCATCCACGGCCGCTGGGGGATGTCGGGATGCGGCGGCATCGGGCGCAGCCACGCCCGCACCTTGGCCCAGCCCATCACGCGGTCGTTGTTGGCCGGCGTCAGGGCCACCCCATAGCGGCCGAACGTCTCACTGATCGTCTCGCCCGTGTGCCCGGAGTGCTTGAAGATGCTGGGGTCCGCGTAGATGATCTTCGACGACAGACCACGCGCCACGTTACGCTCTTTCACCATGGTGGCCACTTCGTGGGCCACCCGCAGCGTCTTGGCCCGGGGGCCGTTGAACACCAGTTCGTCCTCGATGTACAACTGCCCATCCGGCAGCACCACGCCCCACAGCACCACGCCCTCGGCCGCATAGCCCCAGTCCATGCCGCAGTACCGCTTCAGGTGCGGGGGCTGTGGGGGCAACTCCACCACGTGCAGGTTCTTGCGGAACTCCGGGAAGAACTGGCCCTGATAGACATCCCAGTCGCCGTTGCGATAGGCCCGCGCGAGATCAGGCGGCAACCGCATCAGCATCCGCTCGTACTCTTCCTGGTTGATGTGCGGATTGTCGTCCAGTGTGGCCGGGATGTAGGCGTAGTCCTCAGGGTTGTAGGTCGGATCTTCGTCGGGCTCGATGTCCCGGTCCACCCAGTAGCGGCGCACCCAGTAGGACTCCGGGCCCCCAGGGTTCGTGCCGGCCAGCACCCGCGGCTTCACCCCGGGAATCGTGGTGCGGCAGCGGCTCGAGATCATCTTGTACTGGTACTCGGTGAAGGTCACGAGCTCATCGAAGAGGATCAGGTCGTACTCGGCCGAGAGGTAGATCGCCACGGCCTGGTCGTCCTGACAGTGCCCGAACTCAAACGTGCTCCCGTTCTGGTACTTCACCGTCATCTCTGAGGCGTAGTACTTCGCGCCCAGTTGATCCTCGGCCTCCATGGGCACGAGTTTCAGGTGGGTGCGCTTCAGGTCAGGGATGTTGCGGCGCAGGAGCAACACGCGCAACTTGGGCACCTGCAGGCACGACATGTGCCCGTGCCACCGCAGGGCGTGCGAGTTGTGCGTAGGGATGCCCGCGGCCCCGCAGAGATAGAGGTGCGATGCACTCGACACCTGGATACATCGCAACGGCACGTTGTCTACGCGCTCACACGACACAATGAACCGAAATCGTTGAGACGCACGCAGCGTTGTTGGCAATCGATCCAGTTTTCGCTTGAGCCTAAACACCGGCACGGTCGATGTCCAACACACGCCGTATTTCGGACCACAGTCCTTCCCGTTCAGCGTGGCTCTCCGTTCATACCAGAACGTCTTGATCCCCAGCGAATGGGCGAGATGCCGCACTCCATCAGACAGCGTCTTGTTTGTGTTCCAGAACTCGCACTTCCCATCAGCCGCGCAGTATCCGTCTGTGTCCATCAGGCCCTGCAAGAGCGAAAGACGTTGAGCCTGTGAGGACCAGAGATACGCGTGCGGAATGTGCTTATTTGCGTAGACGCCAAGCGTACGGAGTTGCGTAATGAGTCCGATCACCGACCGCACGTCGTGGCGTGCGAGCCGACGCACTTCATAGCCAGCCGACGCGATGTGATCAAACACACCGTCATCGATCCCAGCGATAGTCCCTGAGGACTTCGACCCATCGCCAAGCCACGCTCCTAGCACGTACGGGTCCACAAGTAGTTCACGCTCAGCGCAGTCCCAGGCAGGAACGAGAGGCACAGCATGATTTGTGCGACTGCCATGACGCACCGTGAGTGTCTCTGCGATCTCCTTCGTTGTGCGAATACAGCCTTTGGGTGTGGGCATCACAGGAGTCGTGTTAACGCGATTCCGCTCAGCCACATCAGGACGCTTGCCTGTGCCGCGCGAGAGACGAGACTGCCGTCTACGTGCTCTGTATGCGTCTGTGCGCTTGAACTCTGCTGAACGCTCCGCATCGGTGAATGTCCACCACTGATGCCGCTCACCGGCCGTAATCGTCTGCCCGTCGTCGAAGGTCACACGATACGTCGGCTCTGTGAACACCTCCGAAGCCCACACTACAGACGTGTGGTGACCGTATTCGTCGAACACGACATCTCCGACGGATAGACTGCCCATCGGTGTGTGCCCTGATGGTGTCGGGATGGGCGTATCAATACTTACCGCTTTACCGCCCCCGGCCGCGCCTCCGTACAACACGAACCGCGCCGGGCAGGTGTGAAACAACTGCTGCTTCGGCGAGGGTTCGTAGACGACGCGGCCGTTGATGACCAGTTGCACTAGGCGACTCCGGGGTAGGCCTGCACGATCCAACTCACTTGCGCCTTGCCCGTGCGGCCTGAACCGTAGGCATACTCCAGCGTCAGCACGTGTTCTTCGTCCTGATCGCCCGTGCCTACCAACGCATTCTCGGCCCCGGTGACTTCAATGGCCTTGGTGGTGCTCAGACCACTCAGGGCCGTGATGGCCTTGATGATGCGGCCGTTCTTCTTGTTGTGGATACGGTACGTGGCCGAGGTGGGCGTCTGCGCCGCGCCGCTCTCGTCGTAGAAGGCCGCGGTGACAATCAGCGTCTGCTTCTCGGGAATCGTGATCAACACACTCATCTCAGGCTCCTTCCGCGGTGAAGGTCACCGAGGGGGTGGTCAGCGTGAAATCCACCGCGGGCGTGGTCACCGTAAACGAGGCCTTCAGTACGTTGTAGGTGAGGGGCAACGCCACCACTACTGTGGGCGCATACCCGGTGGCCGTCACCACCCCCACGCCCAGCGTGATCCGCTGCTGCACCGTGACCGTGGGCGCATAGCCCGTGGCCACGAGGGCTCCGGTCCAAGGGGTGATGGCCCCTGCGGCCGACACGGTCACACTGGGCGCGTAGCCCGTGGCCGTCAGCGTCCCCTTGCCGGGGGTCACCGCGAGATTCTGCGTCACTGTGGGCGCATAGCCCGTGATGGTGACGGTGCCCTTGCCGGGGAGCGACGTGAGGCCCGAGGTAACACTGACCGCTGGCGCGTAGCCCGTCGCGGCGAGGGTCCCCTTCCCAGGCGTGATCGCGTGGTTCAGGGCAACGGTGGGCGCATAGCCCGTGAGGGTGGCCGTGCCCTTGCCCGGGGCGGACGTGTTGCCCGATCCGGCCAGCACGATGTACGTGCGGCGCACCACGGGGGCGTAGAGATTCCACCGCGTGGAGGGATCGTAGTGTGTCCAGAACTCATTCAGCGAGAGCGCGCGGGCATAGATGCGGCACTCGAGAATGTGCCCCGCCCAGTATTCATTCCAGGCGAGTTGCCCACCACTGCCAACCTTGATCAGCCCGGGCGTGCCAGAGATCGTGCCGGCGGCGCCACTCTGTGCCAGCACCCCGTTGATGCCATAGGCATACGTGCCACTGGCCACGGTGCTTCCGAACAGGTGGATGAATGCACCGGCCGACACAGGCACGGTAGAGGCGTAGTCCGCAACACCGCCATGCACCATCCCGATGTTGGCGCCATTCGTGTAGAGGCGCACGCCATCATTCGCGTCAGATACGCTTTGCCAGGCCGCAATGGTCTGCGTGCCGCTCATCGTGGACGGACTGACCGCCCAGATTGAGAACGATAACTGCCCCGAGGACAGCACGGCCGAAAGCGTCGGGGCCATGCTGCCAGTGGTCAGACGAATGGCCTTGCCCTGTGCGGTGGCCTCGTGGAGCAGGGTATTGGGCTGCGTCCACTTCGTTTCGTCCGTCGCGACGACATCGGACCCAAACACGCTGACGAGGCCATTAGCCTGCGGACTGGAGCGATCCAGTTCCAGCAGGCCACTTGGCCGACGCCGCCAGGGCGTACGCGAGGTCAGAATCAGCGGCGGCATGCCCTACGCCGTGGTGACCGTGATGCCCGTCTTCCAGAACTGATTCGACTGTGCTGCCGCCAAGGCGCCGTTGTGGTTGTGGGCTACGAAGAGGCCCCAAAACTTCGGCATGGACCCGCCAAACAGCGCAGCCACCGAGAACGGCAGAATGTAGTAGGTCAGCCCCGCCGTGGCCACGGTGACCGTGGGTGATGCGGCTAGGCGCAGCGAGTCTCGCACCGACACATGCGCCAGCGTTTCAGCGCTGCTGGTGCCGTCCAGCACGTCAATCGCAGTCGTCGCCAGAGAGACGTTGCTGCCCCACACATACACCTGGATCTGCTGCCCGACCGTGGGCGCAGTGGACGCGTGACCCGTCACGCGCCCCTCGACGAGCACGTCGAGGTACAGATCGGTGGTGTTGTCCTGTTCCGCCGACTCCACGCCGGCCACGAACGTCGAGGACGCACCGAGACTCGAGGGGTCAATCGTGATCGCGGTACGTGCCCCGTAGGTCGTCTTGGACTCAGCCATTGTTCCGCGCCGCCTCCACGTCCTGGTAGCCGATGGGTCCCTCGTATCCCATCACCCCAGGCGTGGCGTCTGTGCCCGACCCACTCGTCACGAACAACTTCTCGACGACACTCGCGTTACGCTTGCAGTGCCCATACACCGCGGTGCGCACCGCGAGGTCCGCGGCCGTGCCAACCCACGTGGCATCGATGCCCGCGCGTACGTTGGCCTTGGACGGATTGAACGTGCCTGGCTTGGTCATCCACTCCCAGATGCGGGCCTTGCCCACACTGAGGTTATCCACACGTGTCCAGTCCATGCCGTTGCGCATGACTTCGTCCACGACGACGTTGGTGCGCCACACGACATAGGCCGGCGTGGCCTCGAGGTTGATGGCCTGGGCAATGTTGTAGGCCCCATCACTGTTGAGCGGCTGCGCCGACAGGGTGGGATCGTTCTGGATGAACGTCTTGAGCGTGGACGCTTGCTGCGGTGTGAGTGCCATGCGGACCCCCTTTAGGTGAGCGAGAACACGCCAGACGCGTTGATGGTGATGGTGAGCGTGCTGCCCGCGCCGACCGTAAAGGCCGCGGACGACAGGGAGCACACGGCCAGCAGGTTCGTGCCGCCCGAGGTGGCAATGATCCCGTACATCACCGAGGAGATCGGGGACCCCAGGGCCGTGATCACCGGCACCGAACAGTCGAACTTGTAGCCGCTCGCGCCGTCCGTGGACCACTTCTCGGCCAACAGGGCCTCCCCACTCGTGGCATGGAACCCTGACGTGGAGGCCACCTTGTTGGTGACGCTCCCCAGGCCCGCCAGCGTGGTGCGCGAGGACATCGCGTTGCTGGTGCTCTTGGCGAGATACAGCTTGAACGTGGTGGCCGAGAGACTGATCGTCCCGTTGGCCAGTCGCTTCTTCCCGATCGTGTACAGCTTCCAGGTGCCTGCGGCCATCTGCTTACTCCTCTACGGTGACGACGCCCATCGTCTCGAGGGCGTATGCCAGCAGGCCATCGCCATGCACACGCCAGAGAAAATGTTCCCCCAGCACCTGAATCTGTTGCATCAGATCCTCGAACTGCTTCAGGTGCCACAACGAACAACGAAACGTGCGCGCCAACTCCGGGGCCGCGGGCGGTTCAATCCGCACCGTATAGGCCACGTCCGACGCATTTTCCGGCTGGGGAAAGGCGTGATGCTGGTCCCCACGCCAGCAACAGTCCACGCCAAAGACATCAAACCGCAGGTAGCCCTGCATCCGCAGCAACCACAAGGCCCGACTGATCACCGTGCAGCCGCCTTGCACCGGGGCCCACCGCCCCAGGTAGAACTGATCCAGGATCGGCGCATGAACGCTGTCTTTCGTCAGCGGATGCCAGATCCACACGTTGTCACGCCCATCGACCGCGTCCCACACGTCCGCGTGGCATTGGGAGGCCAGCAGGTACCCGCACCCAGGCACCGCGGGATGCAGGAACCGCGCATTGTCGGCACGGGCATCCAGGATCACCTGCGCTGAGGGCTTCAAGTTCCGCTCGAGCGCCCAGGCGTAGCTGCCATTGACGGTGACCAGCTTGGCCCCGCCATGCACCAAGCGCACAATCTCGTCCACGTCGTCGTTGAGCGAGGGCCCACTGCCCAACAGCACCACGGATTCCGGCCGACGCACTTGCTGCTGCGCTAATTGCGGGTGCCCTCGGCGGATGGATGCAGCGATCTGGGCCCCGATCACGTCAGACTCGACGTTGATCCCCGATCCGCTGAGATCAAAGTTCACCGTCTCGAGCAGCCCAGGCACGGGGACGCTCATCGCGGGGTCACCCAGAACACGGCATCGCCCACTAGGTCCCGCGCGTCTTGCACCACGCCCACCTCCCGCAACGCATCACGCCACCACACGAACGGCTGCACCGTCTGGTGCAACGCCGTCCCCACCCACGCCCCGAAGGCATCAGGCACCGTGGACACCGACAGCAGCAGGCCCTGACGCGCCACGTCGAGCAGATGCCGCACCGCCAGCATCGTGAACTGCGTCGGCAGGTGCTCCAGCACGTCGGTGCAGTACACGGCATCCACCCGCGGCAGACCCTGCGCCAACAGGCTCTTCCAGAGGCAGGCCTTCACAAAGGGCAACGATCGCGCGGCCTCAACAAGCCCTGTATCCGTCAGGTCGCACTGGATCACGTCGTAGCCCGCATCCGCGAGCGCGACGGCCCCCTTGCCACTGCCCGTGCCCGCATCCAGCACTCTCGCCCCTGCCGGCACGTGCGCCTGCAGCACCGGGAGGTACACGGTACCTGGGGCGTGCGTGGCGTAGGCCGGCAGGTCCCAGACCTGCTCATAGAGGGCCGTTTCGCGTGTGGTGAGGCTCACTGGGTCTTCGCCTCGTCGGCAATCTTGTCCACGGCCGCCACGATCTTGTCCACGACCGCCTTGTTCTTCGGATCGACCTTCTTGACCGTCAGGGCCACGGCCGCGCCGATCTTGACGGCCGTCCAGAGGCGCCGCCACTTCCCCATCACCGTCGCTCCCAGACACTGGGATGGTCGTACTTCGCCAGGGAACGCACGACGGACTCGGGCGTGTAATTAGGCATCTCGAGCGCCTTCAGGAAGTGCAACCGCTCGCGGTACTTGACCCACAGCACCCAGATCACGTTGAGGAGCACCCCGACGAGTGCCGTGAGCGCAATCTCCGTGTTCCCGGCGTCAATCCCCCCGCGCAAGGCCACCCAGGTCAGCGCCGGCCCGATCAGGGCCCGCAACAGGGCCCCCAGCCACAGCGACACCATCGGATTCATGCGTCCTCCCCCTGATCGATCACCTTCCGCCCGTCCGCGAGCGTGTAGATCACCAACCGCGCACTCACTGGCAACCCAGGAGCGGCGCCGACACGGCCGGTGACGTAAAACTGGCGTCCCACATCACCAGACTTACCGCACAGCGCGTACACCGGACCTCCAGCCCGAAGGCCGTATCGCTCACGAGCCCAAAGAGGCCCCCGAGCTCCACACCCACACGTTGCCGGGGCCCCAGTGTCACCGTCCGCACCTGCGGTGGGCCCTCGGTGAGCAGGGTGAGCGTCACTGTCTGCACCGAGGTGTCCAGATTCAGCAGGCCCGCCCATGCACTCCGTCTCCCCGGCCACACATAGCCCTCAGCGAAGGCGATCAGGACCCCAGGCGCACCGCACGCGGGCCAAAAGGGGTGACCGTCCCCTGCTTGTCCGCCGGCACCCACTCCGAACACACCGTCGCCGCGCAGGCCCGCAACTTCAGGTCGTAGGTCCCGAAGAGCAGCCGTGGAAAAGGGAACGTGACATCCGCCCCCGCCGCGGTCAGCGAGGCCTTCGGGATGCTGGTGGCCTGCGTGGGCGCACTGGCCCCCACCGCGAAGTAGCCCAACTCATAGGCCGTCACGATGGCGTGATCCACACTGGGCGTAAACACCACCGCTGAGGGATTCACCACGGGCTGGGCCCACACGGGCGTCGACACCAGCACGAGCGCCATCCACCACGCGCGCCTCATCGCCGGCTCGCAATGGCCGCCAACAGCCCTGCGACCTGGCTCTGGACCATCTGGTGGATCTCGGCGTTGATGTCTTCGATGCGCTTGCTCAGATCCAGCACCGCCTGACGCCCGTCATTCACTGAGGCATGGGTGTTGAGCACATCCAGCATCACGGCCTTCAGTTCCTCGCGTACCAGAAGCCGAAAGGGCTCCACGTCCACGGGCTGCCACTTGCACGCGGCCGGTTGGGGCGTGGGCGTCGGAGTGGGCGTCGGATTCGGCGTGGGCACCGTGCCGGCCTGCGGCTGAATGGGCGCAATCCACCCGCGCCGCGGGTCCGTGATCTTGCCCCCGGGGGCGTCACTGAACGTGGGCACCGAGGCCCCGCCGGCACTGGTCAACACGTCCCAGTAGCGGCCATCCTTCAGCATCAGCACGTCATGGCAGCAGCCGACGCCGTCCCACCGGACCCCGTACGTGCCGAAGTCCTTCAGGCTCAGGCCCCAGCCCTCGCTCTTGTGGGCCCACGCGGCGGCGTTGATCAGTTCGACGCACTCGTCATTGGACATGGTGGGCCCGTAGTTCGCCCGGAGGGCATTGAGGGTGTCGCGTATCGCCATCGAAACTGGTCCTTCTGGGGCCTGAGGCCCCGGTCCCGGATTGGGTACAGATGGTCCCGGATTGGGTACGATGGAGGGCGTCGGCACGCTCAGGTCGTCCAGTGTGAACGTGGCCAGTTTCACCCCGTCCCGATTCCACGTGACCACGGCATACAGGCCCCGATCGACAGAAATACGCGGCGTAAATGTGTCAAACGTGGGCCACAGGCGCAGGCGCCGGTCGTAGTACTGGACTTCAACGCCCGCGTCAGGATGCTCCCCGCACACGAGCAGCCCTGCCCATGCGGGCCGTGTGATGCCTGGGACCGAGACACGGGCGTCATCCACGAGCACAACACGGCCAGAAGCGTCGAAGTGACTCAGCCCAGTTGGGCGTCCTGCCGTCGTAACCCGCTGTGTCCCAGGGTACGTCAGACGGCCGAGGACGACGAAATTGCTCGCTCCGGTCACCTGCCACGCAAAGTGGTCATCACCCAGGCACACGGGGTCATTTCCGCCGCACTCCTGTGGCGAGGTCCACACGACCGCCCCATCCCGCCGCAGGACGGCCCGCCCGCCCAGGGACGCGCCCTCACGGTAGATCAGCCACCACGACGTGCCGTCACTCGCCACTCGCGGGAACGTGCCCGCGTCATCCCCGCAGTCATAGGTCAGGGTCCACTGGGGATGCAGGGAGGCGTCATACGCCGTCACCCGCACCGACACACCCTGCCCCTGCCCCACCTGTCGGGCCACAAGGATCTGGCCGGTGTGCCAGCACACATCTCCCGGGCCCCCAGGGCCCACGTCCAGGAACTGCAGGCTCATCGCACTCCCACCGCAGGGGCCGCCACGATGGGCGAGCACGCCGACACGGGAGGGTGGGGGTGTCGGCTGCGCCACACACGGCTGTGCCCCCCAGCCCCCATCCCAGCGGCCCCTACGCTCCTGCCCGCACCTCGACGTGCGGACGATCCTTCAGCCGCGTCCACGAGCCGCCCCACACCAACCCGAGGCCCTCCGCAAACCGGCCATACATCTCCCAGGGCCCGTCCCACATCCCCTGCCCCTGGTCCACAAACGCACAGTCCATCGCCACGCCGTCCTGGTGCTTCGACCGCTCCCGCACCCCATCGGCGTAGGTCACGATCGGCCCCGGCGCCGTGCGCCCCTGCGCATACAACGCCTGCTGCTCCGCGGTGCTACGCCTCCCGGCCGTGACCACCATCCGGTGCCCCGCCATGGCCATGAGCCGCAGCAGCAGGTCGGCCTTGGCCCGAAACCCCGGCTCCAAGCCGTCCAGCCGCTCCCGGTCCCGTGGGCTCAGCGCCGCCTGACACGGGCACGACGCGGGCACAGCAGCGGCAGGTGACCAGTCCCCCCAGGTGCTCGAGGTACCGTCCGTCCGCGTCACACCAACAGCAGCCATCAGTCGCCAATCTGCTCACGGATGCGTCGGAAGATCTCCGCCTCGCCTTCAGCAAACCCACGGGCATACCCGTCACGATCGCCCTTGAGACGCCCCTCCGTGAAGCCTCGCGCGTACCCCTGACGGTCCCCACGCTGCTCCCCGACCTCCAGCCCATGCGCAAACATGGCCGAGAGCGCCGCGCTCCGCGCCGTAATCACCCCAGACAGCCGCACCGACCACCAGAGCGCCCGCGCACCCCGCACCACCCAGTGCCAGCCCACCAGATGCGCCCGATACCGACGCAGGCAGGGATCGGCATACGTCAGCCCCGCCCAACGCGGCACCGCCTCGGCCTCGCCCACCCAGCACCCACCCACCGCCAGCTGTAGCCATCCCATCCCTACCCCCCACTCCGGTGCCTCATCACAAACTCCACCAACGCCCAGAGCGCCCCCACCCCCACCACCACCGCACTCCCCCACGTCTCCAACCGCGTCAGCCGGTTCTCACTCGCCCGCGTCCGCCCATTCAGCACGTCCAACCGCGTGTGAATGCCGTCTAACCCCTTCTCCACCCGGGCCATGGCGGCCAGGAACTCATCACGGTCAATGGGCATCTCCCACTCCATGGCGCACAGGCCCACAACCGGGCCGCGATGGTCACGCCCATCCTACTACCGCACACATGGCGTTGCACCACGGAATCCGTTGCCCACACAGGACAACAGGACAACAGGGCGCACGGGCCAGCAGCTCAACAGGGCCAGCAGGGACACAGGGGCCACAACAGAAAAATCTCTGCGCCTCCGCTACCGGAGCCGGGGCCGGGGCCCCTGGGGCGGGGTTGCCCGCCGGCCCGAGGGCCTGGTCGCCCATCGGCTAACGTCATGGCTCATTACTGCCACCGATGCCGCATGCCTGACGCGGCAGTCAGACCCGAGGATGCTTGTGGATTGTGGGCCTGTGTGGGCTACGTAGTCACAGGCCTAGATACTGGGCAGGGGATGTAGGGCCACACGTCCCCATTAGCTGGCCCATCAGCATCCATCAGGCCTCATCAGGCCTGCAGGTAGCGAGGAGTCTATGTGGGCTGTGTGGAGCTCGCTCCAATCCACACCCATGCTTGCCCCTTGTGAGCGTGTCTCACGCCTCCCTTGCGCCCTTGCCTCTTGGGCCCTTGCTCACCCACACCCTTGCTCCTCGTGGCCCTCGCGGCCCTGCAGGGCCTTGTGGGCTGAGGGCCTAGGCCCCGAACCCGCCCGGGGAGGTTTTTACCGCGATGTGGGCCTGCGGAGTGGGGTAGCACTTTTGCACAAGGTAAACCCATGGGGCCTATGGGGCTTAGAGACGCTGCTACCTTGACACCTGGTTGGTCATGGCCCTGGAATTAGGGCGGATGCCTCGCAGTATTTGCAGGGAGCGCACACATTGCACTAGACAACACGGCGCGGGATGACGATGATATGGGGCATGGAGGGTATGACCCATGAGTACGTTTGAATACATCCTGCGCGATCCCCAGGGCCTGTACGTCACGTATGTCTACACCCATCGTGGCAGCGTGAGCGTAGGCCGGACTGGTGATCCCGATCGGGCGTGGCGTATGTCGGCCTATGAGGCCAACACATTCGCGGGGCACCATCGCGACAAGGGCCCATTTACCATGGTGCCAGCGCCATCGCGGTTGCCCTGGGCGAAATAGCCATGCGTCCCCACAGCCCTACGCCCGCCGCACGCGACATTGAATCGCGCCAACGCGCCCTGATGGCCGCACGTGATGAGGCCTACGCACGTCGTGACTGGCCCACGGTCAATGAGATCACGCGCAAGTTGGCCAAGTTGCCCGTGAAGGGCGACAAGGACTATCCCCGTGCGTAACAGCCCTACGCCCCTGTATCCCCTAGCCTTCGCCGACCTGTGCCTCTGGCTGGCCTGTGCGGCCATGTTCGGACTGGCCCTGTTGGGCCTCATTGGAGGGTAGACATCATGACGCACACAGAGTGGAGCACTCGTTACCGCGCACTCATGGCTCGCGCCGATCGTTTACGGTGGTCACATTGGGCCCGCGCCAATACCTACGCGGCGCAAGCTGGACTCGACATTGGCCGGAACGTGTGGCACAACGCCATGCTAGCCAGAGCAGAGGGCAAACCATGGAAAGGCGTGGACTACTCATTGCTGCGCCGTGCCATTCGGGAAGACGCGCGCATGTTCGACGCACATCACATCGTGAGCCAGTGGTCCGATCGCGTATGGAAGGATGTGGTGCGATGACAATCCTGACGATGCAACAGGCCCGTGAGGCCTTCCCACTCTGGTTTAAACCGGCTACAATGCGGTTCTTCCGCTCACGTGTCGGACGCACGCTCTACGCAGGCGGATACTTCGTGTCCTCTGAGCAGTTTGTCGATTCACGCGGCTGGAAGGCCCCGCGCAAGTACTCCGTGCGGCAAGTGACTGAACACGGCATCGACACCGTAGGCGAGTTCCAGACCTACGACACGGCCCGGGAGGCTATCGCGGCCATCCGCACGCTCCAGAGGGCCCTGTGACCCGCTGGGCCCTGCTCGCCCTGCTCTGGTGGGCCGTGGCTACCGTCGTCGATTACTGGCTGGATGAGGCCTGAGTCGCTGATGCCAAGCAGAAGGGATGGAGCTGATGAAGGTCTTGCCCTTCAAGATCCCGACGCTGACGGACGCGTTGCGCGGACTGCGCGCTGACGAGTCGCTGAACGACCACGGGCCAGAGGACGAACGGGAGCTGGACCGCGAGCCCGCGCCGGACACGCAGACCGAAGAGTTCAAGACGTATCTGACCGACCCGCGCGACCCGCGGGACTGAGAGGACGACCGATGCTTCGGATCTTCATGCCTGTCGGCAAGCGCGGGTGGAAGGAGTTGGAGAACGGACCGTTCCCGCTGACTGGAGCGCAGTTGGAGTCGTCGCGCACGGCGTTCGCGCGCGAGTTGGAAGCGTCGGGCCCGCTGTCTGGAGCGAGGATGTCGCCGCAGACCGCGGCACGAGACATCTTGCGCACCGAAGCGCCGGCGCTGAACGACTTCGACCGACTGATGGTTGGATTCGCGGTCTCGTGCGACCGCGTTCGATACGAGGCCCTCTAGGCACACCCATACAGGCCCTGTGTCCCTAGTCGGATGCAGGGCCTGTGTGCTGTACGTCGATATCCGGCAGGGCCTGTGGGGCCTGCGGGGCCGGGAGCCCTGGTAGGCTCACGCCGATCTGGACGACCATAGAGGGCCCTGCAGGGCCCTGAGGCCCATGCGCCACGGCTGCGCCGGCCGCATAGACAAAATCCCTGGCCGCCTCATGCTTGCCCCGCACGGCCTGTAGGATGGCCGCATCACGCCACAGGCCGACCATCTCGGGCACAAAGGCCCGCATGAGATCCTTGGCGTGGGGGATGTGCCTGGCCACCGTCTTGGGATCACGGCCCACGATCTCCGCAATCTCGGCGATGCTCTTGCCCACCGTGTTCAAGTAGCCAATGGTTGCCACTTCGACAGGACTCACCGGGCCCTTGTGCGCAGCCGATACCACAACCTCATCGGCCTGTGGGCCTGAGGGCTCGAGAGCCTGGGTCAGCGGGGGCGGGGGGAGGCCGGGAAGGTTCATGGCTAGATCTCTAATGGTGCAGTCTGGTTTCACGCGCCTGCGTGTGGATCGCTCATGGTGCTGTCCGAATTGTGGGCCTCGAGGGCATCGCCATGCAACTCCCGCCAATCCTGCCACCGCAGCACCACGAGGGCGTCGGCTCTGGGGTGCCCCGGCTGCATCCACACGAACACGGGGAGCTTGCCGGCCTTGGTCGCGGTGACCCGTTCGACCTTCAGGGCCTGAAGCCACTCGCGCAACAGGGCCGGCATCCCCAGCCGCTTCTTGAGTTGGTACCAGCACAGGGCATCCGCGAAATCCGCGCCCCCACGCTCCCCCGTGACCGGGATGCGCTGGGTGCCCACGTCCCGCGCCAGGTCGCGCTCCGCGCGTTTCCAGGCCTTGTCACCCACGGGCGAACGACTCCGCGAGGGCCTTGCGCCGTGCCGCCCGCTGCTGGGCCCGCTTGGCCCGCATGGCCTCGCGCACCTTGGTCTTGGAGGCCTCGGTGCGGGGCTTCCAGGGGTTCGTCTTCTTGCTCCATAGGTCCGACACGCCATGGTACCCGGGCGCATAGGCGGTCAGCGCATAGGGCTTGCTGGGATACTCGGGCAGCAGGGCCCCTTTGCCCTGCGGCGTCGGCATGGCCCCGTGCCACACGACCTCGAGGCCCTCTAGGTAGTTGCGTGGGATCATGGCTACTGCCCCTCCTGCGCGGGGGTGGGGTGGGCCTGCATGGCCCGCCGCAACACAGCAATCAGGTGGGTGGGCGGATACCATCCCCCTGTAACACGAGTAGCGCCGTCAGGCGACACGTAGACACGGCTGCCGTTGAACGTCCACTGATACTCGCTGGCACCCACCAGTTCCCAATCGTCAGGCAGCGGGGGCACCGCCTGTGCGGCCTGTAGCTGCTCGCGGAGGGTGGCGATGGTGGCCTCGGCCTCATTGAGCAGAGCGGCCTGTAGTGCCGCACGGGCCTGCGCCACCTCGGCCTGTGCCTGCTCGGCTCGCTGCCGCCAGTCATCCCGGTCGGAGCGCATCCCGTCATATCGCAGCCGCTCATGCGCTATCTCGGCGCGGGCGACATCGCGCTGTTGCGCCAGCACGGTGATGGCTGCCCCGTAGCCCTCGTCGCCCACATCCACGCCTGCCGCATCAAGTGCAGCGTTCAACCGCGCACACAGGTCGTCTTCGTCCGCCTCGGCCTGCTCCGCGCGGGCCACGGCGGCATCCTTCTCACCGTTGGCCCTATCGCGTTCGTCGGCTGCGATGGCCCATGCCTGCGTGCGCTGGTCGATGTCAGCCTGCATCTCCCGCCACGACTCGCACAGGGCGAGGATGGCATCGAGCCTGAACCACTCAGACCCCTCGTATGTGTTGTTGTTGTTCAGATAGACCCGCCGCGTCTTGGCCCACTGCTCCAGCGCGGTGATCTGCTCAGGGGTGGGCGGGGTCATGACTGGGCCTAGTCGCACACGCTGCAATGGGCCGCGTGGGCATTCCAGCCTTCAGGGTCCGTGTAGAAACGGGTCGAATCGTGAACGCTCCACAGGTGCCGCGTGTTCATGTCGGTGTAGCGGTGCATCTCACAACACGCGCTGATGTGCATCGACATCGGCACTGAACGTCCCCGTGGCGGTAACTCGCTCCCACACTCAGGACACCGCACGGGCGTCCAGCACTTATCTGTGCATCCCATCTACTCCCCCTCCCCCCTGCCCACGCCCAACGCGGCCTGACGGGCGCAGTCGGCCTCATGCCCTGTCTGTTGTGACCCACCGCACCATTGACACAAGCCGCCACGCTTTGTCACCCACTCCACCTGTGCCAGCGCGGCCCGAAGGGTGGCGATGGTGGCGTCACGCTGCGTGATAACCGTGTGTAGGTTGGCAATCGCTGTCTGCCGTACCACGTCACGGTCATGCAACGCAGCCACCTCCTGCTCCAACTCACACACGCGGCACTGGCGGGCGAGGCTGCCGTGGACGCAGACGGGGCTTGTAGACTCACTCATCACTGCACCCCGACGTTGATGCCACCCGTGTAGTACACCTCGGCAAACAGCACCGCGATGTACAGCACCACGAGGAAAATCAGAATGGGCACCGGGTGTATCCACCCATCACTGTCGTCTCCGTGCGTTGGAGGCACACCACCTGGACACATGCTCATGACATCCCCTTGATCAGGCCGGCGACCGACACGCCCACGGGGGCCTGCAGGGCCAACTGCCGCTGCACCTCCCGCCGCTCGGTGGCCTGGTAGGCCTGCGTGAAGCGTTTCTGGTAGCCGAGGCGCTCAGGGCCCTCGGTGGACATGGCGCACGCCTCGGCCCACGAGCCGAACGTGTCCCGCATGGCCTGCATCACCGGGGGCGGGAGGCACAGGGCCGGGTTGCCATAGGTGCCCACGCGGCGGATGGCACTGAGCAACTGCCCCCACGCCTCGGCCGCCCGATCCTCGGACTCGCCCTCGATGGTGCGGCGCAGATCCGCGGGTTTGGGGAGCCACGTGGCATCCCTGAGCGCGTGCTTGAGGGCCAGCAGCACGGCCTCCAGCGGCAGATCCTTCAGGGCCTCGTAGTAGCCCCGGATGCGCAACTCACTCAGGGGCGCGTCGAGCACTTCCGCGGCCACCGCGAGATTCTGGGCGAAGGGGGCAAAGTCGTCGTCAGTCATGGTGCCCCCTGAACCGTGCGATGGCGGCCTGCACACTGGCCGCGTTGTCTTGCGTCTTGGAGCCCCGGACGCCTGTGGCCGTGGGCAGTTCCACGCCAAAGGCCCCGAGGGCCCCCGACTCGAGGTGGTGCAACACCTGGGGCAACTGGGCCACGAACATGCCGAGATACCGCTTGCTCATGGGCACAGCAGGCGAGGCCCACCAGGCCCTGAGGGCGCGGGTGAGCTCGGCCTCATCGCGCACCAGTTCCTTGATGGCCTGCAGGTGGGTGCGCACGTTGCCCCCACTGGGCAACAGGGTGACGCGGAAGCGGTGGGCCTCCCCGGCCGTGCGCCATGCGTCCCAGATGGCTTCGTAGGTGAGGGGCATTAGAAGAGCCTCCCCAATAGTTGCCCGGGCACGTCGATGATCCGGTCTACCTGTCGGCGGGCCTCTGGGTCCCCTTGCTGGATCACGATCAGGGGCTCGTATCGATACTCACTGAACACCACGCCCTCGGCATCACGACGCTGGCGATTCTTGATGGTGCCGAGGCCATCGGTCATCATCTTCACGCGGCATTCGCTCACCCGTGTCCGCCACGCATTCCTTCCGCCCAGCAACTCCAGGGTGCGCGTGTCCACCCACTGCCACGGGTGCGACAGGAACCACTCCCGCACGCGGGACGTGTTGGTCGCACGGCGCTGCATATCAGGCCCCAGTGCCACGGCGCACCTCCTCAGCCTGCCTATCAAGCGCGTCGGCCATGTCCCCCGCGGTCACGCCGAGATCCATGCCTCTGAAGATGGCTGCGATGTCATCCAAGGCCCGCGCATACCCAGCGCGATACCATCCACGCTTCCCTGGCCGCGCGTGATTGCGCAGCCGATCGCGCAATGCCTCCGATGTCGTCACACGTCCCTCCGCAGCGTGTAGGCCCTGAGGGCCGCACGCATCCACACCGACACGGGCACGTCAGGCCACGAGGCCGGCGTGGGCAGCTTCACGAGGCCGTTTTGGTAGGCCAGCACACGCTCACACCCACACTCGTCCGTATAGGACGCACAGGCCCGCGCGTTGATCAGGTCCTCACGCCACCCCTCGGGCAGGGCATAGTCTTCTGGGGACATGGCTATAGTCCCCTCGGATGCCGCAGAATCGTGATCGCCGCCAACACACAGGCAATACCCGTCCACGCAGCGCCCCATGTGACCAGATCCACTTCGATATACGGGGCCAACAAGGACCCCATGCCTAACCCTGCGAAGTACCACGGCGTGCTGTAGTCTTTGGGCTGCTTCATGGCTACCGCTCCCAGATCCCACGCAGCCACGCGGTCAGGCTGCTCTGCGGAGCCCCGGGCAGCGTGGCCCGGATGGCCTGGGCCTCAGCGACACGGGCGTCGTGCTTCTTAAGCAACTGCCGCAGGGCCTCGGCGCGGCTGATGTCGATGGGCGCGTGCTTGGCAAACAGGTAGACACGGGGATTGCGTTCACGCAGGACTACAGGCTGCATCTCACACCTCCACACCACGAGCCGAAAACGCCTCACTGACCATCTGCGCGAACGTGGCGCGATGGGCATCCATCGCCGCATCCCTCGCCGCAGCCCTCGCCGCATCACTCGCCGCATCACTCGCCGCATCCCACGCCGCATCACTCGCCGCAGCCCACGCCGCAGCCCTCGCCGCAGCCCTCGCCGCAGCCCTCACCGCATCCCTCACCGCATCCCTCGCCGCAGCCCTCAATGATTCGTCTCCGGTCGTGAGGTAGTCGCGCACGATCTGTGGGGCGTCCCACAAGTGGATCACGTTCAGCGCACACCGTCGCGCGAACGAGCGACACAATTCCGTGGCGTCTATGCGTGCGATGATCCGACGTTTTCGCGCAACGACCTTGTCGTTGCCCGTCAGTGTCTTGCCGTCTACTTCCACGCGGCACAGCGTGGCCCATGGTGCATACTGCAACGCGTCGAATGGATGTACGGACGCGTGCAATCCAGACGCGCACAACTCCAGCGGACCCGCGTGCTTCAGCCACACCCCATCTGCGGGCACAGGGCGTCCGTCGCGCAGTGTGTTTCCCACGAAATGCCACGCCATCAGGCCCATGGCTACACCTCCGCGTAGGGGATCACCCCGAACCGCATGGCCAAGCGGGCCGTGCGGCGCACGTCACACTCGCAGTGGTACTTCACGGCGTCCCATGCCCCACAGGCCACGAGGTCGGCCACGTCGCCCCCGCCCTCGTCGTCCTCGGGCACCTCGAGGTTGAACCGACGCGCCATGGACTTCAGGCCCCGGCTCACCACGTGATCCTTGCTGTAGGGATTCCCGAAGTTCACCAGGTCGAACAGGTCCACCACGCCGTCCATGTAGCGGCCCCATGCGCGTGGGTCACTCAGGCGCTGCGGCATCGCGGTCACACTGAGCAGGCGTGAGCGGGTGGCCAGCACGGGCAGATCGAAGGCCTTGATGTTGTAGCCAATGAGGCGGTCGCGGTTCTTCAACCGGCCCCACAGGGCCATGAGCAGGGCATACTCGCCGCGGGCATCCTTGGCCACCCACGACTCCAGCCCATGCTCGGGCGTGTAGACCGACGCACAGGCCACACGGCACGAGTACGGGTCCAGGCTCATGAGCGAGGCGGCCTTGGCGGCGTTCTCGGCCTCCCTGGCTGCCCGCTTCTCGGCATCCTTCCAGTTGCTCGGAGCCGCCTTTGCCGCCACGAACTCCACGGCGGACTCGTCGGGCACCGTCTCCACGTCAGGGATGGCGTAGGTCATGGCAGCAACCTAGAAGGGGGGCGCATCTTCTTCGACCTGGTCCACGTCCAGCGGGGCCTCGTGGACTTCCTGCGGCTGGCGCACGTACTGCCCCGAGGGCTTCAGCTTGAAGGCCTTGGAGGCCGGCACCACCGACACCACGTTGGCGTAGGTGTTCCCGTCGTCGGTGTCCTTGTGCGCCACCACCAACTGGCAGGGCACGCCGATCAGCGTCTCGATGTCCCAGCCGCGCAACTCGTCGGCCGTGAACTTCCGCCCGCGCCACGTCTCCAGCATCTTGCGCAGGTTGGCCTTCTCGTGCAGGGACACGGAGTACATCTCCCCGATGACGTACCGCTTGCCGGTGCCCTCGTCCTCGGCATCCAGTTCCCACCGGATCACGAGCTTGGCTTTCTTGCCGAACTTCGTCTCCATCAGGCCCTTGTTGATGACATCCACACACACCGCGTTGTGGACGCCCGCTGGGGCCGTGGAGCGGTTGCTGCTGGTGGCACTGATCACGAATGGCACGTCTCACCCTCCTCGTCATGCATGGCCTCGTTCACGTCGGCCTCCAGGGCCTCCCGTGCCTCAAGGCACGCCTCGCACCACTCCCTGGTGCCGGTGGGGCAGTTGGCACAGAACCGCCCGCAGTCGTCTTCCTGAATCGCCTCGCGGCACGCATACAACTCGGTGCCGCAGGTATGGCAGCGATGGACGTGATAACTCACAGGGCCCCTCCCTGAAGAACACTGCGGGGATCGCACACGGTGCCCCGCTCCACCCATCACGTCTCCCAACGTGGCTGCTCACCAAGATGCACAGGCGCCCCTGGACTGCTGAGGAACAAGGGTCCCCCGTGGTGTGCGATCTCTTAGGACTCGGCTACTTGCCCTTCTTCGTCTTGCACCCCACTGGGCCTCACCTCCTCACAGAGGCGCAGGGCCCAGGCCGCGCCCTCACGCCACTCATGGGCGCACGCATCCGCACGCCCGAAGGCCTTGCCGGCGTCCTCGCCGAAGAAGCCGTAGGTGCGCACGACATGTGGACCGGCCAGCAACTGCACTGAGGCCCCATGGGCCGTGCGGGTGATCGTTGCGGAGCGCATTAGTCCCTCCGCTCCTCGAGCCACTTGGCGATGTCGGCCCGGTGCCACTTGGGGCGCCCAGGCAGGAACGCCTCAGGGGGCAACAGCCCCTGCCGCCGCCACCGGAACAAGGTCGTCCTGCTCACCCTGAGCACGCGCTGTATATCGGCCACCGTCAAGAGATCGGGCATGAGGGCCAACTGGTTGCGGTCGGTTGTGGTCACGGGCGAAACATCCAGCAACGTCATAGACCGGGATGCTACGCCACACGACTCTCGGGTGTCAAGGGGAAAAATGCAGAAAAAATTGCGGCGGGATCAGGGCCTAGTCCGAAATGCGGAAGTCCATGACATCGTCCGATTTTTGCGTGGTCAGTCCATCCTCGTCCACGATCTGGTTGGCACGAGGGGTTGGCACGGGCCCCTCTTCGACCTGGGCCTCGGGGCCTGGACGTGGCCCGGGGGCCAAGGGCCTGAGCATCCGGCGCACGTAGAACCCATCCGCGATCAGGGGCGCGTGCCGATCGGGCATCGGGGTCACGGCCACCACGCTGTGGTAGTGGCGGCCCGTGAGCGACTGGTCGATCAGCAGCATCCCCGGGCGGTGGAGGAACCGGGAGACCAGGCCCACGCCCCGCTCCAGTTCCTCCTCGCCGAAGGGGTAGCCCTGCCACACCTCGAGGAACCGGCGCAGCGTGGACTCGTCCCGCAGGGACTTGCGGAACCGGCGCCAGACAATGTGCTGCTTGCCGTCGCGCCGCACCTCCTCGATGTTCCACGTGAACTCGATGGTGGGCGTGGGGCCCCAGTGCGTGGGTTGGATGCCGAGGTCGCACACGTCCACGCAGACGCTGCGGTGCCAGCCCTTCGCGGGCATGGGCGTCTTGGGCCGGGATAGCGTGATCTCCCGGTCCATCCGGGTGACCGCGGCGACGAGCTTATTGACCGCGTCTTGGGTCATGGCTCCCCTCGCACATCGGACAGGGCTCCGGTTCGCCCGTGTCAAACGCCAGCCGCCGGTAGGCCAGCCCACACACAACGCACGTGGTCCACGGCCCGGGGCCCGGGGTCAGCACACGGCCCGGACGCCACCAGTGGTCAGACGCGTTTGGGGCTGCGTCGGCGTTGGACGGCGTGTTGGTAGACATCGTGGATGCGTTGCACTTCGGCCGGCTCAAGCTGCCGATACAGTTGTGTGGTGCGACGGCTCACGCCGCGCTCGGTCCAATGGGGGCGCACGGCATGGAGGATCTCGTGAAGCAGCGTCTCCACCACGTGCTCGCCCTCGTTGATGGTGATCACCCCCGGCTCACACAGCCCATACACCCGCATCAGGTTCGGG
>ERZ761584.148-NODE-148-length-26892-cov-21.903939_pt1 | contig 26892 bp, 41 predicted proteins | sample MGYA00512168_ERZ761584 | MGnify/ENA primary metagenome ERZ761584 (study PRJEB28899, sample SAMN03785564) | bioreactor sludge metagenome | biome: EBPR Sludge; feature: EBPR Bioreactor; material: 0.22µm filtered reactor supernatant | place: Saint Lucia: Queensland...
GTATGAGTATCCAATTTCCAAGGAATAGGAAGGAAGTAGTAGATCGTGCAAAAGCCGATATGCAATCACAACTACCTACAACTAATCCATTCCTTAAGAACAGTTACCTAGGTGCACTGATAACAAGTTGTGCTGGTCGTGTTTATGAGTTCTATCTTCAGATGAAGAATGCTTTGCTCATGATGTTTCCAGACACTGCAACAGGTGCTTACCTTGAACGTTGGGGTTCATATGTAAATGTTAATAGGAACGCAGCCACACAGTCTACTGGCTATGTAACGTTTACAGGTATAGCAGCTTCAGGTATACCAAGTGGTACCACACTAAGCGATAGTGAAGGTAATACATATACAACATTATCAGCTGGTACAATCACATATACACCATTCTCAGTTTCAAGCTTAACACGCTCAGGTGACGTAGCAACAGTTGTTGTAACAGGTACACATAACTTTGCAACAGGGCAAGAAGTAGCCATCACAGGTGCAACCCCAAGTGCATATAATGGATCAAGTTGGGTAATCACTGTTGTTGATGATACAACCTTTAACTTTACAATTACTGGTTCACCTGCAACACCTGCAACAGGTACGATAACTGCTTATGCGTATGTAGCTAGTGTTCAAGTTCGTAGTAGTGTTTATGGGGCTGATGCTAACCTTGTCAGCGGTACCGAACTAACCTTGAACACACCAATAGCTGGTGTTGATAATACCGTACTGGTTGGTATTGATGGGCTCACTGGGGGTACTGATATTGAAAGCGATACGAACTATCGTGAGCGTGTTCTATACCGCTATCAGAACCCTATAGCTTTATTCAATGAATCAGCTATTAAGATTAAAGCATTTGAAGTGCCAGGGGTTACACGTGTATGGGTACGCCAAGCAGGCTATACTTATAATTATACAACAGCAGTTGCTTCATTGACAAGCTCAGGGCTAGTTGCAACAGTAACAACAACTGGTCAACATCAGTTGGAAAGTGGTCAGACCATCACAATGTCTGGTGCAACACCTACTGGTTATAACATAACAGCTCGGATCTTAGTATTAAGTTCTACAACCTTTGCGTACAACATACCAACTACACTAAGTAGTCCAGCAACTGGTACATTAAGTTATGCTCCTGGTGTTCCAGCTGGTCAAGTCTTAATCACATTCATGCGGGATGATGACAGCTCAGGAGTTCCAGACGCTGGTGAAGTAACAACTGTTAAGAATAAGATACTTGAGATAAAGCCTGCACATGTTTATGATGATGATGTTATTGTTTTTGCACCAACACCAGTTACGGTTAACTTTACATTTACTGCACTATCTCCAAACACTGAGACAATGAAAGCAGCAATCACTGCAGCATTGACTGAGATGTTTAAGACACAAACCGAACCACAGGTGGACTTACCAGCTGCTGCTTATACTGCAGCCATCTGGCAAGCAGTGAGTGAGGCTGGTGAGACTGTTGTTAGTTACACACTCAGTGCACCAAGTGGAACCATCAGTGCTGGTGCAACAGGAATACCAGTCCTTGGTACAATAACGTACCCATAACATAATATGGTCTAGAAAGCGTTTTAAGCTGTTTCTAGGCCATATTAACAATCTAGGCTATGTACCTAGCACAATATATTCAAAGGGGCCTGTAGGGTCTTCTAAAGCGTTTTAAGAGGGTATTTAAACTATGACGTCCATTGTTGGAAGATTATTTAAGGCAAAGACTGATTCTAACCAACAGGAAACGCTTGCAAGCTTTGTTCCAAATGGTAGACCGTTCTTAGCTAAGCGCTTTCCCCAAGCTACCCTATATAAGTTATTATGGGGGTTAGCGATTGAGTGTGGACGTGCTGAGGGTCAGTTGAATGATATCACACTTGAGCATGAGATCTATCAAACAACGTATCTCATTGATGAGTGGGAAAGAGCTCTTGGTATTCCTGATAGCTGTATGCCTGTTGCTGACACGCTTGAGAAGCGACGTAACAACGTACTGCTTAAGCTTGGTGCTATGGGTCTTCAGACTGAACAAGACTGGATCGACTTCTTAGCTATATTGGGGTATAATGCAACCATTAGACAAGGTCGGTGTTATGGTATATTTCCTTATGTGTGTACATTCCCACTTTACTTATTCGACCAACCAATGAGTGCTAGGTTCGATTGGGAAATAACAGTTGTTGGTCCAGGTGACCCGTGTATCTTCCCGTTCAGTGGCTTGTTTCCTATCTGCTTTAGTGATGGGTTCACAACAGTGCTTGGTTGCTTCATCAGGAAGCTTAAACCAACTAACACTAATATTAGGATCATATATACATGAGGCCCGGTTGTAGTGGTTGTAACCATGCACGGGGTATTATTAAGAATAAGGTGTCTGGAATGTTGATGCAATTCACAGGTGAAGATAGTCGTAAACAGTTCTACATTGATAATGTGAATCGAACGTATGTAGCGTACATGACTAACCAGGTACCATATGAGTGGTTCGGGTATGTCCATAGAATGAGTCGTAGCGAGTATAAGTTATACTTTGATGAAGAGCTCAATGATAAGCTCGATGAAGCTCTCATCAGGGCAACTGATAATTATGTATTCAATGCTGATCATGGAACCTTATTTCAGGTTCTTGTTAATAAGTTTAAACGCAAATAGAAGGGGGCGTTCATAAATGCAAGTAATTCCAACCAAAACAGATGGTGTGTCAACACTACCAGCCGCTGAGTTTAACCAGATACCTTTAGAAATATCAAATGCTATTACAGCGTCTGGCATCACGCCAAGCTCAGGTGATGCTTATCAGCTATCAAAGGGAATGGCGAACTATGCAGCTGTGGGTCAGTATTATGTCGATAGTGGAACAGCCAATGCCAAGGTGTTAAGTGTTGGGGGTTCTAGAAATGGTATAACTGCCTATGCTACTGGAACAGTTATTAGGTTCTTAAACCTAGTCCAAAATACAGGGGCTACAACTGTTAACGTTAATGGTCTTGGTGTTAAGGACCTAACAGATGCTGATGCTAACGCGCTTAAAAATGAAGACCTCGTTACTAATGCCTTTGTTGAAGCTTATTATGACGGAACACGGTTTAGGCTCACTGATAACAGGTATAAGGGTGCCATCACTCTTTCAGCGTCAGCTACATTAGATACAACATACCTTGACAGAACAGTTATGGTTGATGTATCTGGCGGTTCTGTTGTTGCTACCTTACCAGCTGTTTCAGTGGTATCACAGGGTTCTACAATAACCTTTGTAAGACAGAACGCTGCAAGTAACAACGTTATGAGAATCCGTGGTAGTGGTGGTACTGAGTTAATTGGTAACAAAACTTCCTTAGACTTTTATGGTCACTATGACTCCGTAACAGTTAGACGCGCAGGTACTCAGTGGTTTGTTGTTGCGGTCAATATGGCGCCTGTTATTAGTGGTGCATACTCTGGAGCTTCAACAACCCTTTCAACAGCTACATTGACAGTTATGGGCCTTGCAACAGCAGGTGTAACAGCTTCGTCAGGTGTTGGAACAGCTTTGTCTACTGGTTTCGTAGACCTAACCAATGAACGGATATATGGACTTATTCCAGGTTGGTACTTTGCCACAGCATCCATTGAGTTCGTAGCCAACTCAACAGGATATCGTGAAGTTAGGATATCAAAGAATGGAACAACCCCGTATGCAACCACAGTAAGTTCTACTGTTAGCGGGACTGATAATGAAATTGTTATGACTTCTGGATACTTTTATATGAATGGATCTTCTGACTATCTTCAAGTTATTGGACGCCAGACCAGTGGTGGTAACTTAAACGGTGTTCCTCAGATAAACGTAATGTTCTTAGGTCGTGAATATAACTAATAGGGTGAATGATATGAGTATAGATATTGAAATGTTTGCACGTAAAGCAAATGCTGTTCTCAGTGTTATTGCACCTGGACAAGCTTTAATGTTTGCTGATGGTGAGTTTAAGATTTGTGATGATAAATCTGGTGAACTAGTTGAAGGCTTAGATAATACTGCAGCTGTTCAAGCTTGGGTTGACGCACATGGTGATGCACTTGCTGAAGGACTAGCAGCTCAAGCACGTGCTAAGCGTCAACAGCTTCTAGTTGAATGTGACTGGTCACAACTACCTGACGTTAAGCAAGAATTACGCGAAGCCTATGCAGGGTATAGACAAGCGTTACGGGATATACCAGAACAAGCTGGTTTCCCACATGACATTGAATGGCCAGTCAAGCCATGAAGATAGTAGATGGTGAAGGGGTGCGTAGCCCCATACCTAAACGAGCTAGTAGCAGAAAGCGTGCGCCTGAGTGTGACCATATGGCTGAGGCTCTTCTGTTAGATCGTTTAGATGATATACATGATGACATCAAACAACTACAAACTGATGTACGTGGTTTACAAGATGATATGCTTAGACACCGTACAGGTGCTAAGATGGTAGTAGCTATTGGAAGTGCTCTTATCGCTGTTGCAACATGGTTGTGGACACAATACTGGCAATTAGCTAAACACATAATATAGGAGGTACTTTTGTTACCTGCACTACTGAGTTTACTTGGATCAGTAATACCAAGTGTTTTAGATAGGGTCTTACCAGGTGAATCGCCTGAGGTTAAGGCTAAGAAGATGGAACTGGAAGGTGAGTTGATGAAGGCTGTTCAAGCTATCAACTTGAAGCAGTTAGAAATCAATGAGGCTGAAGCAGCGAACCCTAACCGTCAATGGCCAACATGGCGTGAGGCATTAGGCTACATATGTGTGTTTGCTGTTGGGTATCACTTCATACTACAGCCGTTCTTAGTATTTGCACTGAGAGCAGCTCAGGTTGATATTGTGCCTCCAACATTGGAACTAGGTAACTTGATGACCATACTAACTGGTATGTTAGGTATTCACTTTGTGGATAGTCGGTATAACAGTGCACCTGGTGAGATGCCAAGAATTGGCGGCCCTGCGATGCCTGTGATTAGGCAAGCTGGAGGAAGTGGTTTAACTGCCCCTAGGCCTGAGCTGGAAGGTAAAGGCTTTTATAATAAAGAAGGAATTTGGGTTGATAGGCCATAAAGCCTCTGGCCCTCAATATGTTAGCTGTTAGTAGTGCTCTTTATTAAGGAGCCCCCTCTTCCTATTGACAGCTGACACTACGCGGTGGAGCATATGAATGGCACTTATTAAATACAATGATACGACAAACGTCTCAGTGAAGCTTCTACGCCACGTATACGCGCGCCTGAGTGAGACCTACAACACACTACTGGTGCTACAATCACTGAGTGCTAAACCACACCTGTTTGATGCACGTATTAAACTTCTACAAGAAGACATGACAATAGTAACCAATAGGATCTTTGACTTAAGCCCGATGGAAGAATTGTTACAAGACTTCACCAGTAACTCAGGATAGTGTTAAAGATTTATAGGCACACCATAAGCATCTTCAACAAGCTTAAGTTCATGAACCCCACTACCTGCAATATCAGTTGCATATACGCCATCAGCAGTTTCAATCTCAAGACCTAGCACATCAAAGTCATTGAACAGGCTTATACGGCCAAACAGTTCATGACCCTCAGGCCCGAACATGAGGGCTGGCTTGCCGACACTGACAATTACACTCTTATCTTCACCAGATACTGCAACGGTGTCTGGTCCAAGCCTTACAATACCTACCTTTAATGATCTCATCATACGTACTCCACTTTGTCACTTCTACGTATAACAATGTAGTACCAAACATCCATAAGTCAATAGGTCTTTAAACAGCCTAGGAAGGCTCAGGAGGGCTTGTTAGATATTCTTAGCTATGTACCTACCCTAACTAACTACATCTTCTGTGCGACCTTCCCTGATCATTTGAAGCACTACTTTAAGTAGATCCTGTTGCAAGTGATATAAATCCTCAAAGTCTTGTAGGGTTATATCCTTATTCTCAAGATCCCTATCTAGTTGTGCTAATAGCTCACGATACTTTGTCCTATTTAATGTTGTCATCATATTTATTTCCCCGTACTTCCAAACCCGCCTATACCCCTATGTGTGCTTGACACTTCATCAACCTCAATTAATGTTGTATCAGGAATTACATTGAACACCATCTGAGCAATCCTATCCCCTGCTTTAATTTCATATGGTTCATTGTTGAAATTTATCAACATAACCTTAACATGTCCACGGTAATCGGCGTCTATTGTTCCAATACCATTAGCAATAACAATACCCTTTAATGATAGTCCTGAACGTGAGCGTATCTGAGCTTCATAATTGTCTGGCATCTCAAGCACAATACCCGTACTAATGAGTGTAGGTGTCATTGGCATAAGTGTAGCGTCTTGAATTGCTACAAGGTCATAACCTGCTGCACTTGGTGTTGCTTTCTTCGGTACCTCAGCTCGCTCACTAATGAGGTGAACCTTAACAGTGTCTTGTTCTTCACCATTGAATATTCTATCAACAAATATATCTACATGATCCATAGCCTACCTCTTCTATTGATAACAACTATATAATACCATATAGTATTTTAATTCACACTTTCAAGTGCCTTCCAACTTACTGGAAATAAGGGCTCAACAACGTCCTTAATTTGTTTAGCTATCTCTTGAATCTCACGCTGTGCATGCCCATCAATACGTAGCTTATATACACGCATGTAGGCGGCTAAGCTTCCAGTCCATACCCAACTAGTGTATGTTGCTTGTGGTAAGACCATACGGGCTTGCTCAGGGGCCACACCAGATTCTAACATAGCTTCATATAGTCTCAGGGATGAATTATACACCTCATCAACCCAATAATCGATACTAGCTCCGCCATTAAGAAATGTGATGGTTCCATCCCCAGAGCCTTGCTTAATACTACCTTCAGGCTTACTACGCCATTCAGTCGGTATGAAGAACTTAGGCTTATCTACTACATATCTTCGACTCACCTCATTCTTATCCAGTACAATGCGATCACCGGATCCAGCAAATCCAATCACATGCTTCTCAAGTTGGCGTGCAATAAATATAGGTATTGTCACACGTACTTGGATCTGAGGATGATGGAATGGGGATATGTGGTGATGTTTTGCTAGATAGTTAATGAGCTTTACATCTTTATCTGTTAGTTCTGTTGTTCGCTTACCGAACGATACACGTGCGGCATTAACAACTGTTATATCAGAACCCATATGGTCTAAATATTCAATCTTCATAATATGAATCCCACCATAGCATTGATTCTTCTGCTAGTATTTGTCCAAGTCGTTGCAGGTACTGCTGTCTACGCTTTGCCATAATGCCATAACCATACCTATCAAATAAAGGTATGTCCCAATCAATATCATCTTCACCTAGACGTCTCATGAGCTCACGTGCTTCAAACATCCGCTGGACCATTGTAACCGTTAGTGCACTATTGCTCATTGGATGTAAGAGATGTTTCATAAGGTGTGTCATCTCCTCATACATAGCTTTGTAAAGATCTGTGAACTCGCCCCTACGCTTACTCATTTTTAAGTATCCTTAAATTATCGACATGCGCCTGAACATATGGATTCTTACTCTCAAGTATGTCATCCATCAATAATAACATATTATCGAGTGTGTGGCGCATCTTAACAGTTGCTTCAATGAAAGAAATATTCCTTGCTTCAGCTTCTTGACGCACCAACACTCTCAACTCATTAACCAGCTCCTGATACTCAAGACCATGCCCAAAAGCCAGCGCTAAGTCATCTGCAGCCACCACCAACTCGTCTAAAGCTGCGTCTTCTGAATTTGAATATGGTCGTATAGTATTAATATAGCGTCCAGCCTCGATCATTTGTTTAGTATACAATTTTGTCATTGGCTTTTCCCTTCGTCTAATTTCTTATAAAAGTCTCCAACATAGACCCCCTGTACGATCTGATCTTACTATTATGGGAAAAGATCATCAGCCATTGTAATCATACTTTCAAATACTTGCCGAAGCTTCGCTGCTGCTTCTATTGTAGATACCTCATCATACTCAGCCAATTCTTTTACCAGTGGTATTACTTTTTCTCGCAACTCTCCGAAGGTGAGGTCATGATTAAATCTTACAGATAAAGTTTCAACAGATTTTACTACATCATCTAAAGCTCTCTGTTCAGCATCTTTATTGTAGCGAATCTTGGCCATATGTAGACCCATATCCATCAACAGTGTGAAATTCTTGCGATATGAAGCATTCATAATGATCATCCTTTCTCTGATATACTGTAAACACATTTTAAACTAATCAAACTTATACAGGACATTCTGTATTACGCATATTGACTACTTTCCATCTAACTTTTTATAAAAGTCTCGTACGCGAACCCAACTTGCATGTGCCTTTGTTACGGCTGGAAACATCTTGATCAATATTGTTGAATTAACGACAATAAGTTCAAACGCTGCAACACCGCCCATAAAATCACCAAGTGTCAGTGATCCATTGAAGTATGGAACACTTAATATTAGCCATGGAATTAAGATACTAACATTACCTTGGGTTGCTGAGAATATTGAGAACCCCAGTAAGGTTCGTAGGTATACCTTTACACGCTCAACAACGTTCAAATATTTTTCTTTTGCTGTGTAGTCATCTTGGTATAGGGCAATCTTGGATAGTGTAAATCTGTGGTCTGCTTCAGCTTTCTGCATACCGATCTCAGTATCGACTAGCCTATTTTTAAACATGTAGGCACCTGCACTAGCTACAACTGTATATACCATTGAAGCAAGAACAATGCCATTAGCATTACTGGTGGATGCTAGCAAGGCTACTACAATAGATGCTGAGATTATTACCTCAATAGCTACACTTATTGCTAGATCAGATACAAGCTTTGCATCTTCGTTAATACGCTGACATGGGTTATCTACACGATTACGATCACCCTCTTTAACCCACTTCTTCAATAAGACCTTTGTAAGAGCTGTCCTCCAGTGTATAGCTGTTGTGCGGGCCACATACTCTTTAAAGCTCTGTGCAATAATGAGTGCTCCCATCAGAGCAATAAAGTATCCAATACCGTAAATGAATTTAGCTGAATCCTTACTCTCAAGAATGTTATAAAAATACTTACGCCATTCTGGTATAAGTGATGTTGCCACTATTTCTAATATAAGTAATCCAGCAAGTAAGCTTGTTCCTGCTATGAACTTTGGCTTATCAAACTTTGACCACAATCGTTTTCTCATTTTAGGATACCCCCTATAGTATTATGGATAGTCCCAATCCAGACGATAGAACGAAACCATACATCCACTCAGCCATCTCATTAGCACTGCCAATACCGTATTTGTCTTGAAATAACTTCTGAGCTAGGTAATATGTAGGGCCTTGCAGTATACCGGCTATCAGTATTGGTATTAGGTTTGTGGTATAAAATGTATGATAAACTATCGATGCGGGAAATACTAACCACAATCCCCGCAAACTTAGCAGCAATAAACTATTAAGACCATCCTGCATATATTGTGAACTTTGCCAGCCGGGTGCGATACCAACATACCAAGCGACCATCAAGCTAGCCATGGCTACGTAAGGCACACCCACTGAAACATAAAAGGCTGGTAGTGCCATAAACAACGACCACACAAGTCTAGTTGTCAATGTACCCCAGCCAGGTATCTTCTTTAGTGTCTCCCCGAACAGTCCGCCACGAAAGCGAAACATAAAGCTTCCAGCTATTGCATATAGTGCAACAAGTCCATATTCAATCATAATCCATGTTCCAATGCTATTGGTATTTGTCTCTTACGCTCTTCAACAATCTTTAAGGCTTCTTTACGTGCCTGGTTACACATCTTCATTAATAACCAATGCAGGTGAGCTAGCTCATGCTGCTCAAACCCCTGTAGTAACCTATTTTTAATCTCAAGCATTTCACGGCGTTGCTCTTTAGCCTCATTAGTGAACTCTTCTACATCGAGAACAAGTTCTTCAAACCACGACTTCGACATCTTATCCTCCAAATAATTTGTGTTACATACTACACTATATAACATTAGTGGTAGTAATGTCAATACCTATCCCCATAAAAAAGAAAAGGTGCCAATAAGATTAATAAAGATATAATACCAAGCAATGGGTGTGCTAGTACTGCTACAATAATGACACTCATAATCGCGGTAATCATTAGCAACATTTTACATAAGAATATCATTTGTCTTTACCGTACTTAACTGTTATCACTAATAATGCGATGAGTATGCTTACAATGTACCCAAGGGGCAATGTACCTAGAAGCTTATCAAAGAGTAGGATGATAATTCCAAACCCTATACCTTTAAGTAGTAATATCATTGATTCTTTCATTGTCAATCCTATCCACTATTTGGTTAAAGACTTCTCTTGTTATGGTGTAGTTAACTATAAGGCCAGTGGAAGTTCGTACCCACACCTCATGTTCATCATCAGATATCCTAACTAATTCTATAAGATTAACCAGTCTAAGGTCTAAACTTTTTACTTTCGGCGGCTTATTGATGGCCCGTACTAACATTAGTATACCAAAAGCTACAAACATACCTAAGATGAACGCTTCATTCATAGTAAATGATAGCAATAAATCAGTCATTATAACATACCATTGCAGATTTGATGTTGAACCCTAAGCAAGTATAGTGTTTCTTCTAACTGTCTATACTTCTTTGTATAAATCTCAGGAACATCAACTGAAGATTCATCCCCATGGAAGTAGTCATTACGCATTGCGATAAGCTCTTTCTTTAAGCGTGTAACCTTACGTTCCCATTGTTTACGACACTTAACCATACTACAAACTAAAATGACGTTTTCCATTGTACTTACTCCAACTAGCGTTTCTAATAATAACTATAGTATGATTATATTAAATGTCAATAGTGTTATAATTATTTTTTATCAGGTTCTTTATATGGATTACCAGGGGGATTATTTGGATCATACGCTGGTACTGGTATTGGACATCCGGTTGTCGTACATGGCTCTGCCCCATTAGCATGAGATAGTACATAATTTATAGTTAGCAGTAATATCAAAGCTAATGCATAAATAATATGTGTGATTAATGACTCATTCATATTTCTATTCCTAAAGTTTACTATATAAAATAACTAGGTATAACAACATAGCTGTAATACCTATAATCCCCATCGCTGTTACTTCGTATTTATGCTGAAACTTCATGATATCTTTCCTCATCCATGTAAACAGTATATCCAAAATGTTCTAAAGCGTCTATAATCTGAGCGACATTACTAACTTCGTGTAATTGACTCTGACCCCGCTCATTATATACATCTATCTCATAGGGAGTGACATATAGTACATTGTCCCGTGATATGGCTAACTCAATCATTGTGCCAAAAGTAGTACTTATAAACACCCCATCTGCACGACTGATTAACATTGATGTATCATCTATCTGCTGAAATCCATATGTAATCACTGAAACCTCCTAACCTTTCTTTGCTATACTTACTAAGATAAATTAAATTTGAGAAAAGTCAAGACTTCATCCGTGGATTTGTTATTCCAGTTTGTTTTTGATATTTACCAGCTTTATCTTTATATGTTGACATACACCTATCTGCTGTTCTGAAGAATAAGAACTGACATATACCCTCATGTGCATATACCTTAACTGGTAACGGTGTTGTGTTGGATAGCTCCAGTGTCACATGTCCTTCCCAACCGGGCTCAAGTGGTGTGACATTAACTATAAGACCACACCTGGCATATGTTGACTTACCCATACAAATAGCAAGTACATCATCTGGTATTTTATAATATTCAAAGGTACGAGCTAAGGCAAACCCATGAGGTGGGATGATACACACATCTCCAACATGCTCAACATAAGCCTCGCTATTAAATTGCTTAGGATCAACAACTACCGTCTTATCTCGTCCGGTGAATATCCTAAACTCGTCAGCTAGTATGGCATCATACCCACATGAAGATAGTCCATATGATATTACATGAGAGACACTACCATCACTATGGAATGGTGTAATCATATGTTCTTCAACAGCTAACCTAGCTATCTCGGAATCTTGTAATAGTCCATGCTTACTGTTCCTATATACATCCACAACTACACCACTCATAATAACCGCTCCTTACAACTTCATACCAGCTTCTTTAGCTTTTTCTAATAGACGTGTATACCGTTCCTGGTTGGTGCCATGAATATCACCACCACTATGTATGCCACCAGCTTTAGGATCCTGGAATATTGATATCGCACTGAGAATTGGGATATTCATCTCATTTAATAGTAGAATTGCATAATAGTCTGCAAACTGCTCACCAGCTTTAGTTCCATTGAGGGGCTTACCTTGAGCGCTCATGTGTCCAAGTTCGTGTGCAATCATAAACATAATTTGTTCATCAGTAAATTGAGACACCAATGTACTATTTACAAATATCTTACGTTCTGAAGTACTTGCTGACATCATACCATTACCAGGTTCATCAACAACTACAATATCATCATTGCGTATATTATCTTCAGAAATCACTCGCTTAAATAAGTTCATCAGACGCTGGTCGCTTAACTGTACCTGACCATATGATAGGTTAGGTGATTTAGTTGGAGAGGTCGCACATCCAGATACCACCATTAAAATTGCGAGTGTTGCTAATATATTTCGTAGATTTAACATATAAAATTCCTTATCTATATACTTGGCCAATATTTTCTGAAGCTTCTATAACATCAAATGTCATGCGGTCTATAAGCCTATACTTATAACTACTAAAACTGCTATAATACTTATTAAGTACATGCATAACGGCTTCAATATTGAATGAACAACATGAGTATAAGTCAAACTGTAGTAATGGGGTATTATCCCAACAGTGGAATGCAATGTGGCTAGTGGCTAGGTTTATTGATCCAGTCAAGCCTTCATTACCTGGAACAGCAACGTAGTGTGCTTGTGGTACTGTTACAGGTACCATACCTACAGCAGCGACTAATTCAAGTAACATCTGCTTTGCAATTTCAGGATCCGTAAAAGTTGATTGTGGTGATCCTTTAAACATTAAGTGGAAGTGTTGTGGTACAAAAACGTCTACCATGGTTTATTCTCCCTTATGTGCTTTATAATGCCCGCCATACTAAACATCCCATAACAAAACTGAGCAATTATAACCCCGCTATGTCCGGATATGTAGCCTAAGTACCCAAAACAAAATGCTGCTAAAGTGTTGCTTATTAGTCCATACACGATATGCTGTGGGTATAGGCTTATGATACCTATACCACCAACACCGGTAAGGACTCCCAGCACTTCAATAATCATCTCACTGGACATGCCCCACCCTCACACTCAAAGTTTTCTACGTCATCATCATCACTGGTGCTACTAATGCTCCCTAATGGTTGTATTGAATTAATCCTCCGATAATATTCTTCTTCAGATATTTCTTCTAGTGGGGCCTGCTTAAAGCCATGGTCAGAATGCAGTAGAAAGCTAACCGACTTAACAGAGTTCTTAAAGTTTTCTTTTAACCACTCTTTGATTTCTGGTAATTCTTCTTTCTTATAGTATACCGTACATGATACTGCATTATCAGACCATATGGTTTGAGCCCGCTTAACCCACTCAAGTTGTTGTATAGCAGTTAAATCCTTAGCAATGGTTGTACCTTCTGGATACATGAGGGGAAACTCAATAACCACTGTTCCCCTATCTGGATTGCCTTGAAAGTCGGTCACAAATTCTACCGGGTAACCTGCATCCTTATACTTTTGTACTAGCTCATTATTACTTGCCACACGTACACGACGTATTAAGTATTTGGAATATGCTGGATGTATGCCCGGTGTAACATTTGCAACCAAACTTAATGTTCCAGAAGGTTTAACTGTTGTCAATCTTATTGATGGATTAACGCCAATACGTTTTGAGTAGTTTATATCAAACTCACGAAGTCTTTGATATGTTCTACCTAACCAACCTATTTGTTCCTCAGATGCTTGAAGCCAACCAGTTACGCCAATACCCATGCGCATATTGGAATGAACGATTTCTTCTGTTTCTGGGTGATGACATGGAAGCATAAGGCTATGTTTATTGACCTTATAAAGGGTACGTACAACATCCCAAAGCTCATCCTCACTGTCAATATTTGGTAGAAAGACTTCAGCCAAGCAACAGGTCTCATAATTTGCTAGTGGCTGCTCACTGCAGTTTCCAAGATATACCCCATTAAAAAGTCCTGAGTTGTTCTTCTCATCTGTAAAACAGTATGTGTCCGCCGACCCATCTGGCTCAATACTTTCAATTTTAACATAGTGAGACTTATCCCCAATTGTGTTAAGTGCTGGTATGTTGTGATTATGAATTACTAATCCAAGAGCTAACAGATCTTGTAGGCCAGTGGTTGCGGTTGTTAGCCTGAACAGGTCTTGACAAAGATATTCTTTTACCTTTATGAATCTAGGTTCCGCACTTTTCACAAGGCGTACTCGACTATTGACACCTAACGTACTAAGTAGTTGTTGCAACTTTATAAGAAAGTTCTTATCAATTGAGGTAATTTGAATTCCTCCGTCCTTAGTGATATGTCCATCACCGTCAATCAATCCCGCTAGATATAAGAGTTTATCTTGGAGTCTTGAATTATCGCTTGGTACAAAACTTTTAGATAGATTCTTAGCTCTCAAATAGAAAGTAAGTCGATGTGGTTGGGTAAATCCAATCTTACCATCTAGAAGATTAGATAGTAGCATCTTCTTACCATATAACCATATCTCATTACTTCCATTAGAACCATCAGCGGCGTATAGACCCCTATCATATGGTCGATCTACTACTTCAGTGCCGTCAATTATCGGTAGGGATGCTTTAGCCAACCTTTCCCCCGGCATCACATCTTTTAATTGTCTTCTTTCACCCGACTTCAGTATTATTGTATGATTATCTGTCATACGAACCACACGTCCATCTGAGAAACTAACTTTAAATATTGGTCGGTTAACCCCTGTTATATATGGCCTTACTTGTGAAAACTCATGGCCATTCCATACTTTAACAGATTGTCCGACTAAGTCCTCAATTGGTTTATGTCCTTCTGGCGTCAGTACTAAAGTGTCACCTGTCACACATGGGTTATATGCAACAGCATTATCAGACCGCTCTTCCCCAAGTCGACCAACTCTCGTGGATAGCTCCATATTAATTAGACCAAACGGTTCACCATTACCATTATATCCTTCCCAGAAGTGTTCTGGTAAGTCTGTAATATCGTCAACTACCACACTGTTATTGGACATAGCCCTATGTGCTGGTATTTGGAATAGGTCCCAACGCTTAGATTGCATATATTGCTTATCTATAGCATCACCAATTGCGATCTGTGCTGACCGTCTAACATTGCCTGCTACAACAATAGAACCAATTATGTTCATAATATCCAATGCATCAACTGGTCTAATCTTCTTACCTGCTCTTGAATTCAGAAGTTTGTTGATTTTTGTAATACCTTCTACAAGTATACCGTCACCACTAGCTGTCCCACCAAAGCCTTTAATTGGGGCACCTTTAGAACGAATTAATAGTGTGGAATAAGAGAATGACTTACCAGTTATAAATTGAGCTTTTAAAGCTTTATCTAAAAGCTTAACCCAACCTTCCCTGGAGTCTGGTACAATAAAGTCTGCATCGTTTGATCGAGTGTGTATAAGCGTCACTTTCTTAACTGTTGGTAGTCCATATACATTCTTTAACTGTAAGTTATAACCAACACCTGACCCCAACATTAGCATATCAAATGCCCAGGTGAACGGGCGCACGGGGTCATCAATAACCGTTGCAGCACAATTCTGTAGCGATGCAAGACCAAGCCGGTCAACAGTTGATGTACCTAGTTGCCATAAGAACCTACCAGCGACACTACCCTTCAGGTTCAAGAGAAGGTCCCTAAAGACCCCCTTCTCACCACTATCCCACTGCACGTTTAGTTGTGTGTCAGTAGCTTGTACAACACGATCGATCGCTTCTTCAAAACTTTCTAATGTACCATCTTCTTTTTTCCTTGCGTATGTCCTATTAAAGACAAAATCACTTAGCGGATTACGGATAGTTGTCATTAAATAATCCTCTTTAATTGTCTGTATTATATACCTCAAGCACCTGACGCACCATCTCAGAGCGCTGGATATCTTCTTCAGTAAGTTCAACAAAATCTATATCTAAGTCGGCATCTGGATTCTTTAAGGTGTACTTATAAAGCCGTTCACTAAAATCTTCTAACCCACTGATGAAGCCTTTCTTATCAATATCTGACTGATCAAGATCTCCCAGAGATACTAACTTTGTCCCCTCACCAATACGAGTAAGTATTGTCTTGAACTCGTGTGGGGTTAGATTCTGAGACTCATCTAGTAATATAAAAGCATTCTTAAAAGTATAGCCTCTCAATAGTGCTACTGGTATTATCCTAATGATATCAGCTTTAATAAGTTTACCAACTTCTTCTTTACCTAGGAACTCATATAAGTATTCCAGGATTGGGGCTATGTATGGCATAAGCTTTTCTATTTCAGTACCTGGTAAGTATCCAATAGGTGCTCCTACTGTCGTCATAGCGCGAGTTATTACTATAGTATCGATTTCACCATTGGCAAGTGCCCTAACAGCCTGGTATGCAGCTAAGTAGCTCTTACCAGTACCAGCACAGCCAGATACCAAGGTAACAGTATTCTTCTTAATGGACTCAACTAAATCCTCTTGTCCAGGACTCATTGGTTGTACATCTAAACGACTTAATCTATTCTGTGCTCCAAACGGCATTGCCGAGGTTTTTCTTAATTCAGGTTTACCAAAACTATGCTTGCCTTTCTTTTTCCGGCTATATTCTGTTGCTTCTTCTTCATAGGCTGCCATATTTCTACGATTCTTAGAAATGTGCTTACGTCCCATGATATTACTCCACATGCTTTAAAGGTTTGTAGATGGCTTTATATTTAGCCGGCTTATGTTCAACCAATGTTGGAAACATTTTCTCCAACATTAGTAAGTACTTAGATTGATGTAGAACCAATTGTTCTAACTTCTCATAGGCTTTATAACCATCACGCATGCCTAATAAGTACTTTTCATATAACATCTCATATTCTTTTAAGAGGGACTTATACATCCGTATCTGTTCTGCTGTAGGTAGTTTAGCCATCGGCCCCTCCTAAATTATTAATCTATATAAACTAATATAATAACGTTAGAATAATTGTCAAGCTTTATTTTAAATTATTTTGATAATAATGCTTTACCGGCATACCCCCGATGATCGTGACACATGAAAGACTGATACAATCGTCCACCAGATATTATTGTCCCATTCTTCTTAACATTTAAACTACCGCATTTATCACAAATAAAACTATCAACCAATCCTGCATGCTTTGATTGTAATGCTCTCAAACTATGTTTGGGTTTAAAATGTTTATAGCAATATTCCCAAATTGCTCGTGTATCTTCCACATCTTTTGCACAATAGAACAGCATTTTATCATATGATTCTTTACTTTTCTTCTCAACGATGTTTATCCAATCATCAAAGCCTACTGGACTTTTACCACCAAAGCCTAACAGCTTAGATATATAATCCAGTGATTGAGATGGCATATTGAAATTCTTACGTAAGTGTCGTTCTAAGTCATCCGACTTAAATGACCAATCAAACATACCATCTCGATTGTGTAACATTCTATGAAAGTTTAAGTGCTTATCATCAAATCGTGTATTGTTTTTACCAATAACAATATCAGCTTCTTTAATTAGTTTATCAAACGCTTCCGTCATTGGCCTGGAATCTTGTTCGTCATACCCCCAACCAAGGACCTGAGCTGGTTCACCATCATTCCAAGCATATGCAATACATATGATATCCGTATATGGTGTTTGCGACATTAATTGGTTATGTCGTACGACTTGCTCCCCTAAGCTCCATATGTAGGCTTGTAGGGGTTTAGTTTCTATATCATAGAATAGTATCTTTGGTTTAGTTGTCATTAGTATCTCCAACGTTCGCAAAGAACCTATCATCAAGTTCTTTTTTATGTTTCATGTAGTGAGCTAGGAACATTAAGTTACATGCTGCATGATATAAGTGGGGCTGCCCTGTCTCTGGGTCCAAATTTTCACCAACTTCAAATGCATGAATGTGTCGCTTCAAGGCACCTATAACTCTTGAAAACTTAATACCTTTAGCCCAATTAAACTCATCATACTTCAAAGCACCAAATGTTAAAACAGATGCTACGCCTTCAACAAATGTGGGGTCAACTAACTCAAATCTTGTCTTATGTTGATCATGCTTTGTACCACTGATATTATTCTTCGTCATCATATACTCCAGTGTATGTTTCTAGTCCATTCATGAAGTGTAGGAACTTTTGTAGTGAAACTATTTCACCTTGTGGGACTAGCGTTCTATATTCTAGGAAGTGTATATGATTCATAAGGTCATTAAGATCCATAGCACGTTCTATGCCAGCGAGGTAATTAACAACTTCATCACTATACTCATCAGTATCTGCAAATATAAATTCTTCCTTTGCAAGGTTATATTGGTACAATAAAGTTTCTTTTGTGTTATAAATATATATTGATATATCTGACACATCCATAAACTTAGTTGGAACATAAACCACTATGGCACTATGTCCGTGTAGGTGAAACAATCCACGAACTAAATCTTTTGGATAAACTTCCATCTTCAGTAGGTGGTGCAGTCTGCATGGGGGGAATATATCAGAAGTCATGTACAAACTCTCCAATATCCATATACTCAACCTAATTTTTGAATATTATATGTATGTTTATAGTCGTGGTGACCGATGAAATTCTCCAAAACAGCGGCCTCCACAACTGTAAGTATTCTAGACGTACGGGCACATGCAAGTTCGTCCTGTGCACCTTTAACGTCAAATATCTGTACATTATTTTCTAGATGATTTATAATACTGCTTAATGGTGGTGTTTCTCCAGCTAGATTATTGTATAGCTCAGATAACCTATCATACTTCCACAGCACAGTTGCACTAAAGTCTGTAATATATATATGTGCTGATTTCCAATTAAATACCAAAGGACTGTATATTACTATTGCACTATTTGGATGCATATAAAGCAATCCTTTAATCATTTCCTTTGGATATGCTTCCACCTTATATAGGTCATGTAGAAGGCTTGGAAAAATTTGGCTAGAATACGTCATCATTATCTCCCTCATCATCTTTCTTCGATCGTGCTTTATTGGCCCTGTTTAGGTATGCTCGCACCATCTTTGGCTCAAGAACGCCATTTACTTCTAATTTAGATCCACCATATGTTTTACAATCAAAGACAACGTGAGCCTCACCTCCACGATTCTTCTTAACTTGTATAGCAAAGTTTCCTTTAATAAAGTTTAAGAATGGGTGATCTGCGAAATCTTCCTTGTTCCACACACGCAAAACACATTCAGCAGCCATATGAATATCCTTACAGTCTCTTGGTGAGTCAGCTTCTGGTCTTAACTCATTAGGTGTTACCTGACTCAATACCAATCCAATGAATCCACGCCTATTGGCTAAGATTCGCAAGGGGTCCATTAACTGCTCTTTAATTGCAACATGTCTAGCAATATTATATGCATTACTAAATGGTACAATCTGTGCATTATCCACAATAACCAGTGCACCACGGTACCCATCGTTATCAAATGTTTGCATGAGCTTATCGGCATTTATCTGGGACTCTTGATCATAAATCTCAAGTTGTCCAGAATTAATGTATTCTGCAAACACCGCAAACTCAGGTGCAAGGTGAGTTTCAAAGTTATCTAGGTCTGGATTTAAGGTCTTAACAAACCTAGCAAGAAGCCTATCAGCTGGTTCTTCATATGACATGAATACAACACGCTTACCGGCCTTTAACCAGTTAACAGCTAGGGCTACTGCCAGTAGACTCTTACCGTGGCCTGTACGACCTTCAACAACCATAACACCGGAGGGCGGTAATTTAACTCTTGTGTCTATCACATCAAAACCGGTCTTCGCTGCACCTTTACGATTCTCAATCATCTCCATAATGGATTCTAATGAGATTGCACCTTTATGACCAGTCTTAACAACAGTGGCCCCTTCAAATGCTTTCTTAATATCGGTCGGTGGTGGATTATCCGCGATATCTGAACCTGGAGGTAGGTGAGATACGTCAAGTATCTTCACACTTGCTACCGGTAATAGGCCAGCTATTGTGTGAGCAGCTTCAATACCAGCTGCATCATTATCAGGCCAGATTGTTATATCCCGATGAAGCTTCAACATTTCCCATGGTTGAGACTTAACATTATTAGCCCCCCCTTTCCAGGATATTACTGCATAGCCTTTACTATTCAACAATTTATTACCGAAGTCAGCGGCTTTCTCACCTTCAACAATCAGCACCTTCTTAGCTTGTTTTAAGTATTCTAACCCATATAGGGTGCGTATATTTGGATAGCTTGCTCCAGTACCGCCTTTCCACTCACCTGTTTTCATTAATACAAGTGGTGCAAACGTCTTAGATCCATCACTACGCTTCCAGCGAATTACTCCAAATAGGGCTTCACCTTCATAGTTCTTGTACCAATGCACATCCCCGCTATTCCATGTAGTTGGTAGGTCTATATCATTTGGTATTGGACTTAATATGTTAGTTGTTGAGTTGTCTGTTTTACTTATTACAATGTCTGGGTCTGGGTCATCGAAGGTCGTCCAATTTCCATATTCACACTCTGATGAGTGAAAGCATTTAACGCGTACCTTCTTGTCTTCATCCCTGTGCACCATGAGAGATTTCTGACCAGCTTTCTTCCTACCAGGTCCACACTTAGGACAGACCGTTGAATAGGATTTTAACTGTCTCAATTCAAAATCTATCATACTACCTCCAATAGTAATTAACTAAAATTTAGGAGCGGTTTAAACGTAGCTGTAAAATCTGTAATACCTTGTGTGTAGTCACTGAGCTCAACTGGTTCCTGGTTGGCAAAACTTGGACCAACTGTTAGCTCACTCTTACTGGGTACCAATAATCTTACACAATTCTCCATAATATATTTTAACTTTAAGGCTTCTTCTAAGGTTGCTGCTGATATAGTTACCTCATCATGAACAGGAAAATTAATCTTTACACCTGCCCTATAACACATAACAAGGGCTACCATTGTTTGGTCTGCAGCGCCACCTTGTACAAGCTTATTTATGGCCTTATACAAGAAGTCCTGTATCTGACCATTGTCGTCGACAAGATCTGAATCTTTACGCAGCTTACGACCTAATAATGTTTTTATATATAGATTCTTGCTAAGTTGATTCTTCGTAGCCTCTGTTAAATCTTTTAGGTAGGGTGCTCCGGCATGGTACTTTTTAACAAGTAGACCAGCCTCTTTAGTTGATAACTGTAAACTCTTAGATAGTTTACCAAGCCCCATTCCGTAGGACAATGCCAGATTTATAGTCTTTGCATGATTTCTACCAATACCGCAAAGGTTTGCAACTTCTGTATGCATGTCATAATCCGGATTGTCATTCCATTTTTTAGCCATGGCTACACCAGCGGCTGACCCAATTCTAGCAGCATAGTGAACCTGTAATCTAGGTTCTTGCGCGGAAAAGTCCGCACAGTACCACCTCTCACCATCTTCAGGTACTACGATAGACCTAACTAACGGCTTCGCATATGGATCACGTTTTGGTAATTGTTGGAAGTTAGGATTAGATGAGCTCATACGGCCAGTGGCTGTTGCCCCCATTATATTAATCTCTGGATGTAAACGTCCAAACTTAACAACTTTTAAATCTTCATCTGATTCAACATTATTTAAGAACTTTAATGAATCTATAGTTTTATTAATAAAATCATTAAGTAACTTGGTCATCTTTTTGTAAGACTTTAATAGCTCAAAGAATTCACCTTCTTGTTGATCCAGCCAAGCTTTTGTTATAGATGGATTTCCTTTATCTGTTACTGGATAAAGTACGTTTAACTCATCACAAACTTGCGCCAACTGTACTGTTGAGTTTGGATTACGCCCTTGTAGGTAACGAGATAGTTTATTGTTGACAGAGAATAAATCTGCTTCTAAAAGCTCTTTAGATTTAAATAGTTGGTTTATATCAATTCGCGCACCACGCTTTCTAATATCTAACACAATCTTCAATAGATCTGAATAAAATGTCCAGTCATGGTCTTTAAAAAATTCGCTATCCGTAGTAAATTTGTAAAATAGTTTTCTTAGTAGTTCAACGTCCTGATTGGCGTAATCAATCACCACATCTGGATATGCTGCATATACCTTATCTAGATTAATTTTACAGTACTTTACTGGGTCCATTGTTTTGGATTTAACCAGCTTTAGTTCGACAGCTATGTCTTTAAACTTTTCTTCTAACTTAACTTCATTAAAAAACTTCTCACTAAGTTTGTTCAAGCTATAACTTAGATATGAATTATCATAAAGCTTCGCCATGATGAGTGTATCATAGATTAATACTTGTGATATATCAATCCCAAGCATAATCAATATACCAACATCGTATGACGCATTATGGCATGCAATAGCTTCAACACTCTCAACAAGTGCTTTTAGTTTATTATGACAAGTACTCCAACGCACTGGAGCATCCCCCAGCGCATAGGAATAACCAATTACATCGACGAGATTGTTATAGGGCCAGCCTGCACCTAAGCCTGCATCTATTCCACGATCTTTAGTCTCAAAGTCAAGAAATAAGATGTCCATTACTGGCCCCCTTTTTTAAATTTACATGAACGCGTCTAGGAATGCTGGATCAACACCAGAAACATCCACTTCTGACTTCTTCATACCATTAGATGATGCACCCAATTCTTCAACCTTAATAGCTTCCAGCATTAATGCTACGCCGCCTACATAGGTAAACGGTCTAAACGCTATACGGGCTGTGGTACCTTTTGGTAAGAATGGTCCAAAGTCTTCTAACTCTTTACCGTCTTTATTGAAAATTTTGGGAGCCTTTTGCTTCTCCGGACGATTAAAGTTGACTTCCAACTTCCCATCAACCAGTTTTGCAGGTCTACCAAGTTCCAATAAAGCATTGCGAAACTTCTTTGCATCTTCACCTTCAAAGACCATCTTAATGGTAAACTTTTTAGGGAGATTTGGATCATCCTTAAATGACTTAGGTTCAACAACATTATTAAAACTTACTGACCCGATAGGACTATAGATCATTGCACTCATTATTTTGTCTCCTTCACCTTATCGACTATATATTTGCAGTGTGGATTAAGTATCCACGATGTTAACTTTTCAGCTTCATCCACTATATCTTTAAGTAGTATTTGCTTTTGCCCTCCATGCTCTGCATTATACTTCATAACTTCAACAACGTGGCGTAATGCATTCATCTTCGCCATACTCATTGATTTAACATCAATCATCACCCATTCTCCCTACAATCTATAATCTAGAACTTTATCTATCTTTGTCAAGATAGTTGTCATTAATATATCGATGTATTCTACTTAATCTCCATTGAACGGCATCAACAGTGATTTCATACTTCTTGCTAATTAATATTACTGGAACCTTCTCACCCACATGTAGTTGGAATATGTTGTAGTTTTCTTCACCAAAATGTTTGATGATATCCAGCTTTAGATGTGTTGCATCCGTATTTGGTACATAATCAAAAGCAGGCCTGACATCAAAAAGCTTTTTATTTGGTAACGCGCCAAAGGCTTTCCAAAGAAATGTATTAAGGGCCACATGTGCTAAGCCTTCAAAAGGTCCTTTAGCTGGGTCATAGTTTCTTACCACCGCCCTAGCTGCTAAAAATGCTTCGTAACTATACTTGTTAAATTTCTTACCTAGTTTCACCTTATAGTGTTCCAGGACTGTTTCAACTGTGAGGTCTACCATGTGTCGCCCCAATTAAATTCTAATGTTGGTAGTGGCTTAATATCAGTATGTATTTTAGTTGTATTAATTAGCAGCATATCCACTAATTCACCTGCTGCTTTTTTATTGATTGGAAATCGTAATTTCTTACGAACTTCAAATGTGTCCCAAAATCTGTCAATCTCAGGTTTAACTAATTTGACAAAGAGATCAGCATCTAATCTAAATTTATATATAATACTTGGTAAGTCAGGATATCGGGGCACCATTATTGTTAGGTATCCATACTCAAGATCAGCTAGGTATAGTTGTGTAGCAAGCTGCAGTAAGTAGTGTAGTGGGGGACTATCATCCCATTTGTTTAGTTTTTCTATTGATGTAGATTTAAGCTCAACTAATTCTTGGATATAGTCTTCAGTGCCTGTAAATGCATCCGGAGTTGCTGATAGTCGTAAATCTTTATTGAAGATAACCATATCCGCCCTACCATTGCTGAATTGGTGGACAGGTATTTGTAGTACATGCTCTGTCAACTTTGCTACCGCAGGTTCGAGTATCTGACCCATGCGGGTAAACTCATTGTCAGTGAAGGTTGGATGGATTTTATTCTCATAAACTTTTGATGGATTACTGTACTGGTTTAAACCAAATAATGTTGGTAATTCAGTGCCGGTGATATTTTTACTACGAAATTCAAGCCAGTCTTTACTGCCTTTGGTAAATGATATTCTATCTGTCACTGCATCCACCCTTCTGGTATATGGCCTTCGGCCCATATAAATCCATGTTTATCACACCAATCACCATAGGTTGTCTTAGATGATTTTGTAATTGTCTTATTAGCTTTTTGAAACACCAGTCGTATATCAAGATTTGGATGTTGTTCTTTAATAAGTTTCATCTTACGTCTGTCATCAGCATCAAAGTATCCTTTAAGTTCAACAATGATACCATTGGCCAGTACTATGTCCGGCGTGTAATTGGCGCTGATGACATATTTAAGCTTCATGGACTCATACTTAAAGTCTCGACCATCCTCACGTAGTTTAGCAAGAACTTTATCTTCAAAGCTTGATCGGTATGTGCATCTGCGCCGTCTCATATTTTAACCTTTCTTTGGTCGACCAAGACCGTCAATCATGCCCATCTCAAGCATTTCCGCGCCTGTGAATACCATGTCTTTTCTATAGTTGCCGTATATCTTTTCTTTAATCAGTTCCCTAGTCCACTTACCTTCAGACTTTTCAATAAATGAATTCCAACGATCTAATGATCTTTCATTGATCTTCTGAAGTTCGTGATATACTTCTCGAAGTAGTTTCAGGGTCGAGGAAGTCCCATCATCTGCTTCTAATTTGGCTATCGCCCATAGTGTTAGTAGGCTAACATCCGGATATTTCTGTGCTATAGCCTTCTGTGTGTCGGATCCATCTGGCTGTCTTCTATATATTTTGGAATCCCCAGAACCAACAAAGTCAATTAGTGTTTTAGCCATCGGCTCTGTTATACCACCGGAACTAACCCCGTGAAATAAAATTTCTGCATGTTCTTCCATATATCGTCTCTTACCTTGCATGAAGGTCTCAGCACCCATTGAGGCTGCAAATGAGGGAATATATGTATCTATTTTATCACTTGATCTAAGCTCTTCGACAACCGCATCCCCAGACATTACTTCCCCTCCAGGGCTTGTTATCTCAAGTAAAATTCTGCTGGATTCACTCTCAGCCTTGATAATTTTCTCAAGGACCCTATTAACTGATTGCTCGCTGAATCCCCCAATATATAGCACCCGGTTATGGGGTTTAGGGGGTTGATTGCATGAAATCAATCCAACTCCTAAAATTCCCACAACTATACTACCTAATAAAACTTTTTTCACTTTATAAACTGTAGATTTCTTCATTATACCACCTCACCTGTAATATTTGTATGTGACGCTAATAATTTAGCGGCCTGATCTAATGATTTTTTTAAGATTTGATTATTAATCTTTTCGCGTGCCTTTACTCCTATTGGCTTAATTCTGGGCTCAACAATACCGTCAATTACCCCTAACTTATGAGCTTCAGCTGGGGATACCCACTTATCTGTTGCTGGCAACAACTTCTCTTCAATATCTTGCTCAGAAAGTCCAGTGTGTAGTTTGTAGTGTTCTAACATGAATTTATGAATAACCTTATGTTGAGCAGCATCTGAAGCTAGTTCATGGAACTTACCAGCCATACCACTACTGAATTGATGGCTCATCAAACTAGCATCCCTAAATGAAAGTCTAACATCACCAGCCATCAATAAACAGAACCCGCATGAAGCAACTAATCCAGTACCGATAGTGGTGACCTGCATTGGTGTAATGTATATCATATCTAAGATCGTCTTTAAAGCACTAAGCTCACCGCCCCTAGAATTAATTAATATAACTACTTCTTGTTCACCCGCGGCTTCCAATTCTTTTAAACTGGTATACATAAAATCAACAGCTGCTGAATTGAAAACCCTATTAAAGAGAATTACATTTTTACCTAATGATTCCATTATCTCATTCCTTCTGTTAAAGGCTATACTTATTTAGATAGATCAAGTGAATATGATTTCAAGTACTTCTCATAAACTTTTTCATATAAATCACCAAAACTTAATTTTTCTTTGAGTTCTCTAGCTCGCATAATATCCTCAACAGCTAGGGGTTGTCTATGTTTTACATAATTACAATAACACTTCTTTGATTTATGGGTGCAGTAATCATCGATTAGTATACCGTCAAGGTGATCAATTTCATGTTGGAATATCGCAGCTGTTTTCTCACAATTTGTTGAGTATGTGTGTAGCTCACCTAACGCATCTTGATATTGGACCTCAATTGATCGGTATCGTGGAACATAAAATACTTTCCCTGGAATTGATAAGCAGCCTTCAGTGTTTACATATAAACACCAAGTCTTTGTTATTCTTGGATTTATTATTAACTTAGTTTCACCATCAATGTCC
>ERZ761584.149-NODE-149-length-26776-cov-10.117585_pt1 | contig 26776 bp, 28 predicted proteins | sample MGYA00512168_ERZ761584 | MGnify/ENA primary metagenome ERZ761584 (study PRJEB28899, sample SAMN03785564) | bioreactor sludge metagenome | biome: EBPR Sludge; feature: EBPR Bioreactor; material: 0.22µm filtered reactor supernatant | place: Saint Lucia: Queensland...
GCGTAATGAGCAACCGAGCTTGAGCCCCCCACCTCCTCCCGAGAACGCCCACTCTAACGGGCTTACACAAGGGGTTGATAGGTCTACAAGTGGGGGCTCTCTAATAATCAGTGGGGAGCATCTGTAATGCCATTCGTCGCAGGACAGGCCAAGCCAGGTGGGCATACGCTGACTGACGGGGACCGTGCTCTAGGTCAGGCAAAGAACCTGGCTATCATGGACAAGAAGCGTGAGATGAAGCTGGAGGACCTGAAGAGCAAGACCAGCAACCTCCTTGGCCGCCTTACAGACTGGCTAGAAGCCACAGACGAGCACGGCAATCCCCGGTTTGAGCAGATGTTGGCGGACAGCAAGATCAAGGATATTGCTGTGGTGTTTGGCATCCTCACAGAGAAGTTCCTCCTGACCCAGGGCCAGCCCACCACTATCATGGCACACCAAGAGCAGCGTACCGCTGATGAGTTGTTTAATGCGGTGATGCAGGAAGCCAAGCGCCGTGGGTTGGTGAAGCGGCCTATTGAGGTCGTCAATACACAGTCGGTACCGCAGCAATAGGAGATTTATGGACTCTACAAGCGACCAGCGAATTGCCAACAACGTGATGCGTCATGAGTACAAGGTTTTGAACGATGCTGACAAGACGGCAATACAGGCGGTTAAGGATGTTGGGCTATTGTTTCACGAAACGGTCGATAAGCTAGGGCAAAGCCGAGAAGTGTCTCTGGCCAAGACCAAGATTGAAGAAGCGGTTATGTGGGCCGTTAAGCATATTACGAAGTAATGGACCTTGCAGCTATTGACCCGAACAGCCTAAGCAACCTGAGTGATGAAGAATTTACCGCCATTGCCCAGCAACTCCTCCAACGCCAAGCCCTCGACCGGCAGCAGAACGCCCTCCGGTACTACCAGCCAGTCAGCGACAAAGCCCGCCAGATCCACACCTGTGTCAAGAAAACGATTGGCGTTGGGGGAGGCAATGGCAGCAGCAAGACGGAAAGTTGCCTGGTGGAGATGGTCATCCGAGCCACAGGACAGGTCCCGCTCAGCCTACGCGACGACTATCCCATGCAGAAGCTGCGAGGACCTATTGCATGTCGGCTCGTGTGCGAATCCCTCACCACGACGCTTGCGCCTATTATTCTCCCAAAACTGCAGTGGTGGCGATGGAGCGGAGTAGACAATGCCGGGGGTGAGAAAGGCCACTGGGGGTGGATTCCCAAGCACTGCCTCATCAAGGAGGACTGGGCCAAGAGCTGGAGCGAGAAGACGCGCATGCTTCGACTGCTCTATCGGGACCCCTACAATGCTGATAGGGTGCTGGGTGAATCCACAATTCAAATGATGTCGTATGATCAGGACCCGAGTGACTTTGCCAGTGGTGACTTCCATTTCGTACTGCATGATGAGCCCCCCAAGTTAGCTATTTGGCAAGAAAACCGTGCCAGGGTGATGCGCGTGGATGGCACCCTCATGGTGGCCATGACCTGGCCGGATGACCCCAGCATTCAGGTGGATTGGATCTTTGATGAACTGTATGAGAAAGCTCAGCCAGGTGTGGACCAAGATCCACATATTGCGTGGTTTGACCTGTACACAACCGACAACCCAAACTTACGCCAAGATGCTGTGGCAGAGCGGGCCAGCCAAATGGGCGAAGGTGAACGCGCTGCGCGAATCTATGGACAACCCATTCGCCTTTCCAACCGCGTCCACCCGTTATTTACCGACACCCCCCACTGGTGGTGTTTCGAGTGCAAAAAGCCGATTATCCGCACCGAAGCCAGCACCTGCAACAGCTGCGGCAGTGACAACATCGAAAGCTACACCCACGTCCTAGATGAGAAGATTGAGCCGAATTATCCAGTGGTGTTTGGTTTGGACCCTCACCCTCGCAAGCCTCATGCTATGGCTTGGGCTCAGGTTGACCCAAATGATGATCTCCACATTGTTATGGAATTGGAGGTCGCCCTTGCCCCCCAAGAACTTGCCGAATACGTCCTGGAGCTTGAGCGTGAGAGGGGCTGGAAAACCATTCACCGACTTATCGATCCCAATATGGGTCGCTCTCCATCCGGCACAGATCGAGAGACCACCTGGCAAGACGCCTTTGATAAGGCCGGACTTGTGTGTGACCTCGCGGATGACAGCGATGTTGGTAGGGCTCAACTAAATGTCTACCTGCGGCCAGATCCTGATACTCGTCGTCCTCGTATTACTTGGGATCGAAGCTGCGGCAAGGCTATTTATCAGATGAAGCGGTTTCTGTGGGATGACCACAAGAAGGGCCTGGAGAAGGACCAGAAGCAGCTCACCAAGAAGAAGAATGACGACTTCCCCGCCATCTTCCGTTATGTGCTCAACAGCAACCCCGACTTCCGCAGCCTGCGCATGGTCCACAATGCCGCTGCTAATCACATCAAGGGTACCCGTAGCAAGACTGGATACTAATGGCCCAAGAGTACACTGATACCCTCCCCAGCGAAACCGAAGCGCCTCCCAGCCTGGAGAATAAACGCTCCTTTAAGATTGACAAGGATGACGCAGTAAGTCGCGTATTGACTGACTACGAGACGGACTTGCTCGACAGGGCCGACTGGACGGAGCAGCGCATCCAACGCTATGCTAAGTATCGTGGGTGGTTAGAGCCCAAGAACTACCCCTGGCCCAATGCTGCCAATACCCACAACCCCATCCTCATGACCGACTGCCAGCGTATGCAGGACACCCTGCACAATGCCGTCATTGGCAATCGCCCACCCCTCAGCGCCATTGCCGCCGCCAAGGGTGATACCGACAAGGGCACCACCATTGATGAGCTGCTGGACCACCAGATGTTTGTGGAGCAAGAGGGTGAGGAGCGCATTGGTGAGGTGATTGATAGCTTTGTTAATGAGGGCACTTTCGTCGCCTTCACACCATGGGTCAAGGTCAAGGAACGTGTCCCTGAGATCACCATCCTCCCCCCACCACCCAAAGGGACAGATGCAGGTCAATACATCCTCAGTGTGTTGCAGCAGAAGTACCCTGGCACGCTATTAGAGCCGGTCAAGGGCAACCCCTTCAAATGGGTGGCACGGTGGGAGGACCAGTTCCAGGTTGAGCAGTCGGCTGACTGTGAAGTGTATACCGACAGTGACAACCGCTGGACCCTTATCTGCAAGACCGAGCAAGTCACCTATGATGGTCCCTGCCTTTTCCCCAAGGTCCTAGAAGATGTGGTTGTCCCGACACGGGCAGCCAATTTGCAACCCCCTAGCCCTGCCAATCCAGGGGGAGCTGACCATGTGATTCTCGTTGATTACCCAACGAAGGATGAGGTTCTGCGCCTTGCGAAAGCAGGCTATTACGACCTCTTGGATGAGGAAGACCTGGAATTGCTGGAACCCCAAGACGATGCGGATGACGCAGGCCCCCGCACCTCCCGCGGTCACAATACCAAGATTAGCGCCCTCGATGTAGAGCAGCCCAAGATCCTCAAGGATAAGTTGGAAGGCCGCCTTCACGCCAATGGCGACCATGTACAGAAGACCCTCACCCGCCTCATGTGGTTTGGCCGTGCCGACATTGATGGGGATGGACTAGAGGAAGAGGTCGTCTACACCATCATTTATGAATTGAAACTGCTTTGTAAGGCCCGCCTCACGAGCGAGATCTTCCCTAGCAACCCACCCAAGCGCCCCTTCGCTGAAGCACGGTTCATCCCAGTGGCAGGCTACTTCTACGGCATCGGCATGTGGGAATTGCTGGAACACCTCCATGATCTCGTGAAGACAATCATGGACCAATCTATCGACAAGAACACCCTGGGCAACAGCCCCTTCGGCTTCTACCGGGCTGCCAGCGGGGTACGCCCTGAAGTCATGACCATGGCCCCTGGCGACCTCTACCCTGTCAGCAACCCAGCCCAGGATATTGCCTTCCCGCAGATGCCCAACATGGACCAAACCTTCAGCCTCAACATGCTGGGTCTCATCAACCAATGGGCTGAGAAACAGGCGGTGATTGGTGAGCTACAGTTTGGACGAGTCCCAGCTGGCAAAGCTAGTGCCCTTCGCACAACCAGTGGTATGCAAACGGTCCTGCAGCAAGGGGATGCCCGTCCCGAACGAATCCTGCGACGGTTCTTTCGAGGATTGGCTCAGGTGTATGAGAATTTCCATGTCCTTAACCAAACCTACCTCAGCCCAGGCAAACAATATCGAGTCAGCGGCATCACCGAGCCAGGCAAAGACCCCTACCGCACCCTAGAAGACCCCAGCAAGATCAAAGGCCGCTTTGACTTTGAGTTTAAGGCCAATAGCCTGAATACCAACAAGACCATGCAGAGCCAGATCCTCATGCAGCTTAGCTCCATCTTAGTGAATGGCCTTATGCTGCAGACAGGCATTGTGGACAAGGAAGGTATCTACCAACTCACGAAGGACATTACCACTGCCTTGGGCCAGGACCCCCACAAGTACATTAAACCGCCCAGTGCTGATAGTGATAAGGCCCGCCTCACCGCTGAGGACGCCCTTGGCAACATCCTAGTCATGGGTGTCATGCCGGATGGTATCCCGCAAGAAGGTACACAGACCCATATGCAGAAGTTGCAGAAGCTCCTGCAGGGCGTGAACAACCCTCCCCCTAGCCAGGCTGAGATGCAGATGATCCAAGCCTACATGCAGACCTTGCAGCAGCGCCTCATGGAAGAACAGCAGCTGGCGATGCAAGCCCAGCAGTTTGCCGCCTTGCAAGCAGGTGGTGGTGGTGGTGGGGCAGCAGGTGGTGGCGGGGGACAAGGGCCTGAACAATTTGGCCCAGGCCAGGTGCAGGACCAGATGGGCCTTGGGCCACAGAATGGTGGTGGAGCCGCAGGACAGCAATAATGCCACTGGACCCAAGTCAAATACCAACAGATGACCTGTTAGACGCCCTGCACAAGCGCTACCCCAACCTCATTGTGGCGGGATGTAATACCGAGTTCATTGATGAGCATGTGGCGGATCTGTTCTATATCCAGGGCAATGTGCTGACCGCCCTGGGCCTGTGGGACCTGATGCACCAGACCCTCCTCGCAGGTTTTGCCGAGAACATTGAACCAGGGAAGCATGATGCCCCGTGAACTTGATGCCGAAGTGTACTGCCCCTCCTGCAAGCACCTATACGGCAGCATCTTCCGTGTCCAAGTAGGGGAGAATCACTGGAAGCACGAAACCATGCCCGCAACCATCCCGAAATACTGTGGCATCTGTGAATGTCCCACTGAACGGAGGCACCATGGCCGCTGAACCCATGACGCCCTTACGCACCAAGCTGGCTGAGATTGACAAGGCCTTGAGCCATGCCCCTACCACACGCCAAATCAGTGTGGCCGTCCACGCCATCCTTAAGCTCCTAGACGACATGGAACTAGCCCGTATCAAGAACTTCAGAGACAGCATTGCAGGAGTCCAAGATGCCCCCCAGTAAGCCCGAGTTTGAACGCCTCATGGCCCTCAAGGCTGAGCAGGGCCGTAAGCTGCAAGAGGCCCACCTTTCCTTGGTGAAGCAGGCCGCCCTCAAGGTTGATTATGTGACCAAGAATGAGCACTGGGATTACTACCTCTCCTTGCTACAACCTAAGCTGGACCAAGCACGCAGTGAGGAACTGCAGTGGCTGGCCAACACGGCAGAAGCGCACAAGGCAGAGGATTTCCATGTGGCCCAGCGTAACTATTTCAGCTGGCGCAGCAAACGTGAGGCCTTGGAGGAGGTCATGGAGCTTCCCGCCAAACTCATGGCTATCAGCCACACAAACGAGCAGCAACCCGCATAAGCGGCGGTGCCACCCCCACCATAAACGGGGTGCGGTTCCTACACCATAACGGAGGAGAGAGATGGCCGATGACGTTCAACAAGTCGATCCCCAGCAGGACCATGAAGTTGCCCAAAGTCAAGAAGGTGAGCACAGCGGGGCAGATCCCGTTGCAGCGCAAGCCGCTCAAGATGAAGGGCAAGGCAGTGAAGGGCACCCGCTGGAGCCAAGCGGCGAGCGGTTCAAGCAAGTCTGGGCTCGGGCGAAGGAAGCGGAGCGCAAAGCTGAAGCCTTAGCGGCAGAAGCCCAGCGTGAACGCGAAGCTCGTATCCGGCTGGAGGAACGCGCCAAGGTTCAGGAAGAGAAGGCGGAGCAGCCTGAGAAGGAGTACACGTGGGCAGACCTGCGTGGCCTCATTGCCGATGGCAAGCTCACCCTCGACCAGGCCATTGAGTACCGTGAGACCGTCATTGAGAAGCGAGCCGAGAAGAAGGCCGAAGCGAAGATCAATGGCTACCTCAAGCTCAATACCCGCGAAGCCACCATCGACGAGACGTTAGCCCGGTATCGCAAAGCCAACCCGAACCTCGTGAAGGACGGCACACCCGAGCGCGACAAACTGGTAGCTGAATATAAATACCATGTTGAAGTCCTTGGGTTCCCCGCCACACGAGCCACGGAATTGGCAGCAGCCCGCGCCGCATTCGGTGATGTGGACGCCCTAGAGAGCCAAGCCAAACTGAAGGCGAAACCTGTTGAACGAGAGGCCTTTATGGAAACTGCCACCAATCAACGCCCTGCCCCCAAGACCAAGGACCCTGTGGCCCAGCTGACTGAGCCGCAGAAGGATTTCTACACCCGGCTCATTAAGGCAGGACGCTTCGGCTCCTACCGCCCGCATGTGGGCATTACCCCTGAGCACTGGGACGGTGTGCGCAAGGAACTGACCTGGACGAGGGGGGCCAAGTGAACCCGACCATCCTCATTCCGAAGAAGGGCTGGACGGTGTGGGATGTGCTAAAGGGCATGCAAGACATGGGCTGGAAGCATGGCCGTAGCGCCAAAGCCTATGTAGCTGGTGACCTCGTAGGGGCAGAGAAAACCATCCTCCTCTGTGGGGGATGCAAGCATGGCTTTGATTGGAAGAAACATGGGTATTACAACGTCGCCCACTACGAACAGATCCTGGCAACAGGGGTGTGCGATGTGTGCAAGGAACATAGCCCTCGCCTAGAACTGCTGTTGCATGAGGCAACCAGGGGTGGGTGCTGGTCTACGAAGGATGAACAGAAGGCCCTGCGCAAGAAGGCGATTAGCGCAGGCTACTAAGGAGATTGTATGGCACGAGCAGCTGGAGATTATTGTCAGGGCACGTACAGCCCGATTGTGAAAAAGTTTATGATTGGGGCATCCATTGCCCGGCAAGGCATTCTCACCATGGCCCCTGCGGCTGGCAATGCAGGTATTATCCCCTGCACCACGACTGCTGTGACCAACACTGTCGGCCTCTCTTGCGACAGCGGCACCTACACCACCACGCAGACCTCGACGGGCACGGCAGCCTTCGTGAGCTGCATTGTTAACCCGCACCTGGTCATTGAGTACCGCATGAGCGGTGGGGCCACGGCAGGGACCTCCCTCGCCAACCAGGATGAAACCACGGGCAGCGCAGGCGGCACAGTGATCACGACTGGGGCAGAATGGTCGTCACCTACGCTCGATGAAGGTGTAGTGTGGGCCAACCAGGACGGTGTCAATGCCAATATGGGCCAGTACCGCAAGGTCACGTCCGTGTCATCCACGGCAGGAACTGTGACGGTGCCGCTTGACAAGGCCATTGCCATTGGCGATGACTTCCTGCGTGCCCCGTACTGGATCTTGGACCCTACGGCCAAGACCGTGCAGTTCACGTCCGACCTGGCAGAAGCCAATGCCGCCATTGCGGTGGGCACTGGGGCAGCCATGGCCGTCGTGGGCTTCCGCCTCAATGGAGCCGCCGACAGCTACGTGTTGGCCTGCAGCAACGATCACGCCCTCAACATTGCCACGCTTTAATTTCTAATGTGGGCAGGTACGCTCAAATGGCAGAGCGGCAACTGCGGTTAGTGGTTCGAGTCCACTCCTGCCCACCCCTTCCATTCACCCTTGGCTAGGTAATCACAGTAGGGTCAGCCCCTCCCTGGTAGCCCTGAACCAGGCCAGCCTAACAAGGAGTTTCTACTATGTCCGTTCCCATGATTTCTACAGGTTTTGGTGATTTAGTTGACCGTAGAATAACCAAGATCTTCTACGACACCTACGATCAGTTGCCCGATGTGGTTCCTGTGCTGTTCAACATGGACAGCTCCAGTGACCAGTATGAGACGGTCAGCGCCGTAGGTGCGCTGCAGGACTTCTCCCAGTTTACGGGGCAAGTGCAATACCAGGACCAGAACCAAGGCTACGATGTGACGGCCACGCACATTGAGTTCGCCTCTGGTATCCAGATTGAGCGAGCCCTCTATGACGATGACCGCCACGGCATCTGGGAATCCCGCCCTGTGGACCTGGCGCAGGCAGCGAACCGTACCCGCCAGAAGCATGCGGCCCGCGTGTTTGTGAATGCCAGTTCCATTGACACGTTCTTCTACCGCAACAGCGAGAACGTGGCTCTTGTGTCTGACACGCACACCACCACGTCTGGTGCAAGCACGGCAGCGGGCTTTGACAACATGGCCACTACGGCCTTCTCTGCAGCGGCCCTCCTGGCTGCTGTGATTCAAGCGAAGGGCTTCCGTGATGACCAGGCCAACCGCATCTCCGTCATGATGGACGAGCTGTGGATTCCCGTGGACCTCTATGGCACGGCCTTTGAGGTTATTGAGTCCTTCGGCAAAACGGCAGGTAGCAACAACGAACGGAACGTCCACTACGGCGGCTACAAGATCATGCCGTCTGAGGGTGGATGGAACTACATGAGCGACGCCACGGACTGGTTCTTGTGTGACAGCAAGGGCCGCAAGGCGAACCTGACCTGGTTTGATCGTGTCCCGCTGGAGTTTGCCCAGGCGGAGGACATTGACACGCTGGTGGCCAAGTGGCGGGCATATATGCGGTACAGCTATATGCACCGTGACTGGCGGTGGGTTCTCGGCTCGATCGTTTCTGGCTAGTATGTGCTAGGGGGGCCGACCAGGCCCCCCACTTCACAAGGAGTAAGCATGGCCAACGCAGAGTACAGTGACAATCCCGACATGAAGTACAAGGTTAAGGGGCGGCATGGCATCCCTGCCAAAACCCTGTTCCCCAAGGCCTCCGTTGCCAAAGGGAAGGACAAGTTCCCTGGCATCCCCGTCAAAAAGGGGTTCAAGTTCATGAAGAAGGGCACATAAAAGTGACTTATGTGTAATCGCACATAAACGCACATCACCGCAAGGTGCGGGTTCTAGCCCATAACCTAGAAGGAGACCCATGGACATCTTAGTGAAGGAATCAGCGAAACTTCCCCAACCCACGAACAAGGTGCTGTTGCGCCCGCACCAGATGGTGCAGCATGAGCAGGACTTGCAGCAATGTGAGACGGACCTGGCTAATGCTGGCGTGAAGATGAAGGGCATTGTGCGGCAACGCAAGAAGGCCCTGGAGAAGCAGTACCTGGACCAGGCCCCCCAGCCCATCACGGACCCCATGCTGCGGGACAAGGTTGCCAAGCGTATCACCCAGTTGGAGGAGCAGATCAAAGTGGGTCTCCCCACGGCAGAAGAGATGCGTAAGGCCACCAACATCACAGTGGAACAGCACCGCAAGTGGGAGCGAGCCAACAAGCCCAAGATCAAGGAGTGGAGGAACCTCCTTCGCCAACTCAATACCGACACAAGCGATCCCGACACGCATGACCGTTCCCTTGGGGACATTGAGCGCCTCCGTCCCATGTCAGCCCAGGACCGCCTCCGTACCGATGGCTTTATCACTGGCAAGATGTCTTATGGCTCTGTCCCGCAGGAGAACTGGGACGCCATCTTTGAGGAACCTCAGAATACCGCCCTCAAGCAGGCTAGGCGGGCTCAGGTTGAGTCCGAACCACAGACCCCTGCCCCAAGGCCCAAGCGTACCCTCACACCTGAACAGAGGGCAGCCGCAGCCGCCAATATGGCCAAAGCGAGAGCCGCCCGCAAGTTGAACTTAGAGAAGCCTTCCACCGCCCAGGTGGAGCAACCCCAACCCACACCCGTTGTGGAGGAAGTGACTGAATAATGGCAGGACCATCCGTTAGTAAACGTCTCCCCGTCCCAGTATTCCTCACCACGAGTGCTGGGGTGGACGCCTCCGATACCACCAACAATGCCAATAAGGTCACCCTGGCCACCACCTTGGCGGGGGAGGATGTCAGTATTGATGTGCTGAAGGTGGAACAGCGGTTTGCCTACTCCTTAGTGACCTCAGATACTGCCGTCAAGAGCGCCCCTGGTTTCCTGCATACCGTGACCTTCGCCTGTGCGGATGCCACCCCTACTGCAGGTACCATCACCATCTATGACAACACCGCAGCCAGCGGGACCAAAATCTTTGAGCATAGCATAGCTGCTACCGCCTTCCTGCCCTTCAGCATCACCCTGGATGTGTCATTTGCCACGGGGCTGTATGTGGACTTTACCACCACCGCTGATGTGAATGTGACTGTGAGTTACCGCTAATGGGGACATTACCACAGCATTACACCATCTCCGGTTCGGTCCTGGATGATCTTTCTTCTGGGTGGGCGAAGAGTGGTGGGACGGGCACCGTCTCCTATGACGCCACGCAACCGACCTGGCCGGACGCATCTACGGGCGGACTGCTCTTTAACCAGGACACGAATGGCGGGGTGCTGGTGGCCCGCAAGACCTTGGGGGCGGCTCTCGATCTGTCCCGCACCGCCAACATTGCCATCCGTTTCGCCGAGCCGATCACAAGCCCGCAGCGTGTGCAGTTCACGATGTGGATGTCTGGCGCGTTTACGGCAGGGTTCTCCTATCAAATCAATTCCTTGTCGTTCCAAGTGTCACCGAATCAGAACACCATCGTCCTCGACCGTGCCGCGTTCACCGTCACGGGGGCTGGCGATTGGACCAATATCAATATTCTGCAACTACAATGTGATTCGCTGACAGGCACACAGGCCGATGTACGGATTGGCCCTATCTACAAAGATGTCTATACTCGCCCCAAGGTCGTCATCTGGTTCGACGATGGGAATGCCAGCGATCATAACAACTGCTACCCTGTCCTCAGTGATCTTGGCTTGAAAGCGAACATTGCCTTCTACAGCGACAATCTCAACGCCACCAATTTCCTTACCACAGCCATGTGTGACACGCTGTATGGGGCAGGATGGGACTTTGTGAACCACACGCAGACACATCCCAACCTTACGACTAAGACTGCCGAAGAGGTTGCCGATGAGTTTGATGTCTGCACACGAGTGATGCAGGCCAATGGGTGGACCCGTGGGAATGACTTTGCCGTCTACCCGCAAGGGGCGACCAATACTACAGTTGACGGGGTAGCGCAACAGCGGTTTCTTGCCTGCCGAGGAGGGCGAAATAGTTTCACTAATTTCCAGCAAGCCTCCTTTGGCGGCCTAGATTACCCGCTCCGTCTTGTTACCAAATCAACGCTTGATAACAACACCACGACACTTAACCAGGCCTATACCGCCCTCGACGATTGTGTACGGTTGGGGAGCATGCTGAATGTCTTTTGTCATTCCGTGGTTAATGGCGGGTCTGGCACAACTTGGGAACTTGATACCAAGTTCATCCCTTTCTTTACGAGAGTCGCCCGCTACCAGGACAGCAACCTCCTCGATGTGGTGACAATCAGTGATTACTATAACGGGCTGACTGGACGAAAGGCTCGCTAATGTCTTCCACTTCTCAGCACACCACCTTCCTCGATCTCTACACAGATCTTCAAAATCGATGCAGGGTCACGACCGGCGTCTCAGCTACCGAAACGCAAGCTAAACGGTACATCAACATCGCCTTACATGACTTCAACCTGGGCTTCCAGTACAAGCTGCCCTGGTTGGAACGGCAAGGCCAGATCCGTACCCATGCCCCCTACACCACCGGCACAGTCAGTGTCAGCGTGGGCGGTACCAGCGTGACAGGCAGCGCCACCCTCTGGGCCACCGCCAATAGCTACAGTGAGAACAACGCCCGCACCACCGGCAAGCTCCTCTTTGAAGGCTCCACGGACATCTACCCCATTACTACGGTAGACAGCGATACGGCCATCACCCTGACCAACAAGTATGTAGGAAGTGCGGCCCTGAGTGGCGCAGACTACACCTACTATGAGGACACCTACGACCTGGCCAGTGACTTCCTGCGGCCTATCGACTTCCAATTCTTTAGCCAGGCCTATAACATCCAACTCCTGCCACGAGATGAGTTCAGGAGGCGTTTCCCACGGCCTAACGTGCAGGGCAATCCTCAATATGCCTGCCTATTAGACCTGGCCCCCAATGGCAGCACCAGTCCCATTCGCAGGGTGCAGTTCTACCCCTACCCCAGCACCACCCTCGTCATCCCGTACACCTACGTCACCAATGCTGTAGGGGTGAGCAGTGCAGGGGCCGCCCTCACCAGCCTCTCCAGTGATACCGATGAGCCTTTAATACCACTGCGCTACCGGCATGCGGTTATCTATCACGCCCTATACCACTGGTACCGGGATAAGCGGGATGACGCCCGTAGCCAGGAGGCCAAGGCCGAGTACACGGACATTATGTTGCGGATTGTGGATGACCAGGACTTTGGAGCCCCCACCAAAGCCCATCTGCAGCCTGCCAATATGTACAGTGCCAAAAGGCCATACCGGACGGGCTTACACGGGCGGGTGGTCACAGGACCACGGTTTGATCATGGGAGGTAAGGTGTGCGTGGCCGTTGTATGGAGAGTCTAGGTGGAATCGAACCACCAACCCATGTAGTCACTCTGTCAGTCTTCGTCGATCCAATATAAGCCTTGCAAAGCCTATATTTTCACACTACTTGACTTGCTGGCCAGCCCATTTGCCACGCACAAAGACACACTAACATATGCCACAACAAAAGACAAGCTTCATCACTCATACCTTCTCAGGCGGCTGGGCCACAGACTTTGGCCCTACCTTCTACGGTGCGCCTGACCAAGGCCTACAGTTCAAGATCCCCTACCTGACTACGGCCAAGAACCTGGTCTATGAATTTGACGGCGGCCCCCGCAAGGCTCCAGGCACCACCCTCCTGAACAGTAGCAGCCTTGGAGCAAGTACCGCCGTGATGGGGGTGTTCGATTACTGGAAGCAAGGGACCAGTGGCAGCCCCAGCCAGCGCCGTATCGTGCATGCCGGGGAGAACATCTACCAGGATGCAGGCAGCGGGACGTTCAGCAGCCTGTTCAGCGGTATGACCAGCGGGGCTATCCCGCAGTACAGCACCTTCAAAGACCTCATGATTACAGGCAATGACAGCACGGCGGATGTGCCGAAGTCATGGGATGGCAGTACGGCACAGAACCTAGCTGGCACGCCCCCCAGGTTCAGCTTCAGCATTAGTCACCGTGGCAGGCAGTGGGCTGCAGGTAACTACAGTGCCCCGTCTCGCCTCTACTACTCCGTTGCGGACGATCCTGAGGACTGGGCTGGTGCTGGTAGTGGAAGCATCGACATAGACGTAGGTGATGGTGACATGATCACCGGCCTGCTCAGTTGGAAGAACGAGTTGGTCATCTTCAAGGGGCCAAACAAGCTGAGCATACATCGATTGAGTGGCAGCACTCCCAGTGACTTCGTGCGCAGTCCGTGGATCACCGGCATTAGTGCCGCCTGGCAAAACAGCATCTTCCCCATGGGGGATGACTTTGGCTTTATCTCTCCTCGTGGCACTGTGCATAGCTTAAAGGCGACCAGTAACTATGGTGACTACACCCAGACCTACTTGAGTTATCCAATCAATACCTTCTGCCGTGAGGACCTGAACCACAACAAGAGCCGGTACTGGTGGGCCGCCACGGACAGCTTGCATGGCTATAGCCTCATCAGTGTGACCAGGAGTGGACAGACCAGCAATGACCGTGTGTTGATGCTGGACTGGCGGTTCATGGCGCAAGGAGAGCAATGGCCTCGCTGGTCCTTGTGGGACTTCGGTAGCTTCGCCAGCATGTGTCAGGCCATCGATACCAACAACCGTCCTCGCATCTTTGCGGGAGCCTATGACGGCTACGTGTACAAGCTGGACCAGACCACACGCACGCACAACAACACCAGCATCAACTACAACTGGGCCACCCCCTTCCTTAGCTATGGTGGAGAGTACTACCTGAAGGTCATCAACGCCATCAGCATTGGCATTGCCCCCAAGAATGGCAACCCTGTCACGGTGGGCTGGACCAGGGATGACAATGCCCAGCAGACCACCACGATTAGCCAAAGCAGTGGAGCTGCCCTAGACGCCTTTGTCCTCGATACGGACGTACTGGGCGGCAGTAGCTTCCAGCCTCGCTTTACCGAACTGGAAGGCGGGGGTGAGTTCAGGGCCATCCAGTATGAGATCACGGAGAATGCCCTGGCCAGCGATGTGGAGATTCATAACCTAGGGGCCAGCCTGACCTTCAGCGGGTATAGCACGGAGAATAGACTGTGAGCCTTTCAAGGGTCAAGACGTGGGCACGCAATGAGATCCTGCTTAGTACGGACCTGAATGCAGAGTTTAACAACATCCTGCAGAACGGCAGCAGCCTTGTCTTCCCCCTCAGTGCTGACCTGGACGTAGGCAGCAAGCTCCTCATCAATACCGGCCTACAGACCCCCAGCCAACTCCATGACTCCATCCTCACGATGGATAAGTTTAGTAATAGCCTCCCTGTGGCTATTGCCAGCATTGGTAGCACCAAGACGACCCTTCTGATTGGCAGTGCCATCACCGTAGGGGCGGATGCCACGATCCCTGATAATATCATCCTGTGGTTTGTGGGACCTGGCAAGTTCTTTGTCAATGCCACTTACACCCTCACCATCAACAGCCCAAGCCAGGTCCTCGCCCATACGCAGCAGCAGGTGTTTGATGGTACAGGCACGATCACCTTTACCAACGGGGGCATCGTCAGTCCAGGCTGGTGGGGGTTCAGTAGTGGCGGGACCGCTTCCACCAATGCCGATGCCTACAACGCCTGCACAGCCAGCCTCTCCATGGGTGGGGCCGTCATCATACCCCCAACGGGCAGCGCCCACCAAGTTGATGATACTCTCACGCACCCTGCCAAGCCGATTAGTGTAATTGGGGCACACCCTGAACTGAGCATCATTGAGAGCACCGCCACGGCCAGCCTGGCCCATGGCCTCACCTTCACTCGCAGCCATCACATCCGCAATCTCACCGTGAAGACCAGTGCCAGCCTGGCCAGCAATTATTACATGTACGCCGTGCGCATGAACCTGGATGGCGTGACGATCAGTGGTGGGAATCAGTCCGTGAAGTGGGAAAGTGTGAAGGTGCGGGGGTTCAATAACAGCTTCTACGTGGACGGGGGCGATGCCTATAATATCGACCGTCTTTATTTTAGTGACCTGGATTGCCAATGCAGCGGGCCTGCCAGCACCTACATCGGAAGCTGCCTATACGCCAACCGTGTCAACCAAGTCTACGGCACTCACAGTCAGTTTGACCAGAACAGCACAGGCGAGCATGCCATCTACTGCTTTGGCGTGAAGAACCTCGTGTTCGATGGGTTCAAGATCAGGAATGCGGACAAGGGTACTGCCCAAGCCATCAAGGTCGTGGGCAATGGTATCGCCCCAGATGATGACCAAGCCTACCCCACATGGTCCATTCGAAACATGGACATTGCCGACTGCCTCAATGGCATCCTCTGCGGAACCTACGGCACCGAGACTCTTGAGGCTCTGACGGTAGAGAACTGCAAGTTCGAGGATGTAGATACCACCACAGCCATTCTTGCCTGCGTCTTCCTCAGTGCCGCTGGAAGCAGCAGCATCCGCACCTTGCGGGTCAGTGGGATCAGCACTCGCAACACCCTCTATCAAGGGGTACATGTCAGCACGGGGGCTACTGCCACCATGGGTCCTGTCCATATTGCCGACTGTAAGGCCTACAACTGGAGCACGACCAGCGCAGGCACCTATACCTGGTTTGGGACCAGTGGGACAGGTACGTTCGGCCCCATCACCCTAACCGACATCGAAGGGGATGGCAATAGCAATGGCCGCACCCTTCTCAGTGCCAGTGGGCAAGCCAGTACCATTAGTCGCATTCGGTACAGTGGTCTCAAGGAAGCGAATACCACCAACATGGGCCGCCCAATTGACCTGGCGACAGGGGACGCCACCCCAGCCATGACCATCGGAAACTGGTTCGTGCAGGGCAACGGCAGTGCTCAGAACGTGACCGCCTATGACAACTTAGAAGCCAACCAAACCTACTATGTGCGCTTCAGCACGGCCAACACCACCTTGGTGGATGGCAGCAACCTGCAGCTGGCAGGCAGCACCAACTATAACCCCCCAGCCAACACCTTCATGACCTTTTATTGTAGTGACGGCACTACCCTCTATGAGGTGAGTAGGAGTGCGAACTAGTGGCATATAATGAACCTTCCAATTCCACACAGTTGCTGAGCCACCCGTTCAACAATATGAGCGGATTTAGTGGCCTCATCCAATCCGCGACCATCATGACGGACAGTACTGCCCCTTTCAGCCCGAGCAACTGTGTCCGCTCCCGTATTGAGGCCTTTGCAGGGCAAGGTGGCATGCAAGCCGACTGGTACACGCCTGGCTCTGTGCAATACCGTGACATGTACTGCCGGTTCTGGTGGCGGACCAACCCGCAATTCCAGGGTCGCATTGTCGCCAACAAGATGTTCTTCATTCGTGGTCCTGGGACCAACGGGTACTTCGGTATGTTTGGGGGTCCTAACGCGGGCGGGGGCGGGTTCTACATTGCCATGGGGATTAACACCTCTGGCCTCCTGGATGCCAACCTCTACCCCAATGTGGGCAACGCTTCGGTGACGCCTGGGGTGTGGCACATGATTGAGGCGTATATCAAGTGCAGCACCACACGCAGCAGCAATGATGGCATCATTCGTTGGTGGGTGAATGGGACACTGGCTGGGAATTACACCAGCATGAACTATTGCGGTCCAAGCAACGAAGGTCTCTATAACTGGACATGGACTGAAACGTGGGATGGTCATCAGGACATGGGCCGCAGCAATACGGTGGCGTGGGAGCACTGGATTGACCACCTCTACATCAGCACAGGGGGAACGGTGACCCCTAGCCCCAGTGTCCCGACCATTAGCAGCTTTACCCCGACCAGCGGACCTGTTGGCACCCCCCTCACCATTGTAGGGACCAACTTTGACCCCAGCCCTGCTGGCAATGCCGTTACCGTCAATAATGTGTCCTGTACCGTGCTGGCTGTAGTTCCCACCCAGATCAATACTGCCATCCCCAATACCGCGACCACAGGGCAAGTAAAGGTTGTGACGAGTGCAGGGACAGCCCTCAGCGGCACCAACTTTACCGTAACTGCTCCTGATCCTGGTGGTGGATCAGGAGGGGGAACTGGTGGTGGCGCAGGGGCAACGACCTACACCTTTACCAGTGACTTTAGTGGGACCCAAGGCCCTCGCTGGTACTACCTGAACGAGAATGGCACCCAAATGACCTACAACACTGGGAGCCAACTGTGGCAAGGGGCACAGTTATATCAAGGGGTGTGGAATGGGGGGTTCCATCCAGGGAATTCCAGTGAGGCCGTTGTCAAGTTCGTTGTTCCAGGAACAGGGAGTGTGCGCATCACCGGCACCTATGCTGATCTGGATGTGGGGGGTGGAAACGGGGTGGTCTGTCGCATTCGTAAGAACGGCAGTACGGTTGTTGCAGGCCCCTATACTATTGCCAATGGGGATACTGCAGGGGTTGCGTATGACATTACAGAGAGTGTGGTTGATGACGATTATTTCACCTTTGAAGTAGGAAGCGTTGTTGAGAACAGCTATGACAGTACCCGTCTTAACCCTGTCATTGTCTACACTCCACAGAGTCAGCAGGAAGAAACCATTACACTCACTTTGACCTCCTTGACAGTTACAGAGAGTACAACGGGACTTATCACACTCACTATCTCCCCCACGCGAAGCACAGATTCGGTAATTGCCTTGTCAAGCAGCAGTGCCTCAGCTGTGGTGCCCGCGACGACGACCATCCCCGCTAACCAAAGCAGTGTGGGGGTCAATGTAGTGGGTGGCACTCCAGGTACTGCAACCATTACCGCAACCCTTGGGACCAGCACCACCACGAGCACTGTAACCAGCGTGGCGGCTCCTGACCCAGAAGACCCCGTTCCCGTCAGTCCAACCTTGAGTGCCTACACAGACTTCCTTGTCACCTATAGGTGGTTTTAATGGCGATTGCACGCATCACAACCTGGAGCAGTGGGCAGACCCTCACGGCCAGCGCCCTCAACGCGGAGATCAACAATATCCTCAATAACGGGGTTGATCTGTGGAGCCCGGCCAGCAAGAGCACGAGCTTTGGTGGGTACAGCCTGGTTCTCGATGCAGCGGGCATCACCAACATCCAGAGCCCTGGCACCAGCGGCTTCCTACTGACCCCAGGGGCTAAGACAGGCACCCCCAGTACCACTGGTGGGACCTGGAACATGGCGGCCCATACCTACACGGATAGTGCCACGGCAGCGAGTGGGACGGCCACAGCCTGGACGGGCTGTAGTGTCCAGCGCCCCACCCTTGCCGCATCCAATACCTCTGTAGTCACCACCGATGCAGCCACGGTCTACATTGCCAATGGACCGGCAGCAGGGACTAACCAGACCTTGACAAACTCCTGGGCGTGTTGGGTCGATGATGGTGCAGTCAGGCTGGATCTGACCACCAGCAAAGCCTCTGCCGCTTCAGCAGTGTGCCGAGCCCTGTACCTTCCTGCTGCCACCCAAACCATCAGCGGCAGTACCAACATCACCACAGCCACGGGATATAACTATATAGAGGTGGCCCAGCCCACCATGTCCGCAGGGACAGCCCTGACCATTACCAATGCCGCTACCCTCTACATTGCCGACGCCCCTGCTGCAGGTGGGGCAGGCCCAGCCGCCATTACCAACCCCTACGCCATTTGGGTCGATAGTGGGGCGGTACGGTTTGATGGGGCAGCGACCATTGGTGGGGCCCTCACCCAAACAGGAGCGATAGACGCCAACAGTACGATGACCCTCAGTGGCACGCTGACGATGGATGGCACCAACAACGCCATCATCCCAGCCGCTGCCCCCAGCACCCCCGTTGCCCATGGCCTGTACCGCGATAACGTGTGTAAAGGGTGGGGGCAAGTCTCCGTCTCGGCGGGTACCCCCACCCTCAATGCCGACTACAATGTGACCAGCATTACCGACAGTGGGGTGGGTGAACTCACCGTGACGTGGGAGACCGACTTCACCAGTGCCAATTACGCCCTCCTTGTCTGTGGTCAAGGCCCTAGTGGATCGGATCACAGCATCTTTGCCATCGATGCTGACAACAACCCAGCGACTACGTCATGCCGCCTCACCTGCGCGACAGGAGGCAATGTCCTCCAAGACCCCCAGAAGTGGACCTTTGTTGCCTATGGAGTCCAATAATGCCCATTGTATGGAGTTTCCCTGATGGTCATATCGAACTAACCCAGCTATCAGAACATGCCCTAGAACGCGCCAGGATGCCCCAGGAGGCACGATCCCAGACGGTCCTACGTCTAGCTAAGGAGGTAGCTGAGAAGGCCCCACACCTCAACGCTGCCGTTCCTACGCTAGTAGCCAGCAAGAATGTGCCCAAGGACCGTTCCCGCAGGGCGCAGTGGAAGCTCGTAGGTGACAAGATTGAGGCCTAAGTTAGGGGTTGATTATACCATCCGACCTGCGTTTCATTTCGAGGGGCCTGTATTGCAGGAACTCTTCCAGGGCACGTTGATAGCGGGACTCGATTGGGAACAGCCACTGGATGCCTCCTGGGTACTGGCTGTCCACCCGACTCAACCAGACTACTACGGTGCCTTGTCGCTCGTGGCAAGTAAACCCATAGGTCGCCTTGAGATGTTGCGTATGCGTCAAGGTCTCAGCCATCGCCTGAAGGCCTGTGTAGTGCGGGATCTCATTCATTACAGTCTCCTTACACTGAAACGCTACGGGTGCCAGGCCGTCACAGGTGCAAGTGAGCAGGCCTTAGTGGGCACATTCGGGCACGTTATTGAGCGTCACTTCCATGGCACCCCCATTGGGGAGTTCACCGGCTACCTTACGAGGTTATCATAATGCCTAGCAGCTTTACTAGCTCCAAGAGTAAGACGACACAACAATCCACGTTACCTCCCGCCACACCCATGGAGAGTAACCTGTATGATCAACTGGCGAGCCTAAGTAACCAACAGGCAGGGACACTGACGCAACAGAATCTGTTGCAACGGGCTTTACTGAGCCCGCATGAAACCTTGCAGGAGCTGAGCCAGCCGTGGAAGCCACCCACACAAGCTGAAGCTCAGGCCCATATGCTCAAGACATTTGGGCAAGAGTGGATGGATAAGTTTAATGCGGGTGGTGGGACGGGTCGTGGTGTGGATGCGGCAACCTTTGACCGCTACCGAGGGGAAGCAGAGAAGTTAAACCAAGACCCCTTGGAGTTTCTGCGGGGCAACCAAGATGTCATGATGCGCCTGCAGCAGCAGATTGCCCAGAATCAGGCGGCCCAGCAAGCCCAAGCCCAGCAACTCACCCGCATGCAGAATCCCTATGGCCTCACTAGTGAGGAGCAGGCGGGGATTAATGATGTGTATGGGGCGGCCCAGAACAGGGCCATGAATGACCTGAACCTGCAGTTCCAGGACATGGTGACCAGCCGTGGCCTTAACCGCTACGACACACCAGCTGCAGAGCCGTTGGCTAGGAACATGGGGCTGATGCTGGGTGACCTAAACGCCCAGCGTAGTGCTGCCATGCTGAACCGTGGGGAGGCCAACAGGAACTTTGGCATGAACCAGATTGCCCAGAATGCCAACCTGAACAACATGCAGTTTGGACAAGGGCTATCTCTGAACCAGATGACGCCAGGGGCAACCAATAGCTTACTTGCCCCATTGCTTAACCAGCGCATGTCCCAGGCGACCACCACAGGTACCCAAACCAACACCCCCAGCCTGTATGACACGATGATGCGAGGGGTGGGCACGGTGGGGAGTATGGTGATGGGCGCGTATGGTGGTGGGATGCTTGGGGCTGGAGGTGGTGGAGGACTGAACCTGGCGAGTGGCATTGCCACATCCGGCTCACCCATCACCAATTACAGTGGTGGGCTTGGTGGGTTCAGCCAGGGCGGCAATCAATTCCTTGTCAATATGCCAAAGTTTTAATAGCCATCAATGTACACAGGAGCCTTGCCAGGTTGAATAATAGTCGTCTGATTGCCGAAGGTGCTGTAATAGCCAGTGGCACGCCCGTTCTGCATGATGGTGCCGCTACTCATGGGGGTGTCACTGTACGTGGCACCAGGTGTATAGGACGCAGCGGGTACAGGATACGCCGGATACTCCATGTACGACGAATGGCACCCACGAATATCCCAACAATCTCTTGGCCCGCAGGCACTGAGGAGGAGTAATGGCATCGCCACTACGACTGAACACCATCCGTAATGAAGAACAGTTCTATCACCCGCCCTTGCCGCCTGCCACCCCGCCAATGACCTCCATGCCGCAAGGAGGTGGGTCCGCCATGAATACAGGCATCCAGTACCCTGACGGGTTCCCCCCAGATACGTCCAACTTGCCCCCAGCTTACCTGCCAGGGGACCAGGAGTTGATAAGCCTGATTGATCGGAACCTGGCACAACCTGATGTCGCATCGCAACCTCCATCGTCAGGGTTACAACTTGCTTCTAGCAGGGGTGTGGGTGGAGAGTCAAGTGATTTTAATTGGATTACTGCACTGGGTGCTGGCCTGCAAAGTGCGGGGGCCGCTCATTTTGGCAATTTTAACGTGCCGCAGCAGTATTTTCAGCTGAAACAACAGGCGGACTTACGAAAGCAGGAGTTTGCTAGGCAGCAGGCCCAGTTTGAGGAGCAAAAGAAGCAGCATGCTTTCCAGCAGGTCACGAGTGTGCTGGCTAACAAGGATATGAGTGAGACGCAGAAAGCTAGCTTGCTGGATGGGTTTGCCAAGGGTGAGAACCCTATGATTGCCCAGTTCGCCCGCACTGCTATCGACGGGATTGGCAAGAAGCGCCTTAGCCGTATCGGCCTATACATGGACCGCTATCCCACGCAGATGCAGAAGCTGGCGGACGGCATGATGAAGGGTGAGATTACCGCAGATGATATTGATGCCCGCCTGGGGCTGATTGACGAGATTGAGAAGCACAACGCCAAACTCACAGGTGAGATGGAACTGGAAAGTGAGATCAAGGCCAACCCCAACGCTCCTGTTGGTGCCAAGGCCTGGTTACAGGAACGGGAGGAGAAGCGCAAGAAGGAAGCGGCTGAGGCACAGATTAAGGCGCAGTCTGTTCCATTTGAGGAACAAGCGGCTGCCCTGAAGCCTGTTGAGATGGCCGCAAAGATCAACCACCTGTCCCAGGAATCACAGGACAAGTCTACACTAGGGCGGGAGGCTGAAGGGTTGATGGCCAAGCCATGGAACCAGTTGACGGCTTATGAGAAGAAGAAGGTGCTGGACTTCCATCAACAGCGGTTGGTGGAGCAACAAGAGGCTGGGGCGCGGGCACGCGAACAAGTCAAGACTGAAAGTAGCCTGGCCCCTGGGGTGATGATTCACAAGACCATGACAGACCTGGTGAAGGATGTCAAGGATCTGTTCCTGGATGAAAGTGCAGGAACGATAGCCCGCATAGGAAAGATGGCCACCACGAGAGCGGCTTTCTTTGCTGGGGATGAGAACATGCGCAAGTGGTCCCAGATGGAGGACGGTATGCGAGCCACGTTGGCGCGTATGGCGATGGAAGTGGGTAACTTGGCGGCCACAGAGCAGGACCGCGCCAAGCAGCTTGTACCTGATCTGTACGGGTCCTTCCGTGGGGTACCAGATAGTAAGCAGGTAGCTGAGAAGAAGCTGAAGTTGCTAGGGGAGTTCTTGCAGGCTGGGTTGGAGGGGCCACAAGGGCCGGACGCACAAAGCCGTGTGCAGAACCAGTTGCGTGAGACCTTGAAGCGATTAGATGAGATTGACCCTCTTCCGCCAGTAGGCGATGTAAGTGCAGATGAAGCCCAGGTTATCAAGAGCATGCAGGCTGAGGGGAAGGATAAGCGGACCATTCAGGCAGAGATCCTGAAGCGGCGAGGGACACAATAATGGCTGACTTTGACAGCTTCTTTAAGGATGAGAAGGCTGCTCCTGGCAATGCCCCTGTCCGCCTGGGTGGGCAGAACTTTGATAGCTACTTTGCCGAGGACACGCCGCCCACCGAGGGCATCAATGAGTTGCCAGAGAAGCGTAGCGGGGCTGTCCGTAAGGCGGTAGAGGTAGGCTTTCCCATGGCCTTGACAGGTGGGGCTGGCATCCTCTCGCGGCCTATGGGGATTGTGGGCCGGTACGGCCTTGATGCGCTCTCAGGTGCGGCAGGGGAAGGGGTGTTGCAGGTACTGGGTATCAGTGAGAACAGCCCTACCATGTTGGCCATGGCCACAGCCTTCCCTCCACTTGGTCGTGCGCTGGGGGCGACTGCTCTTGGCCTCCCAAAGGTTATCCCCGGGTACCGAGACGCTGCCCGTGCTGGATTGGTTTCCCATGTCCGTGATCTACCTGGGGAGATCATTCCGCATGGTGACCCCAAGGCGGCTTACGCTGCTATCCAAGGTAACATGAACACCATCTTGCCGCAATGGCCTGAGCTGTCAGCTACCGTCGCTAAGCACATCACACAGGCAGGGAATATCAACCTGCCAGCCCTGAAGAAGATGCTGAGCAGCGGGCCGACCACAGACCTGATGAACAACATTGATCAGGCCTTGCAGGGAGTCCCAGCACAGACGATTAAAGACACGACCAAGGCCAAGGGTACAGTCTTTGGTAAGCCTATTGGCGCACAGACGGTAACAATACCGGCCCAGCCACCTGGGATGACCTTTGAGAATGCCAAGGCCAACATTGAGGGGTTGTCTCAGTTGATCCGTAGCCAAAAAGGTACACCTGAAGTAGGGGCATTGAAAGACCTGAAGCGGGCTATGCTGACCGACCTGGAGAACATGCCTAAGCCTCCAGGCACCCCATTAGCGGAGTGGACAGCCGCTCGCACTGCCTACCGCGACCAGAAGACCACCATGGTGCTGGACGATGTGATTGAGCAGCACATCTCTAACAGGGAAGGTGTGGAGCTGGTCAACCCAGACGGCATCTTGAAGTCCTTGCGTACCAATAAGGAGTTGAAGGAACGGCTCACACAAGCGCAGATGGATGACCTGACCTTGACTCTGAAGGACTGGGCCAACGCATCTGGGGGGACACGCAGTAAGCTGGCAGCCATGCTTACAGGAATGGTTCTTGGTGGGGGGCCTGCAGGAGCGTTGGCAGGCTGGGGAGCCGCTGAGATTACGGCCCGTATGCTGATGAGTGAAGGGGCTAGGAAGCTGATTGGTAACATCATTACCAACCCTGCTGTACACAACATCCAGCGTGCAGGGGCGATCATTGCGGCAGGAATACGTGGAGCCTTCGATGAGCCAGGAACTACGGCTATGCCGTTTGAAACGGAGATTACACCAGGCAAGGTCATGGGCACTCTCCCAAAGGAGACACGTACTGATCCCAAGGCGGTGGAGCCAAGTGCCGCCGTGCCAGCCCTTCCACTGACTCGGCAAGATATTGAGGCCAAGGTCACCAAGGCTGCCAAGGATACCAAGCTAGACCCTAAGCTGTTCCATGCGGTGGTCAGTACAGAGAGTAATTACAATCCTATGGCTATCAGCCAGGCTGGAGCTGTAGGACTGACACAGTTGATGCCAAAGACAGCAGCTGGTATGGGGGTGGACCCCATGAACGTGGATGAGAACCTGAAGGGTGGCAGCCAGTACCTGCAGAGCCTCATCAAGAAGTATGACGGCAATGTGGCTAAGGCGCTGGCTGCCTACAACGCTGGGCCGGGACGAGTGGATAAGGGTGGGCCACTGCCGCAAGAGACACAGGAATATGTGGCCAAGGTCCTACTGAAAGCTGCTAAGGAGGACGATATAGTACGCCCAATTAAGCGGGAACCTCCCAAGAGCCCACCCGTTATCAAGAACGAGCCTAAGAAGGACTGGGGGAAGGCAATTATTGACACGGTGCTGTACCCGTACGGGAGAAGAACCAATGATTAAGTCTGGAGTGGATCTACGAGGCCTCACCCCACAAATGGCCATTGCCTACACCATTGCCTGCCGCTGCTATGGGCAGTATGACTGTGTGATTACCAGTGCGAGTGATGGCAAGCATGGTCCTAACAGCCTGCACTACAAGGGTCAGGCCTTGGACTTGCGTACTAGGCATTTGCCGGAACCTGCTGTACAAGGGATTATAGACAGGTTAAAGACAGCCCTGGGTGGACAGTTTGATGTAGTAAGGGAGTCTGATCACGCGCATATAGAGTTTCAGCCCAAGTCCCCATATGTAAATCCAGAGGACCGTTAATGGACTTGAATGAGCAGCTAAAGGGCTGGTTGATGCAGCAAGCTCAGCCAGGTAGCTTCTTAGATAAGGCCGGGTTGGGGTTGGCGCAGGCTGGACAGACCATAGGCCAGGATGCGGCTGCCGGGGCGGCCATCCTGAACGATCCTCGCAATAGCTGGATTGGTATGAACCCTGTGGGGAAGGCAGTGGGGGGTGGGCTTGGATTGGTTGGGATGCTGGCTGGGCCTCTCTCTAAGACAGCCAACTTAGCGGCCCTCAAAGAAGCGCAATCGTTACTTGGTAATGGCGAGAGGATGGGGGATATTTGGAAAAAGACTGGATGGTTCCAAGGACCTGAGGGTGGGTGGCGCTATGAGATCCCAGACAAAGCCGCGTCACTCATAGATAATATCCCTAAAAGCTCCTACGATGCCAACAGGCTATCCTTCCCAATGATGGAGGGCTTATACAAGCAGCCTGGCATCCCAAATCGTACATTGGGTTTGACGCTGGATCACCCTGAACTGTACAAGGCCTATCCTGAATTGCAATCTATACCAGTGCAGGGGACTGGCTTAAATATCGGGCTGCTAGGAGCTTACGATGAGGAAGCCAAGAAGATGTTTCTTGCTGGGGGGTTCCCGGAGAATGTGCGATCTACGGCCTTGCATGAAGTGCAGCACGCTATACAGGGGATAGAGAATACACCCAGAGGCGGGAATACCAATATGTTTCTTCCTAGTGAGTTGCTAAAGTCGAGGGATGAAATATCTCAGACGTTCTATGCCTTAAAAGATGTCATCCAGAAGGACATCCCAAGCTTCAACTACTTCACGGTCTATGGGGCACTTAACAGGCAAGCTCGCGGCAAAGACCTCTACGAATATGAGAAGCACGCGCTTGACCTAGTGAATAACCACCCAAAATCAGCTGAATTTTATGAGCTGCTTAACAAGAAGATGCAGTTAGATAATTTGGAGAAGGAGGCGGGGGAGCAGTATCGGGCATTGGCCGGGGAGGTAGAGGCTCGCCTGGTACAAAAGCGAGCAAATTATAGTGAGGAAATGCGTGGAATGGCACTCCCATCAAGCCAATATGATGTCCCCCCAGCGCAACAAATTATTCGCATCCCGAAGAAGGGTACGACCCCTTAGACCCCTGGCAAGCCAGAGAAGCGGGGACCGCCTTGAACCGTGTCATAACCGCGTGTGCATATCGAAGCGATACGCACGACGCTTGGTGCTCGTGCCGCTATGACCGATTTCTCTCTCGCTGCAATGCAGAAGAGGAAACATAAGAGCGTATTATAGCCCTTTTTTCGTCAGTT
>ERZ761584.150-NODE-150-length-26762-cov-7.229266_pt1 | contig 26762 bp, 39 predicted proteins | sample MGYA00512168_ERZ761584 | MGnify/ENA primary metagenome ERZ761584 (study PRJEB28899, sample SAMN03785564) | bioreactor sludge metagenome | biome: EBPR Sludge; feature: EBPR Bioreactor; material: 0.22µm filtered reactor supernatant | place: Saint Lucia: Queensland...
ATAATATATGAAAAAATACTTAATGATAGTCATTACTTTAATGATTAGCCTAGCGCTAACGGCATGTAGGATTTATTTAGGAGTAGGATAATGTTTGATACTTTTGTTGGACAACAACATACAAAGACAAATCTTGAACTATTAGTTGGTGCAGTAAAAAATGGTCGCCAAATGCCCCACCTTGGTCTATACGGACCAACGGGTTCAGGAAAATCTACACTTGCAGAATTAATAGCGGAAGAAATTGGAGCAGAGCAATGTGTGGCAATTAATGCAGTATCTATTTTAACGCCAGCACATCTAAGAAATTTAATAGCGCCAGCACTTAAAAATTATATATATGATAAAAAATATATCATCATAATTGATGAGGCTCATGCGTTAGATGAAAAGATACAGACACTGTTACTTACAGCCTTAGAAAAACCCGCAATACTAAGCACTCCTGTTCCACATACTATTAAAATTCCTGGCGGAAAAACTTTAAAGAGAGGCGATATACTTAGAGAAAAATTGCCAGAATCAATATCTTTTATTTTTTGTACAACAGATAAGTCTTCATTATTAGATACCCTCTGCAATAGATTACACCCACTATATCTTGACGATTATACAATTGATGAAAAAGTTCAATATATAAGAAATACATTAATAAAATTTGATACAACAATAGAGGACTCTGCAGCAGAATTAATGGCAAAAGGCGCAAAAAATATGCGCCACTTGGCAAAATTATGTGATAGGCTAATGGACTATAAATTATCATATAATGTAGCCAGCGCAGTGTTTAGTGACAATGAAATTAATGGCCTATTTAAAATCCTTGGCATAGACGCACATGGTAGAGACAAAAATGACATTAAATATATAGAATATGTTGGAAGTCATGGTCCAATATCTATAACAAACATAGCGCAATATTTAAATATGTCATCAAAAGATGTAATAGATAAAGTGGAGCCATTCCTAGTGCGAAGTGGCTGGATTAATATTACTAAACGTGGCAGAGAGTTAACAGATTCTGCCATTATATTATTCTACAAAGATAAATTGTCCAATATATCACAACATGGTAAAGAGACAATTCTTAATATTATGGATTTAAAAATATGAACACGAATTTTGTTCCACTACTATCAATTGATAACAATATAGTTAAGGCTTTTCAACGATTTTTTTCTATGATAGGTTGGAAGGACTATAATGTTTATCGCTTTGGTGAATCATATGTAAATCATTTACACCTTCAATTTACTTCGCCAAATGGTAAGTTTATTGTTGTTAATTATCCAGAAGGCAAACTCAGAATAAACTTTGACCCGTCATATAATGATAAAAATAATTTTGACCTATTCTTAAATTTGCTTAATCTTAAAAGAACATTGGGCCCTACAGATATTTTTGTAGATATAGAAAATAAATTAATGATGATACAGCCTTCTTATATTATGGTGGATTTATCATAATGAAGTTCAAAACCTCGTATATTTTTAAAAATAGAAAAACTGGTTATGCAGTTGACTTTGGTATATGTAAGTTTATGCAAAAAAATGCCAATAATAATTATATATCAAAAACTTGTCCAGGGTGTTATAGCGCAAAAATAATAAATGTATATCCTGCGCTACGCAATAAAATAGAAAATTTACAAATAGATGCTCAGCATATCAACGACTTTAAAGATGATATACAAAAAATTAAAAATGCTGGCAATAGATTTATAAGATTCTATAGTTTAGGAGATTATTCTGGCAACACTATAGAAATAGAATTCATTAAGGCTGCCGCGTCCATATTGCCAGTAGAATTATTCTCAAAAACTTTACATGCATATTTTACAGCAGACTTATATAAAATAGCACAAATTCCAAATGTACATATTTCTTTGTCCTTCAATAAAGAATGGTCTGAGGACTCAAGAAAATTAACATGGGAGTTTTTGCGCGATAATAAAATACTTAAAAATGTACAGTTAAATTATACATTTACTGGAGATGAGAAATATAGCGCAAAATCATATGTAAGTGTATATCACACAGTAAGAAAAGATAAATTTAATTTAGGCTTATTATTTGGTAAAAATAGAGTTTGCTGTTTAAAAGATGAAAGTGGCGCGCAATTACAAACAAATAATATACAAAATCATACTGGTAGTTGTGCTAAATGCGCTTTATGTAGACTACCTGCTGCTGATGCAAATAATAATATTTTAGTACCATTATTGATGGCAAAGGTTTAAAATGACAGAGCAAAAAATTCTTGAAATGATAGCCAAAGAGCTTAATATTAAAGCACTTTGTCGAAACACAAAATATATGTTCGGTTACTCTAAATTTTCATTGATAAATTGTATTTATAATGAAGAAACTACTCTTGGTCTAGCAATATATAGTCGCTATATACAGAGAATTATTATACCAATTTGCTTAATAGAGTCCTTCGCAATTAAAGATAATATGACAATTATTAATGAAGGCATTGCAATTAAAAATGATTAAATACTTATGTGCAAACTGTTCTAGCCCAACCATTATATTAGGCATTGATGAAGGCGTTTGTAGATGTTGCTTCGCTCATTTTAAATTACAAAAAAACTTTGTTGGCTCTAAATATAAAAAAATCTTATTAAAAATCAATAAAGAAAAACTTCTTGATGTTAAAATTAGAAAATACAAACCAACATTGAATTCTTTATTTTTAGAAGATACAACGGGTGTGCTATATAAAGTTAATATAGGTAATAAAACTTCTAGGCATGTTATAGGATATTTGTCTTGTAACTCTTTTCAAGAATGTTTGGCAGCCATACAAACTTATAAACTCCAAAAGGAAAAACACAAAAAAGTTCAATCTTTGGTTATTAAGAAAGTTTATTAATGCAAACATTTTTACCATATCCTTCATATTCACAGACAGCAATGTGTCTAGATAATAAAAGACTAATAAAACAAATCTTGGAAGCTGTACAAATTTTTAATGTCATCAAAAACCCGCTTGCAAAAGGGTGGCAAAAACATCCGGCAGTTAATCAATGGAGAAACCATCCCGGCCAATTAATGTCATATGCGGTATGTATGTGTCATGAATATACTAATAGATTTAATAAGATACATAAGTATGATGCACAAATTAAAAATTATTTAATGAATAATATGATTGGGCCAAGTCCAAAATTTAGGTTTAATGTAAATTATCTTGATAATCACAAGGCAATCTTATTAGGAAAAGATTTTTCTTATTATAAATATTATTGGCCTAATATTCATCCAGCGATAAAAACTAATGGTAAATGGCCATATATTTGGCCCTCTAAGGAAGGAATGGTATAAAATGTATACGATGGACTTAAATATAATCATAGAGAAATTAAATGAGCATAATAGATTTTTACTTTATGCAAAAAACTTTGATTTGTGTTTTACTGGCACATCAGAGGCTGATGCTATTAATAATTTTCTAGCCGGCATAGAGTTATATACAAAAGAAACTAAAGACAAAAATTATAGTATAAACAAATTATTATTGCCAAATACAGATACCTTTAGATTTGATAGTTTAAAGAAAATTTGTACCTCTGAACCATCTTTAGTAATATTAAATAGAGTATTTAGTGATATTTTAACAATTAATAAAATGACTATTTATAGAAAGGAAAGAAATGAAAAAAGCATATAATTGGGCTGTAATTAATAATAAGACTGGCATATTAATTAGAAAATGTTCTTCAAGAAGAACTGCAAGAAATTTAGCTAGACATGCTAAAAATTATATAGTAATTAGGCGTACAATATTAGTTGAAGATTGGAAGAAACCGCTGGAAGTAAAACCCAATGCTAGTAATGATAAATACGCAAAATATTTCTAGAAAGGACTTTAATGAGTCAACCAGATTTACGAGAAATGGCTATGAAGGCAATGAAACTCGCCATGGAGGTCATTGAAGAAGTTTCTGATGAAAATGTAACATCATCATCTAAAGTAGTTGCGGCGGCGGCTTTAATGCCGTCTCTAATGATGATAGAGGCCGGAGGAGAAATAGAAGAATCTTAAGGAGCCGCAATGTCAAAACGTAAAGAACGTCAGCAACGTAGCAAGCAAAAAATCAAAGAACAAAAATCTATTTTTGCTTTAGAGCCAAAAACAACTAATCAAAAACATTATTTTAAATCTATTGAAGAAAATACATATACATTTGTTGTTGGCCCAGCAGGTACAGGAAAATCATTAATAGCCTTTTGGTATGCTTTAAAACTATTAGACGAAGGTAAGATAGCAAAAATTATTATTATTCGTCCAATGGTAGAAGTAAAAAATTATGGAGAACAAAAACTTGGTAGTTTGCCGGGCGATGTTAATTCTAAAATATTAAGTTGGGTGCTTGGAGTATTTGATAATTCAGAACTATTATTAGACATGAATTATCTATATAATCTAATATCTAATGGAATTATAGAGTTTAGCCCATTAGCACTATGCAGAGGAAGAACATTCCATAATGCGTGCGTAATTGTAGAAGAAGCACAAAACATCTCCACAGATGAAAAAGGTATGCAGATGGTTCTTACTAGATTGGGACAAGAATCAAAAATGATTATTAATGGAGATTTGTCCCAAAAAGACTTAGGCACCAATAGAAAGTCTGCACTAGAAGATGCAATTATTAGATTTAAAGATACACCATCGTTTGGTATAGTAAAACTAGGAAAAGAAGATATTCAAAGAAACGCAAATATTTCAATAATACTTGATAAATTTAACGAATAGGATTCGCTGTGAAAAAAGTTCTTGCCATCGGTGACATACATGGAGAAATTTCTAAGTTATCACAATTACTATCCGACAATAAAGACTGTGATGTAAAAATAACTCTTGGCGACGTAATGGAAACTAAAATTTTCAATGAAACGTCTGCAAAAAGATGCAACGAATGTCTTGAATTATTGTCAGACGAAAATGTACAATTTGTTGTAGGCAACCATGACCAAAAGTTTATTACATATCTTAGAAAAGGCACATTGCCAGAAAATTTAGAAAAAAGAGAATATATTAACGCCCTATCTAATAAGGCGAAAAAATATCTTTTGTCTAATAAAATATATATACAGTCTGTTATAGGAGAAAAATTATTTACGTTTGTTCATGCCGGAATAACGCCTGTAGTTAATTTTGATAGGCTGTCAGAAAATGCCATTAATCAAATCTTACGCGTTAGATATTTAAATAAAAATAATGTCAACGAGATGGTTCGTATTAAAAAGATAAATAATGAATGGCAACCAGAGCCTGGTTATAATTATATTGAGTGGCAAAAAGTTTACGACGGAAGGTATGGTATTGTTATTCATGGGCATGACCAAAATAAAAATATAAGAGGCTGGTTTTCTTCTGAGCAATTTATAATAAACCCAGACAAACATCATCTTTATGAACCAACATTAAGCGTGATATCAATAGATACAGGTGCGGCGTTTGGGAATAAATTAACTGGCATTGTTATTGAAAAAGACAGATTTTCCTTTAAGCAAGTTTAAGAGTATAATAATACTATAGGAGATTGAGTAATGTTTAAAATAACTTTTATTGTTGGTATTCTTGCGTTAGTTGGCTGTTTTTCTACATCTTGTAGAACCGCGCCAATTTCTGGTGGCGTAAATGTCGCAAGAGAGGAATTAGCCAAACTTCCACAACCTACTTATGACACACTTCGCGTTTATGTCCATGATTTAAGCGCATTGGGCGTAAAGACTCTTCTAAGTGGTAAACCTACTTTAAAAGTGCCGCTAAGAATACTTAGTGATAGCGCACTTTCTGTCTTAGAGAAAGAGTCAGTTTCAATGCTTGATATGGTTGAACTATCAAACTCTATTGATAATATTAAAGATGGAAATGTGAAGTTTGCACTAAATATTGCTTGGGCACTACTAGAAGTCAATGGAGTTGTTCGTAGAGACGACTTAACCGCTACTTTAACGGAAAGAGAAAAAGGTCTTGCAATTGCTTTATTTAAAGGTATTAGACTTGGCACAGGCGAAGACTTAAAGGTTCTTGACGCAGTTGGTCCAAGATACTAAATTAAAAATGTTGTCAAAAAAGCAATTACTGCGAAAGAAATTTAAAGAACAAGTCTTTAATAGAGACAATAATAAGTGCAAAATATGCAAAGCACCAGCGGTTGACGCACATCATATAACAGACAGAAATCTAATGAAAAATGGTGGCTATACCCTATCAAACGGTATAGCGCTATGCTCTGAGTGCCATATAAACGCAGAAGCGTTCCATCAAAATAAAAAAGTTAAAAGTGGATTTTATCCATCCGACCTATATAAACTAATTAATAGTTCATATATAGAGGCGCTAAAAGATGATGTAGCAAACCCTCTTTTTGGCATATTTTATAAATGATTAATGTATATTTAACAGATAAAGAATTTGCCTATGACAATATTTACCAAAAAGTAACTAAATTACCATTAGACGCGAATGAGGCCACATGGCTGTTGTTTGGCGCAGTTCTAGTGGAATTAGATAAATATAATTATAGAGAAGTTAATATCTATAACGACTCTAGATTTGTTGAAGAATTTAATGGTAAAATAAATTTTTTAAGTGAATTCTCTAAACAAACTGCCAGAGATATTCATAATAATTGGAAAAAGAAGTTCTTAAAGTTAATTGTTAATAAACTAGATAGTTTTTCTATACAAGAAGCAATAAATGAAAAAAAGCAACTTTTATAATGTTTATTGGATAGAGGGAAAGAAACGTATGTGTAGGAGAGCCCCAATATGTGCCTCCTGTAAAAAGTTTTTTTCTGTAAAATATTTTTGCAATACGCTTAATACCTGTTGTCCACACTGTAAAAAACCCTTTGTTCTATAAGATATCCATTAGAGTATAATATAGAATAGGCCAATTAAGGAGTCTACTCTATGTTAGAAGTCGCAATTACATTTGTGATTGGATTTATAGTTAAATGGATATTTGAGAAAATATCTATTGTTAAAGTCTCAAAAACATTAGTTAATCGGCTGCCTCAGTTAACAATATTGACGGCAGATTTAACAAAAGCTATAGAAGACGGTCAAATTACAGAAGAAGAAGCGCAAAAATTAGCAAGAGACATTATAGATGTTGTTCTCAATAAATAATGATAATATTAGAAAATTAAAGTACATTCTACAAAATGTTGAATTAGATTCGCTTCAAAAGGCCATAGATAATTCAATAGACGTAAATTATAAATTATTAGTTTTACTAAAAAAGGGCTTTATTATCACGATTGATGACGGAAAAGGGAATGTTATTCAGGTAAATAAATTATATAAAAAGGAATAGTTATGCCAAAAAAGAACCAGGAAACTTTGCTATTTGAATTATTAACAGCCTATGTAGATAAGCCTCTAAAAAATCCAGAGATTAGACACGCACTTGTTAGAGATATATTGGCAACACTTGCGGCGGTAAGCGTTTCTAAAGTAGGCGCAACTGTTATGACTAAAGAGGCGGCAGCATATAATCCAAAAACAGACACAATACCTGTTAAGCCAAAAGTATTATAGTATCTCTAATTAAGGCACGCTAAATGAACAATCCAAACTTTGGTAGTGGGGAAGTGCGTCCATTAACAGACTGTATAGTAAATGGAGCATTCTCTAAAGAATTGTATTTTGTAAAAAGAAATAATTGTTTATATAAAATATATTCAATAAAAGACCTTGAAATAGATAAATTATATGACGCTATATGTTGTGACCCCGCCTTCAAATGTTTAACATCTTATGAGCAGGATGGCAAGAATATGTCTCTAGAAAATTCGTTCCTAGAGGGTGAACAACATTTCTCAAAAACTGGAACATTTGAGTATAATGACGGCGTATTAATAGATTTATACTCAACTGGTTCTATTGATATCCTTATTCCAAACACAAAAGACTGTTCCTCTTATAAAAACCTTTTTTCCTTTGTAAAAAAGTTTTCTCCAGATAGTGCGGGAAAAGTATATGTATTTCTTTCAGACGGACCTTCTGTTTTCCTAGAACCACTAGATGTTGAACTTACTAGTCCTGACATTTTAGATAACTATAATGATGATTTTGCTGCTCCTCATAAAAGAATAATAGAACACTTGTCCACTAGAAAAAAGGGAATTGTTTTATTGCACGGAGAGCCGGGCTCAGGAAAAACTTATTATCTAAGACATTTGACTAATATAGTAAAAAAGAAATTTATATGGCTTCCGGCCGATATGGCTGGAGGTCTTACAGGCGCAGGGTTTCTTAAAGTCCTTAAGAATAGATGTAGAAATTCTATACTTATTTTAGAAGATTCTGAAAAATATCTTCAAAAAAGAGAGAGTGGCCTTGATACATCAATGTATATTAGCAATATTCTCAATATAACAGATGGCATGATGTCTGATGTATTAAAAATACAATTAATTTGTACATTTAACTGCGATGAATCTCTTATAGACCCGGCAATACTAAGAAGTGGTCGTCTTATAGAGAAATATAAATTTGGAAAATTAGAACAATCAAAGGCTAAAAAATTAGCAACTAAATTAGATAAAAAAATTCATATATGTGAAGACACAATTCTGTCAGACATTTATAATGCAGAAGACACTAGCATAGGTAATCAACAGGAGCCACAAAAATTTATGGGGTTTAAAAATGTTTAATCTTGAAGACGCTATCTCACACGCTAGGGCTGACTTTGAGCAATTCTTAATATTGTCTCAGGCAAAATATAATCAACATAAAAAAGAACTTGAAGATATGTTTAAAGATTTACCTGACTATATACAGGAACGTATTACAACTGAATTGAGGCTTAAGCCTTCATGGCTAATAAGAGATATGCCGGCATACCTTGTTGGTGCAACAGAAGGTATACATCTTGCAAAACAATTTACATCTTATTCTGAGTGGGAAAAGTTTGTAGAAAATCCAGTCGATATTGCTTTAAGATTAAAGAGTCCAAAGGGCATTAATCAATTTATTATTGATATTATTTTAGATGTTGCAAACGAATATATTAATAAAAATTTGCCAAGGATAATCATATGATTGGGCGGCATAACGAATATTACAGTTTTATTAGAAAAACCGTTACTTATGGTGGAAAAACTTCTACTAGTTATATGGCACATGTAAGAAGATGCAAGAATTGCAATAAATTTTTTTCCACTAAAATAGCTAGTTATAAAACAATAGATGGATGGCTCCCAGTATATATTTGTTACCATTGTGATGATAAAAAATAATTTAAGGATAAAAATGATAAAAGAAGAACAAAAATTCTCAAATAAAGAAGAAGTTTCGTTAGTAGAAAATGAAATACATGTAAAAACAAAAGATTTTAATTCTAGATATATCTTTGAGTCTAACAAAGACGCTAAAGCTGTTTTTTCTACATTAGATAGTAATTTTAATGGCCAATTAATTGGCGGCCCCATCGTTAAATATTCCATGAAAAATGGAAAATTAGAAGAAAATAGTAGAGTTTCTAATAAAGTAGAGGCGCAAGTAAATTCTTTGACGCAAAAACTATGGGCATTAAAGTTCGCAGTTTCTCTCTATGACAGGGCATATGTTCTTACAGAAGTAAGACCTTGGTGGTGTTCAAGTTATTATCCATCTATAAAAGAATATGAGGCAACCCTTAAAGCCTCCGATGTAAAAAATAAATATAAATTTGCCATGTTTATGGCATATGAGTCGTGGATAAAAGAAAGCGCCTGGGCGACAGAATTTTATTCGGCCCTAAAGAATAAGGTCAAGAATAAGTCAGCACCATAATTTCTGTGGTGCGAAAAATTTCAAACAGCAATATTTTCATTTTTGCTTTTTCAAAAAACGAAGGTGTATAATAATACATATCGCCTTAATTGGTGTCCTTCGGGTAAAAACATAGTTGTATTTCAGAAGACTCCAATTGGCAATTCCTTTGGAGTTTTTTAATGAACACAGTTACCCCGTCAATAGGAAGTGGTCTACATAGATTCCGTGGGCAGAACCACTTACAAGGCAATCATCAGCCCGCCTTACTTGTTGCAGTATCAAACTTCGAAGACGCTTCTGCTGCCGCCGGCATAGGTGTTTCTGGCATAACTATTCAATCAGGAACACCAATGAATTTGACACCATATTATAGCGGCCTTCAAGGAAGAAGGGCAATAGCGCTATATAATGCTGGTGCATTCCAAATCCTTTTAGGCCCCTCTGGATTTACTGCACAAAATGGTTATCCAATAAATCCGGGCACAGAAAAGGCTTTTTCTATAGGTAAAGGGATTGAAATATGGGCAATGACCTCTGGTACTGCGGTATCCGCTTTACGTATTATGGAGATAGGCTAATATAAAGAAAAGGGGATTTGCCCTTGTTTAACCAATCAGTTTTTACATTTGGTGCTGCTGCTGGCGGAGATAGTACTTCTGCTGGTGGAGGAATTTCATCAATAAATGGCGCTACAGGCCCGGCAATACTATTTGCCGGCGTATCAGGCATCTTCGTTGAGAGACAGTCAAACACAATTTATATTGCGCATTCTGGCATACAAGTTGATTTAACTTCTAGCGGATTTTTAACCTCTGCAAGTTTTGCCGGAGACAGAGTAGCAACATGGTTTTTCGCCCAATATAACCATGATTCTAGAGACTTTGACCACGCATATTTTATGCGACAACAGTCTCAAATTACAGATGTTACGCTTTATGGAAATTCTCCTTCTGGAAACTTTATTGTTAATCTTTCCAGCGGGTTCCCTGGTTTAACGCCAACACCAATGTATGTTGGCAATCCAAAGCCAACAATTAGTGGTTTAAGGCAAGTGTCTTCTGGTCTATTGCCAGATACTGTAACTTTACCAAAAGGCTCAATATTATATGCAACAATAGAAAACATACCAGTAGAAACAAGTGGGGTTAGATTAAACGTACATTTCGACTCAACTATAGTTGCGTCAGGATTTTCTGGAATTATTAGTATTAATTCTCAAACTGGCCCAGCGATACAAATTACAGGACAGTCTGGAGTAATTGTAACAACTGGTATAAATCAAATATTTATAAATACATCTGGACTATTAACACAGTCTGACCTTTTATATCCAGTAGATGCTCGCGCAGTTTCTGGACATATTGCAATGAACGCTTCCGGCCAATGGAATTATGGCAGTTTAGCATTGCCTGGACAAACAATATATGCTAATTCTGGTGTATTTACATCTGGTGTGTATGTTTCAGGACTACCAGTTCCAACACAATCCCAAATAACAACTTCTGGTTATGTGCGACATGTAGATATGTTAGTCAGTGGATACCTTAGACATGGAGACTTACTTGCTAGCGGCTATGTTAGAAATATAAATGGTCTATCTCACACTCCAACAATTGTTGGCTCAGGAGGAGTAACAGTTTGGATAGATGGAACAACTATACAAATTGGTGCGGCTAGCGGCAGTAATACCCCAGAAAGTGACCAATATCCTGTAGACGCAAGAGATGTATCTGGCCATATTAAACCATCTGTGGCCAATGATTTGAAATATGATTTGGGCCAATTTTCTGTTGGTGCAGGAAATAACAATAGACTTAGAGCAATTAATGTAGGAAGTGGAGATTTTTGGCCAAGACCTGGCACTCTAGGAATACCAGTCAATCCAAATGATGCGCCAGCTGGCATAACTATTCATAGTGGCGGCGCACTATTATTTAATAATCCGTCCGACACATTAACCGCAAAATTTTATGCAAGAGGAACTGATGAATTAAGAGGCTCTGGTTGGGCAAAATTTAATTTACAGCAATTCGTTGGGATAGGAGTTGGTAGTGCGGTAGGAAATGGCGTATTAGAGATATTTGCCTCGGAAGATAAAGCCTCGGAGCAATTAAGATTAAAGCCGGCAGTTGGACAAACTGCTAAAGCGCTAACAGTATACAACCAATATGATGACAGGAAAGAAACCTGCATTGGAAGTTCTGGCGAATTATGGGCAGAAAGAAGAAGAATAACTTCTGAATATCAATTAGAATTCGTTGGTAATGGCCCTCTTTCAAGCACAAGCGGACTAGATGGAGGCAGAATGGTGCGCCATGCCTCAGAAATTTTAGATATAATTTGTTGGACACGCTCACCGTCTGGGAACGTTATATTCGGACTTTCTAGTGGGCTTCCAGGACAACAACCGCGCTCTCTTTATACAACAAATAGCAAGCCAACTGCCTCTGGAGATTATGCAATTGCGTCTGGTTCTCTACCAAACACAGTAATGATTCCTATGGGTACTATACTATACGCAGATATTCATGCAGTTCCATCTGGAAGTTTGGCAAATACTGCGTCTGGATGTTCAATACAAGTCTTTTTAGCAAGACAAACGGAAGTATTATAATGGCAACTTTTATACCATCTTCGTCACAAACAACTAGCACAAGTGCAAGCGGAACAATGACCGCAATACATGATTTTTACCATAGATTTTCTCCACCAGGGGCAACATTAACAAGAAGTTTTATTGCGGGAATGGTGGTGGCGGTAGCCCTTGGTAATGCACAAAGTGCCATTACAGCAGATGTACTAAGAGCAATTCCATTTGTTGTCCCAAGCGCAATGACAGTTCAAACAATGTCGGTATATATTACAACAGGAGTGTCTCCTGGCTCAGGTTGGCTTGCAATATATGAGAATACTTCTAATAATAATTTATATCCTAGTGGCTTATTAGGATTTGGTGGAAATTTTGACCTATGGACTCCAGCAGAAATTTCTGGCGGCCTACAATTAGATAAAGTTTTATACCCAGACAGAGTTTATTGGGCTGTGCATTGTTCCTCTGGTAATACTCCAGGATTAAGATTTATTCAAAACCAAGCAATGTATCCAATCTATGGCGTGCCAGATTTTACAGGAATAAGCGTTGGCATACAACATAATTATACTTATACAGAAAGTCCTCCAGACCCATTTCCAGCAGGTGCCAGCGCGTCTACGGGAGTATATCCAGCGATAAGGATTCTAACATATTAATGATACTATCAATATTTGATGGAATAGAATTATTTGCACAATATGGAATTGCTGGAATAGCAATTGCTGCCTTAATTTATATTATCATTAAATTTCAAAAATCACTGTCAGAAAAAGATGCGGTCTTATTAGAGCAAATTAATAAAAGAGATGAACAATATATTCGATTACAAGAAAGAGTTTTAACTGCGTTAGAAAATAATAGTAATGCACTAGAAAAACTTGTAGAAATAGTAGAGGAAATTAAAGATGAAAAATAAAAATAAAAATAAGCATAAAGATAATTATGAAAAAGAAAAAAAAGAATTAGACATTAAATTAGACAAAGTTTTAGACACAATTAAAAGTAGAACAGGTAAAATAATTAATACCGTCCACCGGGCCTAATTGTCTTAATCGAATTATTTACAGTAACACCTTTCTGCATTGGCGTAATTATCTTATTCACACCGTCCTTGGCTGCATTTCTGGCAATATTACTATAATCTTCTTTGTCTCCAGTCGCATATAAACCAAGTTGTCCTTTGGAGTTATTATTTGGTTGCGGCGGTGGTGGAGGCGGCTTGGGCGGATTAGATGAAGGTTTATTAGCGGGAGGATTTCCGCCAATTGGAACAGGAATAGGGTCTTCTTCGTTCCACGGCGTTGCAGGAATCCATGGTAATCTATTGTCAAACATTGGAGAATTTCTATCGTCTTCTGAAGAAAAATTGGGCTTACCAAATCCACCGCCACCGTCATGTATTGGTAGTGGGTTTTTATAATTTCCAGTAGGTTCTGCATCTGCATAATGTTCGTCAGATGGATTGTTTGGCCTTCCCATACCATAGCCACCATCGCTAATTGGTAAATCTGTAAAGTCTTTTCCAATTATTGGCTCTGGTGAGGCATCTGAAATTGCAGTTGGTCCAAAATATTGTTTTGGTTTACCAGCCTCTTGTGGCTGCTCCTCTATTGTAGGAATATTTGCAGGGAGGCCCAATCCAATTCCTCCATCAGAGATTTGTGGCTTGTCTTTGTATACTTTAATTTCTTCTTCGCCCAAATAATCCATCTGTATTGGCTTTCCAAGGCCAATACCGCCGTCGTGTATAGGCAATGGGGCAGGTTGTTTTTGGAAAACAAAATATCCTTGTGGTATTGCTCCATCTTTGTCTTGCAAGGCTTTCTTGCGCCTTTCTTCTGCAAGTCTTTCTCTTTCTTTTTCTTCTTCTTCAAGCCTACGTTTTGCTGCTTCTACTGCCTTTTTAGCCTCTTCTTTTAATTTTGCAGCAGCCTCTGCGGCGGCGGCTTGAAGCGCTTTTTCTTGTTGGTCCATTGCTTCTGCCCATTTACGAAGCATGTCTTCTTCCTTCATAAGCGATTTACAGGCAGAACACTTACACCCTGCGCTATGACCATTTGTCTTTTTCATTCCATACTCTACGCGAGTCTTATTGTCATCTTTAATTAATCGACCTTCTTTTTTCTCATCCTTTACATATTTTTCCCATCGTGCGCGACCAGTTTGATATGATTGTTTATATTGTGCGTCTTTCTTTTTTCTTTCTATTTCTTTTTTGCGCTCTAAGTTTGCCTTAGTATATGTAGTTTCTTTTTGAACTAAAATTTTGCCATATGAAGTATATCGTACAATAGTTTTAGTTTCTGTGACTTTCTTTCTTGCCTCTTTTTGCGCTTCTTTCTCTTGTTTTTTATTATCTTCTTTTTGTTTTTGCTTTAATTTTTTATTATACAATTTTTCAGTTTGTTTAATTTTTTTGTGGGCATTTTTTGCAATATTATAATCTTGTCTTGAAACGGCATCATTTTGTCTTTCTTTAAATATTTTTTCAATATATTCTTTTGTTTTATTGCCAGTTATCTCTTCTCTTGTACCATCTGTACGCTCTAAATAATAATTACTTTCAGTATAATTTCCATCTCCAATAGAGTCTGGATTATTTTTTAAATTATTAATAATATCTTTGATTACTGCATTCTCAACGTCTTTTTGTGTTTTATATTTTTCTGTAAATATATTTTGTCTTATCTCATCGCTAGACGATGTTTTTTCAAAATACCCTGCCCATGTCTCATCATACCAATTTAAAAGCTTATCTTTTTTTGCATCTTTTTCTTGTTGAGGATACTGTCCTTTTAATGCGTCATTAAGTGTTTTTTCTGATTTTTTAGAATTTCTCCAGTCAACATAGTCATCATATTTAAGTTCTTTAAGTTTTTTATCATCATAGTTGCTCAACATTCTTTCAAAATATTCAAAATTACCCCATTGTTTTTCATATGTATCTTTGTGATTCAGCCACCAATCTGGCAAAGATTTATTAGATTGTGGACTAACGTTATTAATTGCCTCTGCGCTACTAATACCATTAGCTTCTGGCGGGCCATCAATTGGAACAATTGGTTCTGCGCTATGTGACTGTTTTATAGAAATATTTCTTTGAAAAGTGTCTTCTAAAAGCCCATTAGATGGAACTATATACATAGTGTCAGAAATTACTTGTCTTGAAACTAATGCCGGCTTTAATTCTCTTTCTTTCTTAAATGACTCTATGGCATCATCTAAATCTGTGAGCCATTCAAATGTCGGCTCCTGATATTTCTTATATACATCGTTGGCTTTGCTTAATAAAGATGTAGCATCTGTTGTTTCATCTTTGGCAACAATTTTATAAGGGGCAGATGGGGATGGCACAAATACATCTGGGTCTTCTTCTTCGAGAAATAAGCCAAGTGATTCTCTTTGTTTTGGGGATAAAAAGTTTAAATATTTCTTAAACTTCTCATTATTAGTAAAACCATTTAGGCTTGCGTCAGACAATCTCTTAAAGATTGTTAATTTTTGTTCATCTGACATGAAGACAAATTGTGATAATAGTTGTGTAATTAATTCAATTTCTTGAATTGTTTGTCTTGTGGCATCATAGTATGTTTGCAACTCGTCTTGGTATGGCTTTATGGAAACTCCTCCTGCCATTAATTTCTTTTTGCCATTCTGAATTTCTTCTAGTCTATCTCTAAAAATATCAATTAATTTGAATTTATTAGTTTGTATTTCTTTTAGTGCCTCGGACAATATTACTGTTATGGCGGTATCTTGGCCCATTGGAAGGTTTGGCTCTATGGGAAGATTTTTATTAGTCTTAAAAGACTCAATTGTTTTTTCGTCAAAAATTTGTAGTTTTGCAACTTCTTCTATAAATTGTTGATATAATTTTTCGTTTGATGAAAAGTCTTTTACTTTAAATAATGTGTCAACCTTGTCATATGTTATACGATATTGTTCTATTAGACTTGCTAAAGCCTTATATCTATTATCAAAACCAGGAACTTTTGGTAGTTCTCCTCTTGGTATTTCGTTAATTAAGCCAGAATTCTTAAATGCGTCTGAGGGTGCCTCACCATTATTAACTCTTGCGATAAAATCAATATATTTATTTTTATTACCAACATCTGGTTTAGGGCTAATAATCGCAGATTTTGGTATATCTGTAAGAGATGTTTTTAACTGTATTAAAACAAAGGCTGACATTGCTATATCTATAAATAGCCATGTTCCTCCAGACATTGCTCCAGTAATAATGGCAGAGCCTATGGCGGCGATTAAATTTTCATAAAAATTACGCAATTGGTCTATAGAAAATTCTTTAAGTTCCCACGGGATTGTTATCGGATAATCCTTAATATTCCTAATTGAGTTAGAAATAAATGAGTGAATATATTCCGTAATATATTCTTTGCTATATTTATCTTGTGGGCCTTTGAATAGTTCTAATTTTGGAGCAAGTCTATCATAATATTTGTTTGGAGTTTCCAATACACTTCTTTGCATTCCATTTTTAAGATTGTCAGAGATTTTTCTAGCAATATCTCTCATCTCTGATTCTAGCCACTTAATTTTTTTCTGTGCTGCTAAAATTTCCCAAACTTCTCTGCCAGTTGTTTTTTCAATTTCAAAGGCATTATTTAAAAGAACTTTTTCTTTGTCATTTCTTGAATATTTCTTTGATGCACGTTTATTAGATGAATCTTGCTGTTCTAATAATTCAATGGCAGCAGAGTCTATTAAGGAATCATATTTTTTATCTAATTCTTTAATAACAGCCAATAATTTATATGGCTCACTATTAATGGCTGGTCTTCTAAATTCATCAAATAATGAATTAATGTCTTTAGACTCAATAAAGGTTGTTTTATAATCATCATAGATTTTTTGAATTATTGCATCGTTTATTAGTGGCAAACTATTTTGTAAAGACGAAGCTTTTTGTGCTTCATATATTGAAAGAATATCAAAGAAAAACACAATTTCTTCGTCCGTTAGTTGTGCAAGAATTTGATTTTGATTAAATTTTATGGGGTCTTTAATCAGCATTGCTGCAATCATAGGGGATAAGCCTATAGTGCCCTTTATTATACTTTTAAATGTAGCAAGAAAATCGAATGATTTGCTGGCAACTGTGGCGTCTTTGCTAATTTTTCCATCTATAAATGTTTCTCGAACAAATTTTGCAGTTTCTTCTGCGGTTTGCTCAATTGGGTTTGGAGATTCTGCCAATATTCTTGGGGCGGGCTGCTCAAGAATAGCTGGCGCCTTTTCTGGTACAGACGGCCTAATTTCTTCTATTACCTTTTCTATCGTAGGTAATGGAACCTTCTTTTCTCTAATAATCCTGCCATTATTATATAGTTCCGTAAATTCTTCTAATGATGGGAATTGAACAGTATTTTTGTCAATATTAATAGTTTCTTTAAATAAATTTTCCAAGAAATTTTCTGGAATTGGCCAATTTAATTTTTCTTTCATATAATAATTAAATTGCGACTTAATTGTTTCTGTAAAATGCGGCCTTGCACTATCCTGCAAGATGTGTAAGACGCTTTTTATTGGGCCATCAAATTTATAGCCATCTCTCATAGCCCTTAATAAAGCTAATGTAGGCTTTATCTCTTGGTGTCTAAATATTAAGTTTATAAAATTAATATATTCTCTTTTTAAAAATCTATAAGAGATGTCTTGTAAAGCTTCTATAGAAAATGGAGTTTTGTTTTGTATAAGGCTTAATATATCTACTTTCCAATTTTGATATGGCCCGTATATATCTCTTATTTCTGCAATTAATGGTTCCGCTATTTCTTTTAACTTAGTTAGTCCTTGCAAATCATCTGCATTAATTTTCAATTCATCTAATGTTAAATATTTCAACATTAGTTTTTTGAACTCGTCTACAACATCTTTTGACTTAAACTTCTCCATCCAACTTTCTTGCGCAATATCAATTGCAGACGCAAGAGGGGTATTGTGTTGTATTGTCTCTGGAACAATTGGCCTCTTAATATCTTTGTCAAGTCTATGCCATGTTTCTGGCGTATCAGAGTGCAGTATTTGCACTTTTCTTTTATCAACCAAGGTTGTCATTTTATTTAAAATAGAGTCTAAATCTGTACGTTTAACAATTAATTGTATTTTTTTATTTTGTCTACGCGCAATTTCTATTCTATGATTGCCTTCTAATATTTCAATTAGCCCATTTTTGTCTAAATAAATTTTTGGATAACTATCTAGGCCCTCTAGTCTTTCAATTTCTGTTAAATATTTGATATTATTTTCATCAATAGAAGAAATTGGATTACCTTGTGCCTCTAATATTTTTACAAATTCATTGGCATCAATAATTATCATTTTATTGAAACCCGCCTCAAGTCTTTGAAGTAATTTTTCCTTTGTTTCTAAAACCTTTAAGCGCTGTGATATATCAATTTCGTCATATAAATCTTTTAGTGGAATAAATTGGGGCTTAATTAGTTGTCTTTCTATAACCGGAGGGCTCCAGTCTTTAATAACAATTTCCTGGTCATTAATATAAAATCTAACTTTACCCTTAAATGCATTCCAATTTCTTATAATATGTCTTAATTCAATTGATGTAATTTTATCAATATATTTCCCTTTAAGTGATAAAATTCTTTTAATCTCCTCTGTGCCACCCATGCCATCTAAGAAAAAATGTATAATGGTATCTTTGTTAAAAAGAGCATCATCAAGTTTTTTAATTGATAGTTCTAACCATTCTGTGCCACGAAGTTCTCCGCGCTTTAACGCGTCTTCTATAAATTCATCAAAGTATTTTTGAACTAGGTGACCACCATATTTATCGACGTTTCTTTTGGCCATTCCATCTTGATAAAGACCATATACAAAATCATAGTCTGCGAAACTTGTTATTTCTCGTCTTGCCGTTGGGTCTTTAAGATAAGAGAAAAATGTTCTTATTGGATTTTTTTCAATGCTAAGACTCTCAAACTCGTTTTCTAACCATGCGGCTCTTGCTGCATCATTGTCTGCCAATTCTTCTAAAGTAGACAGTGGTATTCTTTTTTTTGTTATATCTTCTGGTCTAATAATTATTTTTTGATAGTCTACAACCTGTATTTCTGGATAGTCAGTATAAAGAACTGCGTCATACCCTAGTTCTCTAATTGCCTTGGCAATTACTTTATCTTTTAAAGGATATGGGGGAACTGGAGTGCCTATAATATCTTTACTTTGACCAATAATATTCTTCATCTCTACTATACCAAAGTCATTTGTTTTTAACAAACGTGCCGCATCTTTGTTTCCCTTAGATGCTAACCATCCCAATAAGGCGGTTTTATCAGGTGCTAAGAAAGGCTTTCTAATAAGAATTCTTTCTCTTTTTAATAAATTACCTCCCTCTGAATATAGCCCACCTAATTTTAATTGAGTTTCTTTAGAAGAAGATAAGTATTGGTGGGCATCATGTTGCGTTGCAAAAAAGACGCCCCTATATTCATCTCTATAATTTTTGATTTCTGCTCGCCAAGCAACAATATCAATGCCTATTGATGGTTGATTCATAAATTGGTCATTAAAATTTATAATATTTTTTCTATTTTCTAGATATACAATTAAATCAGAATAATTGCTCGGTTTGTCTAAGACAAATACTCGTGATATATAACGTAAATTTTTTGGTAAATAGTCATACAAAGATTCAAATTTGTCCAACTCATCGCCAAAAATGATAGACGATAAAAATCCACGTCTAGCTCTAATTTGAATATTATGTTTATCTGCAATATCTTTAGCAGTTTGTCTTATAATATCTAATTTATTTTTTGTAGATTTTTTTGTCTCTCCAAAAATTTTTTCTAAATCTTTTTTCATATCGTCAACAATGTCTTCAATCTCGTCATCAACATCGTCAATAATTGATGGTGTTTTAATTTTTGAACTACTTTCTACTGGGTCATAAATTAATAATTTATCATCTTCAAATTCAACATTTAAATTTATTTTTTCTACGCCTTGGAAAGAAATTTCAATAGATGCAAGTTTGCCAAAAATACTATCAACTTTAGTTTCTATTTTATAATCAATATGTGCATCTTTAAAATTATCTCTTAGACGATTAACAAAATCTGATATAATAATCTCGCCATTAGTTTTATTGATATTGGGGGGATTTTTTAAAAAATCAGATATCGCTAATGACTCCTTTTCTGATAATTTTGTTGTAATATCAAATAAATTTAAACTATCTGGATTAGTTTTAAGAACGCTTTTTCCTGTTCCAGGAAGTTTTCTAAATTTTTCTCCATTAAGTTGCCAGTAATATGAATTTTGAGAAAGAATCTTATCACGCTCTAGTTTTTGTAAATCTACATCATATTGAAAATAGTCTGTTGTTATTATTTTAGCACCTTCGATATGTGCTGCAAATTGTCGTGCATACATTATTATTCTATCAGTATTGACATTTTCAATATCATGAAATATTATTTTTTTAAAAATAGATGAAACTAATTCTATATCTTTATTAGAGAAAATATCTATAGACGAATATTGTATTGCATATTGTTCTATACTATATGAAGAATTAAAGCTTACTATAAACGAAGCTCTTTCATTGCCCCAGCTATCAACTATAGTAAATATACTGTTATTAGCAAAATTCTGTATATTTAGAAAAAATTCTCTAGCGTCGTCTAAGTTTTGATTTATAGTCAAAAAATATTCTTTAATAACTTTTTCAATATTTTTAATATATTCTTGAAATTTTTTTAACTTTTTGTCCATAAATTAAAATGCGCGCTGCCAAAGTTGGTAGCGCGCATTCCCTTTGGCGTAGACGTTTTTGTGCTATTAATCTTTTGTTTCAAAGGCGTGACCGCCTAAACTTACCTCAGCAATACGTAGATTTCCTGAGCCACCACCACTAGTAATATTTAGTGTCATTCTTACCCACGGAAAGAAGTCTGACACAATGTATGTCTCGGTCCCTTTGGTCGTACGTAAAGAGCCGGTAGATGGGGTAAGGGCCACCCAGTTAGTATCTATATTAGTTTCTGGCGAAGAAGTATGTTCAAAGGAGAGAGAAACATATTGTATGGGTTCAACAGAAAGTCCGTGAACTGTCAGGCCAAGAATCGCTTTGCGATAGCCTTGTAGATTCATTGGCTCAGTTGTATATGTAACATTGGAGCCGTCTAGAAATACTTTTCTATTTAAAATTGCAATAGGTGTAGGCATTATTTAAAACTCCCAATAGAGTAAAGTCTTAAATATTATACACCTGTTGGATAGAAATTGCCAGTTAAAGTAAGTTTGGCATTTGCTCTGCCAATTTTATTAGTTATAGTAATGATAAATCTAATATATTTATGTAAATTATTAATCTTGAATAAAGACGTCCCTAGTGCGGTGGCTTGAATTGGGGCGTCTAAAGATAGGCTCGCCCAATCATCATCGTTGCCAAAGTCGCCAGTAAATGAACCTTGACAAGCAATAGAAATAGAAGTTCCATCATTAATTTCTAAAACTTGTAAACTACAAATAGCGCCCATATTATTGGAACAGTCGAATTGTTCAGTTGTGTAAACAATTGTGCCAACACCAGTAAATGTTTTTTCGTAAAAAATTACTTGGTACATTATCCCTTACTTTCAAAGGCGTGGCCTATTATTGATATTTCTGCACCAACTGTGCTGTTAGTTGCACCGCTGGGGACTACCTGATTATAAGAAACCCTAACATATGGCAAAAAGTCATATATAGTATAGTCGGTTGTACCAGGGAAATTAAGGGAGCCACCAGAACTCAGTGGGTTAATAGTAGCCCAAGCATCTGCATTATCTGTTTCGGCAGTTGAAGAATGTTCAAAGGTCAGCGAATGAATGTGTTGTCTATTAGTTGTAGTATGAACTGTTAGGCCGAAAATAATCTTATTAAAGCCCTCAAAATTGATAGGCTCGCTGGTTCTTGCGATGGTTCTATCTGAAATAACGGTTTTTTCTTTCCAAATATAAAATATATTAGGCTCCATCAATAAGCCTTTCTATATCTTCTTCCTCAACCGTCCCAATAGCGAACTCAACGATTACAAGGCTTGTGTTGGTAGAGTTATTAATTATCTTATGCCACTGACCCTTATTAATAACAGCCTCCTTATCGCTTGTTATAGCGTACTTGTGGCGGTATTTTATAGGGTCTTCTGATACCTCGACTACGCCACCACCACTTTCTACCCACCAATATTCTCTTCTATTAAAATGTCGATGCATAGAAGTTTCTTGTCCTGGTAAAATTGTTATTTTCCTGAGTTCAAATTTTGGATAATCTGCCAGAGTTTCTACTGTGCCCCAAGGTTTCTCTAGTATATTTGAGTTTTTAATTAATGTAGGAACTTTAGGTTTTTCTACTATTTTTTTACTTTTACCAAATAATCTCATCACTTAAACTCCTGTGCTTCCAAATCCACCACTTCCACGAATAGTACTTGATAGTTCTTGGACTTCTATTATTTTACACTCTGGGCGGTCCCTTACTAATTCTATTTGGGCAATTCTGTCTCCCTTATTGATTTTATTATGAACAAGGTTGTTATGAGCAACTGCGATATTCATTAATTGGATTCCAAGGTTGCCTCTGTACGTACTGTCTATAATTCCAACGGAATTGGCTAAAATAAACTTCTTTTTAGACGGCGTTGATGAGCGAACATATATATTTAGGCGCCATCCTGGGGGTGGCTCTATTTGTAGGCCAGTATCAACTAATCTTATTTCTCCAGGTCCAAAGTCTACATCTTCGCAGGCAATTAAGTCCCAACAGGCGTCTTCTTTGTGTGTTTGTGATGGCAATATAGCGTCTTTATGAACTTTTTTAACTTTTAATTCTAACATTTGCAAAAATCTCCTTTTTTGTTAATTTTCTATTTGGTTCTGGTAACCAAAAATATTTGTCACCAAAATTTCCACCATATGGAATATTTTTTATGGTTTTAATATATTGTCTTGTATATTTCCAAAAGTTTTGTTTATAGTATTTCCATACCCTATATTGTTTAAGTATTTCTGCTGCACATACCTCTGTCTGAAACTCATCAAAGGCAACAATTTTAGAGGCAAAAATTTTTATGTCTTGTGGAGTTTTTTTATTGTATAAAAGAAGATTTGCTTGATTATTTAATCTTTCAACAGACTTTTTTAATAAATATCTGTCTCTTAGATAATGTGCAACTTCATGCGCAACATATTCTAATAATACTTTCCACTTTATCTTTTGGCCATCAAAAATTGCATTAGACAACATACATATTGCTATGTTATATCTTCCTTTCCACTGATAATAGTGTGCAGTTTCTCCAGATTTAAATTTTTCTTTATTAAGAAAATAAAAAGTTACACCGTCATCTTTTATAGTGTTAATTAAGTCTAATGTTATTTTTTTAAATTTATTTGAAGACATATTTTTACTCTTCAAACATTGCTTTATAAATATTGGGATAATTGTCTTTAAAACATTTTAACGCTTCTGTTGCTAATTCTTCATGTTCTCCTTGTGCTTTGCCAGTAGAATGATTATATCTAGTATTAATCCAATGTCTAAAACTTACTAAATTAAATGTAGCGGTTAGTCCTGTAAAAGCACCTAAATTTAATATATAAGAGGCGTCTTCTGCTGGTACACCCATATTTCTTAAAGACTCATAAGTTGCTGCGCATAAATTATAACAAACTTCAATTTGTTCATTGATTAATTTCATTTGCTCATTGCTAAATTTTTCATCTTTTTCAACCCTCATGCGAATTGGTTGTACGCCATAATCATAGGCTCTTTTGCCTTTGGTCCATTTTGGCAGATAGCGGGTGCTGCGCTGGTCAAAACATGTGCCAACTTGGCTACGAGTTAATTGTGTTGCAATTTTAATTGGAACTTTATCAAAGGAAAATGAGAAATTAATATGTGTTAGTGTAGTTCTATGTTTATCTTTTAAAAGTCGTTTGAATAATTTAAATTTATTATCAAAAGTTTCTTCTTCATTTGCTAATTCATAGGCGCTTTTGTCTGAATAACATCCACGGGCTGCAACCCAAGCAGAGTTAATAATGTCTATTTCTGTTGGGGAATGTTGTAGTAATTTAACTATTGGCTGTGTCATTTGTTGTCCCTTTTTTAAATTCATTAAATAATGACTTTAGATTAAAATTTTTACTTATTAAAAGTAGCATTTTTAAACTCTATTAGTTCTCCCCAATCTTCTTTAAGAAAGAAGACTTCACTAAGATAACCTCTTTTTAATTTTTTATCTGCGCATGACAAGTCTTCATACCAAACATATTCTGTTATACATTGACTACAACTATCTTCCCTTTCTGATAATTTTCTAATTCGAATGGGCTTATTATCAATAATTGCATCAAGATAAGTATTAAGAGCAATCCTATGTATAACAAAATTCTTAATAAAGTCTGCCATTATTTTTTGCAAGTATGTTTCTTTTTAAGAGACATAAATCTTTTACATTTTGGACATCTATAGGTAGCAACACACTCGTAGGAAAATGAATTTATAGTGAGATAATTATCTTTCCCTACGCTATAATAAATTGGAGTACCAATTAAGGTGGCTGTTCCAGTAGTTGATGTAAAAGTTCCGGTGATTGACGAAGAGTCTTTAGAAGTTCCAAATATTGTATTTGGTAAAGGTTCTATATATCCTGTTGGTGTCAAATCAAAGCCCAACTTATTCCATTTTATATTATCGCTTGTATACATTTTTATCCTATCTTTGTGTATATAATGCCACAATCATTTGCCATACGTTTAGATAACTCGCTTCCTCTCCAATCAGTCCAATAATAAATTGCCTTTATGCCACATTGTATTAGTGCTTTACAACATTCGAGACAAGGTGCAAGAGTGCAATAAGCCTCAACTATGCCATTATAGGTTTGTAAATTAACATGGCTATTATATATAGCATTTGCTTCGCTATGAATTATTTGAAACCTCATAGAATTTTCATCATTAAAGTCTCTATTTTGCCAATTAATTTTTTCATCTGGATAGCCGTGCGGTGCGCCATTCATTCCTTGGCTTAAAATCAAATGTCTTTTTCTATCCACAAGTATGCACCCAACTTTAATTTTAGGGTCTTTAGATTTAGAGGCAACAGCCTCACAAATAGATTTATAGTAAACAATCCAATCCATAATTAAATTCCTTTTAAAATTTCTTCAATAACTTTAACAGTAAATGAATTTCCAAGTAATTTAAATCTTTGTGTCAGAGAAAGACCACAAGTATAATTATCTGGAAAAGTTTGTAATCTTTCGGCCTCTAATGGAGTGAGTTTTCTATAGAGAAAATTGTGTTCATACCATGGAGTTTGTCCATATGATGTTGTTAGTGCCAATGCTTTGCCATAAACTGAAAAAATTCTTTCATCAGGAAAAAATGGATATGGTCTTCTATTTGGCCTTGCCTTTATTGCAACTTGTTTGTTTGGCTTTTTAATACACATATTAGAATTACTTATTATTAAATTGCTTATTTCTTTGCCAAATAAATCTTTTGTAAATGGCGTTGAAGAATCTATTATATCTATAACCCTTAAATCTGCATATGGAGTGGGGTTATTTGGTATAGAAATATTTGTCCAATAATAACGTTTGCGCGTTTGTGCAGAAAACCATTTTGAATCTATTATTGTAGGTTGCACACCAAGGTCTAAACTAATAGTTTTTTTAGCATAATTAGACATACTGCCAACGTTTTCAAGTAAAAAATATTTTGGCTTACATTCGTCTAAAAGCCTCCTATACTCAAAATAGAGCATAGAGCGGTTTCCGTGTAGACCTGCTCGTTTGCCAGCCTTGGCCAAGTCCTGACAAGGGCTCCCTCCAATCAATAGGTCAATCTTAGGTAAATTACTTGCCTTAATATTATAAACGTCCCCGAGATGGATAATATTAGAGTGGTTTTGATTTAATACCCGAATGGCAAATTTATTAATTTCACTACTATAGTAAGTATAATTTTTACTAAGGTTGTCGAGCGCAACTTTAGCTCCACCTATTCCATCAAATAAACTTAAGACATTTATTTTTTCGATTGACATTATAAATATTTAACCTTGTTTAGTAGTATCCATCAGTTCCACAAATTTTTTCAAAAAGTTTAATCTGTTCTTCTAGAAGTTTTATATATTGTCCAATTTCTTCTATATCTTTTTTTGTTATTGTGTTTTCTGTAATCTTTTTTCCTTTCCAAAAAAAGAAAGGGCTATATTCTTCGTATACATCAACCATTTATTTATCCCCTGTACAATGGCCACAGCCACAATAATACACGTCTTTATACACATCTTTATTAAGTTCTATTTTTTTATTTTCATAGAGTACGGCCACTCTTCTATAT
>ERZ761584.151-NODE-151-length-26659-cov-16.143926_pt1 | contig 26659 bp, 49 predicted proteins | sample MGYA00512168_ERZ761584 | MGnify/ENA primary metagenome ERZ761584 (study PRJEB28899, sample SAMN03785564) | bioreactor sludge metagenome | biome: EBPR Sludge; feature: EBPR Bioreactor; material: 0.22µm filtered reactor supernatant | place: Saint Lucia: Queensland...
GCCACCGGCTGCTCCGCCACCGGCAGCACCACCACCAGCACCCGAACCACCTCCAGCAGCTCCAGACCCGCCACCGGCAGCACCACCACCGAAGAAGCTACCTCCGCCTGTAGCTCCACCCGTAGGGGTGGGTGGGATAATTCCACGACCACCACCACCGGCTTGTGGTTCTGGTTCGAAGTATTCCTGCCTAACAGGATCGGGACCATGATTCCGTTGCCGACGTTTAGTTATTCGATCATCAGGTTCTACTTGCTCAATAGCCCCGAATTCCCTAACAGGCTTGCCAGACTCGGGATCGTAGTATTGAACTACTTTCCGCATTTCCTCCACTTCAGACTGGCGAGTTTTCTGTTTGATAACCTCTGGCGAATGTTCAATGATCTTCTCAAACCGATCAACCATCTGACTGTACGCATCACTCATAGCGGGATTCGCTTGAGGAATCCCGGTTGTTTGCGTAATGTTACCCTGAGCATCGTATGCTTGTTGGGCAACTTCAGTAAGATTGATATTGATTGTGTGATCTGACATTGGTTATTACGCCGGAACTGATGGCACAAACCAGACAGTGCTGCCTGAGTTTGTGTATGGCAACAACAGTAGTCGCAACGGCACAACGCGAAGCCTTGAAGCTAACTTAGAACGAATCACGTGTTCGTTAGCCAAAATAGCCTTATCAGCAGTAATGTTGGGAGTAGCACCAGTAGCCGCTGATACCCTAGACAATGCCAGGATACCGGCCAAGGCACTAAATAGTACACCAGCCTGTCCGTGCTTACCAAACGTGTTGGATGCTGGGTTAAACACTTGGGCTGTTGTGCCTGAAGTTCCATAGAGAGCTGCCGCATCGAACTCCTCACAAATACAGCTAATAAAGCAATCACCACCACGGTATACACCGTCTTGGATCGAGTCACCTAGGTTGTCACCTTTGATGACTTCACCGTGCATGACCCATTCAAGATCAAAACCGTCTTGAAGAATACCGAGAGCTTTTGCAGTGCTGCTCGGCGGAGTCCACGTTGCTGTATACGGACCAGCGATAAAAGTCATAACCTATCCCCTATCTCTTACGAGAACGCCAAGCAGCAAGTCGGCTCGCCCCAGTGGTTCGCTTCTCTTGCTTAGTTGTGTTTTGTTCCCCGGCTGCTTGTCGCAATCGGCTTTTCATACTGGATTGTTTCGACTTGACGGATTGCTTCAGGGTTTTCGGCTTGAAACCTTTTTTGAACGGTGACGTAGGTTTCGGTTGTTTGGCAGTTGGAGCTGGTTGAGTCATCTCGTTTACCTTGTTGCGGATCGAGTGAACTACCCCGCGAACACCGTGACGGATCGTATTTGCACCAGAAACCAACCGACGAATGTTAAATCTCATAGGACGTTCGCCTCCGCAACAAGGTCATCTTTGGTAAGAACTCTTTTACATTCACCCAAAAATGCTTCCATAATCATACCGCAGTACGGGTAGTCTTGGGTAGGATTCCTTGCCGATTGCTCCAAAGAAAAATCCGGTTCGAACCAGCGTTCGGTCACAATGGTAGGCGTGGAATCCATGTAGCGAAATCGAAACGGCTCGATATACGCTGGAGCACTAGCGTTGCGAAGCGAAATCGCATCGTTAAGGTAACCCAGCAAATCGAAGTTTTGGTGAAGATAAGCACATGCTTTGTATAACATGGTTTCCATACCAGATACATCCTTCAGGTATAGTTCCATATCTAGCATGTCATAAGGGTTGTAACTAATCCGTTGGGTTATCGTCATCCCTAATCCATAATTGATGTCGATACCAGTGTTTAGGTCTGGTTGACCCGCAGCAATTTCACTACCGTACACCGATAAGAAGAAATCTCCTGTTATCGGTGGAGGCTTGTGGTTAAAGCGAGCTGATAGTTGTTCTGTAGTCAAGTTAAGCTTATTACGAAGCTCACGTTCTACTACAGGCAAAATAACCGACATCATATTAGTTGTTCCAACTTTTTAGCGACAGCTTCTAGCCCAGCTTGAATAGCCTTGGAAATCCAAGGTCCGATGTCATCTGGAAAGAAAGGTCGCTTAGCACTTTGAAATGGAGCATAGTCAACTTTTGAGGAAATCTTAATTAGATTATTCTTCAGCTCGATCATCTGATCTTTTGGAGGAAAGTAATTGGCACCTACCAATATGCCCGGTTCGTAGGACCGCATTATTTGTTCAGTCACGCGAACGATCCCATTCGTGAGAGCATACGGGTACTTTCGACGGAAAGCTTCGGACTGTTTGTACTTCAATCGGCGTTCCGATAGTGGTGCAAACTTATGTCCTAATTCGTCAACACCTCCTAAAGACTTGACTTCGAAAGCTGTGAACATCTGGTCTAGCAAACAATGGGTAAACGCGGAGATAAACAACCCGCGAAGTTGGTACGGATCGTCTTTATCCTTGCCGGTGATAATCCCCGGCATTTTTTGGATTATCTCTCGTTTCTTACCCATTACAGGAAATCCGTGATCCAAGGTTGCCAATCGACATCCTGCCGCGAGCGGTCGCCGCCAACACTGATTTCCGGTTGTACTCGGATTTTCTTCGAGTCGTAACGCGGGCTAACAGTCGGGTTGCTCATCACTGGCGACATATCAGCACTGAGCGGGATATTAGGAATCATCAATATCAATGATTTTACTTTTTCAAGTTCCTCAATGATTTCTTGATACCTTGAAGCAAAGTTGTCGTTATTACCTTTCCGCATCGATAAACGGTAGGCGGCAATCCACGTCGCTCGTACCCGTACCCAACGTGAGTTGGCCAAGTCTGATTGATCGTAGATTTGAGCTGCGTAAGCATCGATAGTGGTCGTGGCGTCTGCGATGACTTCAGACCACATATCAGCTACGTCGGTGCCTGACAGGTCTTCAATGATGTTGCGAACACCATTGCGACCGGCCAAACGTTCGATTTCAGCTCGGGTTGTGTATTCGTAGGCAAGTGTTTCAGTCATTAGGTTGGCCTGTTGTTGATTCGAATGAGAAGCTTGTTCCCATCGTGGGGGAAGGTGTCGGTATCCGTTCCAGACAACACAATAAACCAACCGTAGTAGTCATCAGCTTCGTCAACTTCAGTCGGGTCGAAGGTGTAACTTACGGTTCCAGCAGTGGCGTCAACAACTGTAGCTGAAGCTTCGTTAACAACTACTGTGTGATCCTTTTTTACCATGTGAAACTTAACTGTAGCTCCGGTTAAGTTTACAGCGGCACCATTACGGACTAGTTTACCAGTTATGGGAATTAAGGTATCCCCAACCATGCGTTCGTGAGTAATTAGGTTGTTGGGCATTTGTTTAACCTTTCAGTGTCGGGTAGCTGTTTGAAGTACCCTCTAGTAATGGGTAAGCTTTCGACACTAGGACTGGGTATCGTAGTGGTGTGCCTTCAATTAACGGGTATAAACTGTTTCCATGAATTCTAGCGTAACTTAAAGAAACACCTTCAATGTTTAATGGAAATGCAACAACTGTGACGGAATTTGGATCGGCTAACCGAAACAGGATCAGTATTACTGAGTTCATACTAGACCTTGCTCTTGTATCCGATTGGTGTAATATCAATGGATGCTATACTATCTCGACAAGCTGCGTGCCATGCGGTAGCAGCGGAACCGCGTAAGGGTGGATCGAAATAGTAAGTAGCACCACCCGCAGACGGTGCGGGTAGAATCGCTTTCACGGTTCCACCGCTACCATCTTTGAGGGAAATGTCGGTTTTGGTTGTGGCGTGTCTGTTGTTGATAACGACGCCGGTTAAGTACACACGAATACCAGCGGCAGCAGCGGATACGATTGAGGTGTCAGCGGTGCTGCTAGTGATTGTGGTTGGTGTGGCGTCGATGTAGTCCGATGGATGGGCCGGAAAGTTACGAGTATAGACTGCACCATCTTCAGACGCGTAAATGTCGGTAGCGTCACCATCGGCCACTAACGTGATTCCAGACATCGACGTTTCAGCCTTTGCCCCAATCCGCACAGGATCGTTGGTTGCTGCCGAATCGTGAGCAGTCTGCCCAGTGTTGATGTTGACTAACGCTTTCAAATTAGAAGCGGTTGATTGCTTACACGTAGCTGAAAGTGCGTCTACATCGGTTGATACTCGAATGGACCCCGCTGGGCCTAATTGAACGATACCCTGTTGCCCATCCGTGAACGTTGTTGGTGTTGAGTTATACTGACCACCAATTGCTGTAGTTTTTGTAGCTGTAGCAGCGGCAGGTGTTACTGGAGCTTGTACGGTAGTTTGGTTAGTAGCTGTTGACGCACCTGAAGGTAGAGCTACTGATAACGTTGAAGCTTGGGATTCGATTCTTATAGATAATGGATTTGAGTTGTTGTAATCAGAACCATTAGCTTGTACGATATGAGCAACTATAGCTCCGTTACGGGTTACCCATAAGTATGACGCGTCACCATCGTCAACAGCAGACGGAACGGAACTAGAAGCATAGCCAGCCACAGGATGCGGATTAGCTGTTAAAGCCAATCCAACAGGCGTGGAACCTCCAGTCAACGTAGATACTGTAGTTATGTTCCAAGTTCCTTGCTGAGCTACAGGTAGACCAGCGGAACCAGTCACTAATGTTCCACCAACTGCAAGATTGGTTACGCCAGAGCCGTTACGAAGCATCCACGGAAACACAACATCATCGTCGGCAGATACATCTGCGGGAGCGGAAGCGTAAGCTCGACCACCAACCACTACGGGAGTTAGGTTGCTGATATTACTGTCGTGAGCAATACGACCTTCGATGGGCAGAGAAAGAAGCTGCGAATCGTCAATCGAAACAGAGACAGCACCACCACCAATACCAGTTACAGGTAAGCTGGCTATGTTGTAGTCGTCTAAGGTGACTGACAACGTACCTGCCCCAGATGATACAGGAAGCCCACCACCGTTGCTGTTGCTGACTAGGTAAAAGTTACCACTACCTTCGTCGATATACCCAAGTTGAAGTCCAAGCGTAGGGCCAGGACCGGCGTTAGTGCTGGTAGCTGCGATTAAAATGGTATCAGTGCTGGATACACTAGCAGCAATCGCATCTAATACAGCATTATCTACAGCACCTAAATCTACAGTTCCGCTAACAGGAAATGTAGATAGCAATGTACCATCAGCTTGTGCTATGATGGAAACAGCGTAGAACACACCACCAATATCAACAAACCTAAGCGGTCCTATTGTATTGGAATCTGAGTTGGAGTATCGTGCGTTAAGATTGTCAGCCATTAGCCACCAACTCCCAAGAGAACTAGGTTACTTTTGTTTCCGGTTACTGGATCGTTGTAGGTTATGTCGAGTTTGGCTTGATTCGTTGAACCACCGCTATAGTCAGACCAACGACGGTTAATTCCACTACTGCTACCGTTGTCTACCCACACGATCATTAAGGCATTACCGCTAGACCAACCGCTACGGTTAACAATCTCTTGTACTGCCGAAGCAACGTCGAAGTTGAATCGTGTTCCGCTTGTAGTATTTAGTGACGTTGTTGGTGCGGTAAATGCTGTAGTTAACGCTAGGGCATCCAGAGCTGTACCGTCAGCAGGGGCACTTGGGTTATCCGCAGCGTTAAGGTGTATCTTCGTACTCCAAGTGGATGTGGAATCCGTATCTACAGCTACCGCTGAAAATGTTGCCGAAACGATTGTCGCATTCTGAGGTATTGTTGCACTAGCAAAACGATAAAAAATTCTTGTTATAAATGACCCAACGAATTTACCAACAACATCAACAGTAGAGTTTAACAAACCAAAAGTTGTACTACCGCAATCATCGTTAGCATTGCTACCTACTGTTAAGTTGATTGTTGTACTCATGGTCTTACTGTGTTTTTCATGGCGTCAATATGATTCTTAATGGATGTAATATCACACCGTATAGAATCATCTAGGCAACTTACTGTTTCTTCTGTTCGCTTTCTAGCTAGTTCACTTTCTGCTAACGAGTCTTGTACTTTTTTTGTGTGTTCCTTTATGATGTTATCACAATGCTTATTCCATGAGAACAAACGTTCAATCCTTTCGAGAATTGATAAGGCGTTCATATCATTCACGTTCTGCTCTTAATTCTTCTACTTGTTGTTTTAGGTATTGAACTTCAACAACAATAGCTGCGTGTTTCGTTTCGCAATCAAAATGCTGTTGACGAACAGTTTTTAACTCAGAAAGAATCTGATCGTTAGATGAACGAAGTTCCTGAACGGTTTTGGTGTAATTTTCTTTGGTTTCCCGTAACTCCCGCTCTACCCGCTCCAGAACCATAATTGGCCCCTCTTTAGCGGTGGCAGCTATATTTTTATCGCGATCACTGACAAGTCCCAGCATACCCTTGGCCCAATTGATACCGTCTTTACTTAGCCATTCGGCTATACGAATAGCCATATACCCAATCACACCATACATGGCTGGTGTGATTGGGTCGCTTATTACTGACGGCGTTTGTTCTGCTAATAGATGAATCATCACAAACCCGATCTAGCTGACATACAGCGAATGATTAGCGACGACGACCAAACAAACCGCGACGAACTCCACAACTACCGGAACTACAACTACCCTGGCTGTAGGACACCGGCTTAGCTGCCGCAGTAGTGTGGGGAACCCAAACTTGCATCGTCGTGCAACCACCACGCCCGCAGCTCTGCCTAGTTTCCCAGTGACCCGCAGCAGCGGGGGCTGCCGCTTTCTTTGGGAGAGTAGGGCAGACTTGGACTGGCGGCTCCGAAACGGGGACGATCTGAGTCGGTTTCAGATCATCGTTTTTCGGAAACAGCTCGGGAGTTTGGTCAACCGTATTGCAGACACAGTTTTCACAGTTGCACTCTTTGCATTCGCAAAGCGGCGAACGATGGATGATCTTGTCGATGATCGGTCGAACGACCGGACGCACGATAGGACTGGCGATAACGCGAGGTTTTGGACTCGGGGCCGCGATCAACAACCCGCCGATAATCAATCCGATAAATTTCCAGTAACTCATTTCATTTTCCTTTCTAAGTCTTACAAAAGTAACAAAGTCATTTTAGCACAATCGAACTATGCCGCCAGCATCAACGATGGTGTTTGTTGATAGATCATGTAGCCACCGCTGGGGGTGCCGCGACCTTCACGGAAGACCGCGTAGCCGCCATGACCGAAGCTATTCTTATCGCCGTAGCTATCTCCCCAGTTATTACGGATCAATAATCCGTAGCTTCCGCGTTCGATAACAACAGCACCAGCAAGAGATACAACGTGCGACCACCAGTTGTAAGACACAGTGCAAGGAAACCCGAGGAGCATCGCCGTGAAGAATTCATCGAAGCCGTTCAGTTCATAAGAATCGAGAGTCTTATGCAAAGCACGGTTCGCGATGATTTCTGGGTCGCGGTTTTTGCTTGGGGAACGATCAGTGTAACCCCAGAGTTTCGAGTCAACACAACCGTACTTGGTTGCGTACTCTACCGCGTCACCTTCGTAACCACCAGAGTTACCACCGCTGATTGGGCAGGCGATAGCCATAGCACTGAAACGAATGTAGTTTTTAATTCCTAGCTGCATTACGCGAGCTGTAGAAATCGCCTGCATTGTTCCAGCAGCCCAACACGTGGGGTATGAACCTTGATTGTCGCAAGGCCAATTCTGGTGGTCACGAATTTGCATCTTCTTCGCTTCAAGTTCCTTTACACGGTCGTCCCATTCACTGCGGGGGATCGTCTTGAAACTATCACCGAAGACCTTTGAGTATCCTCTGGAGTTGTGCCCTTCCGGTTTAGGAATAGCTGACAGTAAACGAGTTTCACCACCGACGACGATCTGCTTACCGTCACCGATTTGTGTTTGCCAGTTTGTGTCATCAACGATAAGCATTAGTCACCTCCAAGTTGTTTCAGTATTGCGATAGTCTCTGGTTCTTCTTTAGGAAGTTGCATCGACTTACCCGTTTTAGGATTGGCGGCTACCATCCACGGAAGCAAGTTAGGCTGTACAGCTTTCATTGCCTCTTGAACCCACGGAGCTGCTTTGTCAGTCGGTGTGTCCTTATCGAGAACGATGAACGAACCACCCTTACCCTCCACGTAGGCTTTTGCACCTAACGTGGATTTGATAACGGCTTGTTGGCCTGGAGTGTAGTTACCACGTTCTCTATTTTCTTCGACGATCAACACGGAAACTGGTGTGGTTGTAACGAAGGGAGGCGGATCATTGACGATGGGTAGGGTACACCCGCCACCAATATCATCACCAAGTATCAACCAACCAGCAATACAAGCCAGTAGTAAACGTACTACTGGAAATTTGTTAGTTGGTTCCATTAGTTACCTCCGTGACTGAGTTATCCATAAAGAATTCATGCTTGATAACTTGCATCGCTTTGATGCCTTCAACATTTTTCAAACGCTGAAAACGTTTATCGAGCAATTTCAAGGCACGAATTTCTTCGTCTTCGTTAACAGCTTCTTTTGTTGCCGTAGCTGTATTCCAATTGGGGAGCTTAAATCTAGTCCAAGCTGATTTCAGTTTGGTCAGTAGTGAGCTTACTTGAGGCCAGAACAGGATGACCAATAGTAACGCAAACCCAGCTAACTGCCTGTATTCATTTAATACGTGCATGGGGAGTATTCCGATTGGGGATTAGTTAGTAAGATTCTTAATATCTTCGACCCAGATGACTTCGATCAGTATGGTAACAGCTTGAAGAAATTCATCCTTCATTCCATTATCACCACCGATCAAGATGAACAACCAGTTGAGCCAGGGGTAACGAACTTTGATGAGCGGTTCAAACACATCGTAGAGCTTACCCGCGTACTCAAGTACAAGTCGTTTCTTCTCCGCGTTATCCACCAGACCGTTGACGATCAACATAGCCTGCTTGAGGAAACCGCGAGCGTACTCGATAAACCACGACAGAGAGACAGCCCTGGTTGGTCCGTCTTCTTTGAAGTTCCTTACGAGTTGTGCAAGTTTCGAGGTAATAACTAGGCGATCCATTTCACTGACCTTTCGAAAAGAGTTAAAAAAAAAGGCGGGCTACCGTGAAGTAACCCGCCCCCCTGAAATCGCCGCCAAGGCGAGTTTTTCCAATTGTTGGCTGCTGATTAGTAGATAACCGTGGCGTAGAACGTAGCGTACGGATTGCGGAGAATCGGCACCCAGTTGTCAACACCGATCAAATCCCAACCGGGAGGCAGGATCGTACGGTTTTTCCACGTGTGGAAACCGTGAACGTGCTTGCCAGGATCGACATAGCTTTCGGCCACGATTTCCGAACCTTCAGCACAACCCAACCAGTCCGAATCGTCGGGGGCTGGAGTTGCGATCATAATGTTGTCTGGAACAGTGAGCGATACTTGAGTCATATCGGTCACAGTATCAACATTATCACCGACAATCAATGTTCCATCGTAAACGATGAACTTATGCTTCGGCAGAGCACGGAAGCGAACAACGTAACCATCGGCTGCGTTAGCTTCCTCTTTACTCAAACCTTGGCCGGTGATCGATTCGAACACCGTGTTAGCAGTACCGGCCACTTGAGCCATGTAGTTGTTAACTTGCATCTTGGTGAACGTCGTCGAGTTGATCCAATACTCGGTCATTTCGAACCCGAGCAGCATCATTACTCGTTTACGGAAGTTCCACAACATGCCGGGGATGTCTGCGGACGGATCATCGAACGATTCGGTGAACGTTGCATCGCTGGTTCCGAAGGTTACTTGATTCAAGTTACCTGTGGGGATACCGTAGTCCACCGTGAATGCTGCGTTGGCGTCATTCGATTCGACGAGCTTCATATCGTCGCCTACGAACTTAACACCGAACCCGCCGCGGAACATACGCGAGAGCATGAATTCGCGACCGTTAGCGAACAGCCGAGTGAGCTGTTTCAACTGGCGTTCAATGTACTTCTGGCCCATTACGTCCAGCGGAGCATTCCAACCAACACCCAAGTCGCGAGTGTTGAAGATTTTGTCTTGCTCCAAGTGGATGCTGTCGTGCATACGCACCAAGGTAGCCGAGTTGTGACCAACCGGACGTTCCGTAGTGCGGGCCGGACCACTGTTACGCGGTTTGACCTTCGCAATTTTGCGGGTCGAGTTGAAGATGTCCCAACCAATTTCCGTACCCGTTACCCGATCAGTAGCGGTGGAACCGGGGGTCATCTTGTAGTGTTGCTGAAACGCCGAAATCGGCGACTTCAACTGACTCACCACAGAACGAATCGTCGGTGCTTGGAGCAGTTGATTAAGGGTTACTTCACCGGCCATGTTAGTTGCCTCATTTTTCTGGAAGGAACCACCAACTTATGTTGGTGGTGTTGATGACTATGTTAGTAAACCTATTACGTTGCGGTCGTGACAGTTTGGGCAGTAGCACCCAGGCCGAAGGCACTTGCAGTAACCATCCAACCAGTACCATCACCTTCGACAACAAAACGACCACCAATCTTTTCCGAAGCGGTAGAGAAAGCTACCGAATCTGCTGCGGCATCGTTGAACGAAATCATCGTGTCTGCGGTGCCGGAAGCTACAGTAACCGATTGGTCCGCGATAACGTGGAAACCGTATCGTAAACCTTTCTTCGCCGTAGTTGGCAACGTGAAGATCACCGCACCTGCTGCACCTCGGTTCGTGAACAACGTGTTGTTGTCCGCTTCGGTAACGGTGTAGTCGGCAGTCTTCGCAACGATGTCCACCCAAGGGAATAAGTTTGGGCGAGCAAGCTGGTACGTCGGGTCCATAAACAGGAACCCACGCTGTTGAGCTTGATAACGAATAACGTGTTCGTACGTTTCGCTAGTGATACCGTACGTGGTATTACCGGGGATGATGAGAGCTTCCGGCTTGAGCAAGCCGCGAATCATCACGTGGCCCAAGTAACGATCTTGGTTAGAACCAAGACGCTGCATGTTGAGCGGAATATCGAGCACACCGAAGATACGTTCCGAACCGTCAGTTCCGGTCGGGTTCCATTCCTTCAGTTTCTTGGTCGAGGTGACCATACCAAGCAGCAAGCCAGAACGAAGAATCTGGGTGTAGCTGGTATTACCAACGTCACGCGAAGCACCACCAAGCACGATGGGGAAGTACAGTTGGTCTTCCCGGCGACCGAACCAGAATTGATTTTCTTTGGTTTCAATTTGGCTACGCTGCCCCGGCAGAGCGTATGCACCGTCGTACGAGAAAGTCGTCATTTTTCAATACCTCTGAAAGACTTGTTAAAGATTTGGTGCGAGTTGCCGCCAGACCTCTTTGGAGGAAATTAGTTGCGGACGTTCTTTAGGAACTGATTGGCGATTTCCGCACCCTTGGCGTGGTCAATCACTTCAGCACCTTCGAAGAAACCTTTCTGCGGGTGACCAGCTTCGACAGCTCCAGCGGGCATTTGACCGCCCATGCTCATCAACACAGTGGCTACTGCGTTGGCTGCCTCTGGAGGAAGGTTTGCGAACGCCGAAGCAGGCAAGCCAACCATCGTGTTGTGGACACTGCCGGTTTTGGCTGGGGTAGCTTCCAAGGCTACGAGCAAGGTATCAATTGCTGCGGGAGCCGGTTTACCATCGGCACCCAACGACATTTGAAAACCTTCCAGTGCGGGTTGAAGATACGATTTGGCGTAGTCTTCAGTAACGCGACCGGAACTGATAAGAGCAGCGATGCGGGTGGCTCGCTTCTCGCGTTCCAAGGTCGTCACATAACCGCTGAGAATCTTGTTGGCATTCTCGTAGCCGGTCAGTTGCGACATAACCACAGCGAGTTGTTCTTCGGTCGTTTTAGGAGTCTGGCTCATGGCTAGTGACGCGGATTGTTCTACCGCGTTCCTTGGGGGTTTAGTGGTACTGATTGGTTTGCTCGGCTGTTGAGCATTCGGATCGGGTGGAGGGGTTGGAGGTGCTTGTGTTTGAGTTGGTTGCTTCGTGCGTTGACGAGCGGCAACGTTCAAACGATCAGTGAAGTTTCCTTCGTTGGTGTCATCGGGCAGATCGATGTTGATTGCTGGGTCACGAAGGATTTTGATTAGCTGGGCGATGATCGAACCACCAGCTTCGGTCACTTCAGCGGTTTCGCCTGGAGTGTCGTCGTCTTCCCCTTCCTCTGGCTTTTCGTCATCGGTGTTGCCGATGTTGCCCGAGAGCTTATCGGCAGCCATAACTACCCGCTGGCTCATGGCTACAGCGATGTCGTTGCCGATTGGTTGGAAGTTGGATTGTCCCGGTTCGATGGCGTGGGTGACGAGAGCTACGTGCATTGGCACTTCACCTTCGTATTTCTCACCAACACCATCGAGATAGTTGGGTCTAACGTAAACAGATGTTTCTTTAACCGTCTTGCCAACTTTGTAAGCGAGACTGTTTGGGTCTTTGGTATCACCGTCGATGTTGAATACAGCGACTAGTGAGGGAACACCATCGATAGTCTCTACAGCGAGTTCATCAACGAACCCTGCATTGTTGAGAGCGGGAGGTGACCCGTCGTTACCCATACGGATCGGCAGGCTGTTTTGGTTGTCGTGATCGAAGGGAGCCGGGATCAAGTAACCTTTGCTTTTCAGCTTCTTAAAGTTGTTGACCCAGTTGTTGAAGCGTTCGGCAGTGAGAATAGCTTCTTGACGACCACCCTTTCCGTCGCCCACGACGTACTTACCGGCAGTCGTTACTACTTTTCGAAAGCGTGCCATGAGTGTTTTGCGGTTGGCGAAGGTTTCAGTTGTTCTGAGTGAGTCACTATGCTATGAATTTATACATGCTGAAGAAGCACACAAGAGGTTTTTAAGAATTAGTCGGTCACTTACAGACGGGGAGAAACCTAGGTCATGGCTATCAACTTCACTAATTTATTCGAAGATGTTGGCGAATTTGTGGACCGTGTAAATGAATTTGCTGGGTTCGTTACTACGATTGGCACTGGATTGTCTGAAATTGAGGCCGACTTGAGTTCAAACGGCACTTATCAGATTTTGGATGGTGAGGAACCACGACATACACGGTATCGACAACAAATTCTGAGTTGGATCGACCAAACTGGAGGCAAAATACAGGAAAGAATTCTGGACAAAGATACGGTTCGGGATGAGCTGACGTTAGGCAACGTTGTGGATTTTGCGAAAGTTATCGAAGCTTTCTACGCAGCTATGGTAACCGCTGGAGAATCTATTACTGCTAACGTGGTTAGCTTCGGTGGTGTTACTGCTACACTTGTTAATAGCTCGTCAGGTGCTTATGCTTACCTTGATAAGGTATTAGATGGTGTTAATCCTCCGCATACAGGCTATCCTGTTATCGCTTCTTATGTTGATGAGGATTCGCAATTAGCGTTGACTGATTCGATGTCTCTGGTGTGTATCGCAGACAGCGAAACGGATGGTTTGACGGAAGGGCAGGAACAGCTTCAGTGGAGCGGGAAACCTACTGCCGGTCATAACTATCACTGGTTGGACTATGGTAGCGGAACCGGCCCTATTATCACACCGATTCAAGCTGGCGGGTTGATGTTGAATATGGAGTTTCAAGACTTCACTTCGAATCTGCCCGATAGTTGGGATTTGGATGCGGGAACGGTTGTTACCCACGTCGATGACGATACGAGTAACTTCAAACGAGGTGATACGTCGCTCAAGTTTACTGGGGATGCGGCTCAAGCTTCGATCCAGATCAGCCAAACCAATTCGTCGTTCACTCCGCTGAAACGATACGTTGTTGGTTTTTGGGTGCAAGGGACTGCGGGCACTTCGTCAGGCACACTGACGATTCAGTTTGAGGGTACTGGCTACACGGCAGGAGCAACTGAAAAGATCACGATGAATGCTGCGGCACTGGCTGCGGCAACGTCGTTTGTGTTTAAGCAGTTCTTTGTGAACATGCCCGCTCAAATACCGGATGACTTCGCGTTGGTGATTAAGTGGACTGGAACACCTTCAGCACACTCGTTGTATATCAACGGTGGTGGTATGCAAGAGGCTAAATACTTCAACGGTCATACGTTAGTGGTTACTGCCGGTAGTGCTCCTATCTTGCGTGGAGATAAGTTTACGTATACAGTAACTAACGATTACGCTGGTGTGTTTCAGACTGCGTTTGCGAAACTGTTAGGGTTTCAGTTGCCTACTAGCGGTTCGCCTACCCAAGCTGATTCACTCGCGACGTAGTATACCCCTCCGTAAAAACTTTGGTAACTATATACTTGGCTCATCAGGACTTACCGTGATTACTTCTTGGGCTTCTTTGCTGATTTTTTGCGCCGTGGCTTGGCTTTCGCCTATCCACTCTTGGCGATGTTGCTCGAACCATCGCATTTAGCCAGCCCCCCACATAATCAGGTCGATGATCTTCCAGATCGCCAGCGGCACGCTGACGAGAAGGAGCAAGAATCCCCAAAAGACAACGGTAACAAGCCCCGTAATGTCGGGCAGATTGTTGAACATGGGGTTAATTCCTCGCGGCGGTGGAACGCAACGGCCAACGCAACGGCATGTCGCTCCCGTCGTCATTGCCGACGACGCGAATCGACAGCCCCAGGCCGTGATAGTCAAAACAGGCCAACAGTACCCGGCCAGATCGCGCGCTCTCGATTCGCACGCGCTGCCACGTGCCATCAGGCCACTGGACCTCCATTCCCGTACCGGCGTGAATTGGTTTTCCGTTGCAATGCCAGCGGTCGTCGATCCATTCCATTTCCGTTCCCCTAAAGTAGCTGCCTAATGATGAGTCAACTACCTAATTCTAGCAACAGTGTCCGATGTGTCAAGCATATAGTTACCAAAACTTTAGATGAAGTTGTAGTCGGCCCACGGTTCCCCAGTGCCCATAGCTGGGGATTCACCGAACGGATTGGAAATGATCGAGGGACCATCTTCACCGATGAGGTTGCCGATTTCGGGGTCGTCTTGGGCTTCCATTGGGGCGGCTTCCCAAGATACGTCGTTTGCTGCCATGCTGATACAGTCGATTTGATCGTCGGTTTCGTAGGGGTGAGCTGTCCACGTGAATAACTCGTCTTCGAGGATTTTGAGCCAGGGAGGGCCAGGGTGCTCGGGGAGCCAGATTTGACCTTTCTCCGCTCGGATAAGAGCATCGGTAGCACGGTTGAGTTTATCGGTGTGTGGGTAGGTCGGTTTGACTGGCAGGCCAGCTTTATTGAGAGCTTGGTAGACAGCCTTACCCACGCCGGAAGCTTCGCAGATCAAATAGACCGGATGCCAGCGTTTGTAGACTGCTTTGGCGAATTTGAGGATGTCTGGAGCTTCAACGTAGAGTCGTACGTTGTCTAGTAATACTAGGTTGTAATCATCGGTTAGTCCGAACGTCATAATGACGGTATAGGACTTATCCATTTTCTTATAGCGGTTTTCATCGCCTGGGCCTTCGCGAGCTGATGCTGCTGGATCGATGACGGTGAAGATACGTTGGAAGTCTGAGAGCAGGATACCCTTCGCGGAGGGGCCGAGTACGTAGTATTCGTTGCGACGGTGGTAGCGACGTTGAGCGAACCACGATGCTTTATAGCGAGAGTCGAGAGAGGCACCCCAGTCGCCACGGCGGAGTTGAGCACGCGTGATCGGGTCGAGCTGTTCCAGAGACTCACCGTACGACTTCTGATCTACGTAGGCGTTGTCGTCAAGCGTGGCGGGGATGTAGGGACGTTCTGGGTCTTGGCCTAGATAGAAGACTTCCCCGTTGACTTGGGTGGGTTCAATACGGAAGCGGTTCTGCACCCACTTATGGCCGGTGCTGCCGGGGTTAGAAGCGGAACGCATACGCTCGGGGAGATTTTTACGGACTTGGCACCAAGGGCAGTTGTCGTTGTAAACGGGTTCCTTGGTTACTGGGTCTAGGTTCGGGTGCTTCGGACAGACTTTTTTACGAAGACGTGAAAACATCCATGTATAGTCGTTAAGTGTATGGTGGGTTAATTCGTCGAATCCGCAGAACTGAAATTCCGCTGACTGGTAACGTTCGCGAGCGGAACCGTTACCGATGTACCCAAACACGACTTTCGACGGATCACCGGGAGTACCGTCCGGTTCTTTGGTGGGAAAGTAGTAGGTGTGTTCGCTGGCGACGTAGAGGCAGTCTTTACCAGCCAACCACGTGTGGGCACGGTCGAGCAGTGATTGGGGGAGTTTCAGTTCGGAGAGCGTTTTGCGGAATAGGATAGCCGCGTAGCCAGGAACGTCTACGTACTGGAGAGCGGCCATTAAGAGGGCGTCTGACTTACCACCACCGGCTGCCCCGCCATAGAAAGCTTCCTTGTGGGGAAGCATTAGAAATGCCGCTTGTTTTGGTTGCGGCGTGTGCGGGATGTAGTCTGACCAACGTAAGGCGACAGATTCGGACATCTTTAGGCACTCTTGAAAAGTGTGTATATCACTTATCAATTGTACCAAAAGAAAAACCCCTCGCAACCTTGCAGGCTGGAGGGGTTACTTGGTTGTTTGAACAGAATTGTTACCACGTGTTCCAGCGAGAGTTGTGTAGCCCATTAAAAAACCGAGACAACTCTGTGATAACGTGCTGGTCATTTGACATTACGATGGATTGACCTGTGTATATAGCGTCAGTAATAAGCTGGCCACAAAAACCACCACCACGGTAAGGCATGGAATGTAGCACTTGAAGCGTAGTTAACTCATCGGCTATATACTCAGTTTTGGTTAGGCCAGACTTTCCAGGGTCCAGCCATTCTACCGTGATTTTAGCTCTACCACTCTGCATAACCGATCCCATTATTATTCTTCTCCAGTAGTGTCTAACGGGTTTTTGGTGATTTCGACGCGGATTAATACCCTTGTCTCGCCAAGGATTACGGTAGGTATACAAACCATACCATTACCGTAGTGACTAGTGAAGTTGGTTTGACGAGCTTTGGCGATGTCGTTTGTGTCCGCATCGAAGTTAATGACTTCGTGAAAAATACGATTCATTAGTTATATACTTTCGTTGATCTAGCTCTACGAATAGGGAGGATGTAATAACTAATTTTGAAGTTTTTTGTGTGGAGAGGGCGAGCTAGAAATCTGCACTTGAACATTTGAGCTTCACAAAACTCAAGGGTTCCTGTAGCTACGATTTGCTGCCTACCACGATAACGTTTCACTAGAGCGAAGGTATCCATTATTCAACTTTCACCTTTCCTTTGGTGCCGTGACGGTCGCAGAGGATTTCCACCATCTTGTCGGCCAGATCGTAGATTTCGTTGATCCGCTGGGCTTGATACTTCTTATTGTCGAGGAAAGCGGGGTTCGCCATGAAACAGGAGAACAAGGCACCTTGAATTGCTGCGGTATACATTTCGTCGATGCGGAGGTTGCGGGATAGCTCCATAGGAAGTTTGGCCCGCTCGGGGTCGATCAGAGTGACAGAGGCTTCCAGAGCTTCCAGACGTTGCAGCAGTTGCTCGTTCATCGCTTGGAGGCTGGCAACCTTTGTTGCGAGCTGGTCATTACTCTCCGCTAGGCGGGGAATGTCGTCTACGGTCCAGAGCGGACTTGACGGCACTTCTGGTGTCGAAGCGACGGATGGGGATGTGGATGTCTTCGCCATTTTCTAACCTCTTGATCTTGTTGTAGATTTCAGCCCTATGGACTTGAACAGATTTTGGAGCTTCGATTCCGATACGAACTTTATCCCCGCGAATATCCAGCAAGGTGATAATAATGTCATCACCTATACAGATTGATTCATCTTTTTTACGCGTCAATACTAACACTAGCCACCTCCCTTGCATCGTTTTGCTGTCCAGTCGTGAGCGTCCTGTACCCACTTCGGCTCCCAGGGAAATGCCAACAGTGGGTGAATCAGGAAGTTGTGGACAAACTTCCAGAAGTACCACCAGAAGTCTCGATCCATCTATCGAATCCCCCCCCGGAATCGTTCTAAGTCGGGATGAGTCAAATGGATAGTTACCTAACATTTGGTCATCCTTGTAAAAAACTGGGTGGGTAGGAGTTTAACCTACCACCTCCACTGGAGAACTGGCGTGCGATTCATACACTACACCCAGGACTAATAAGCACTAAGCTGGTTGGTTACCAGTTGTAGCTTCTTCGTGTGCGTTGAGCTTGTTCTTTTCCCAATCGCGTTTCTGAACTTTCTCCCAGACTTTCTCAACATAAGTGAGTAGTCGATAGCCAGTCATACGCATGAGGAACATGAACAAGTCTTTAACACATTTGAAGACTTCCTTTCGGTACTTTTCAGGATCGTCGAAACCACGAATGCCTTGGTTAGCTTTCAAGACCACGTGGGCAAGACGACCGACATAGATTGCCATTGCCGCAGGACAATCCTTCGGTTCGATTCCGGCTAACCCAGCTTCACGAAATTCACTGTTCAGAACTTGAATCCGCAAAGACTCACGAATGTCGTCAACAGTGACATACAAGCTGAACGGGGTACGATTGCAGAAATCCAGCATAAAGATAATGGCGTCAGCTACAGCATCAACACTATCGTTGTCTTCTGTAGGTTTACCGTTAACTCGACACGGATCGATTTCCTCTGGTTTGTAATATGCTTCCGCATACTCGCCAGTTTCTTCTACAATACCCAACAGTGAAGACAAGTTACCGAGTGGGTATCGGGTCAACTTGGACTCATTACCGTCAAGACCGCCGAAATTGCGGAATGCCCACTCGCGAACGCCATCTTGCAATCGAACCAGACGAGCGTTAATCACTTCAGGATCGAGGCAGATCAGATCAGCTTTTTCGATGTCGTCGTCTTCTGCCAACATCTTTTTGGACGTTTCGAGAACCTTTGCGTATCTCTCGTCGGAATTAAACGTGGCGTTCACTTTTTCGGTGATTTCACCGCGAAGCTTTGCTCGTTCTTTCACCGAAGGAATACGCATACCTAACAGTTTGTTAAGCATACTCATAGCTTCATCGTTCATAATACTTTCCTTGTGTAACGAAATCAGGGGTAAACTAACTACTACTCTTTGCTCCGTGCCGCGTTCCTTTCTTTGGGGAAGAGAATTTGGATTCGGGACGCGTTTTACCTTCTACGATGCGGACACCGTAAACCAGTATGTAAGTCTTATCGTGATCCACGCTGGTGTAAACCCAGTATCCGAGAGCTGATCCCCACTGGTGGAGCTGGGTGGTCAGTACGGTCGGCTTTTTTTCAGCGGGGATGTCCTTACCGAAGACTAGCTTGGTAGGGCGAGTGGGTGGACTCTTAATCCATTTGTCCCAGGGGTATTTCTTCCGTGAACGGTGCTTCCCTGTTTTGGGGTTACCCGATTTTGCGGTTGAAATGGTCATAAGGAACTCAGCCTAAAGTTTTTAACATTCTGAACTTCCTCCATTTTATCTAAGGATTATGAGATTTACAACACCTTAGCTAGGTTTTCCAAGGCGACGATTTGCTTGCGGGTCGGCCAGCCTTTGGTTACTGGCAGAGAGAAAACTTTTTGGTTTTGTATTACTTGGTGGAACTGTTCAGGTGTGTAGCCGCCAGCAAGGTAACGCTGGACATCAACGTTGTTCAATTTTACTGAGGTGATTGAACAACCATCGGAGTCTACGTTAATCCTGCGTGATAGCGGACCTAAACTAGCGATTGGGTAAAATGCTCCCGGCTTTAGGTCTATCGTTAACTTCGGGAATATACGCCAACCGCGATACTCCAGCCAGTCGAGGTCTGCCGGGGCATCTGGGTCGTCGATGTGGTTCGCTAGGTAGTTCGCAGCAAGTTGGTAGATCGTTGAATGCTCCTCTGCGTTTCCTTTGAACACTCTGTTGTATTCAGAGTTTTTATCAACGATTTGCCTTGCACATTCTAGTAGGTCGCTAGACATAGAGCTTATGCTTTCTTTAGTTTAATAAGTTGGTATGACTTCTTCACGATAAAGAAGTTAATGATGAACGCCAAAGGCAATACTGTGATTGCCCAACTAAGGTCTGTTTCGCTGCTTGAGGAAGGCCAAAGTAAACAAGCGGTTACCGCTATAACCAACACAGCGGTCACTAGTGATAGGATTACTGTTCTCATTAGTGCAGTTCCCCTGGCGGAATAACGTGGAACACTTTCATCCAAAAGTAACCGATGATCGTGGCGATAATAACCACTGCGACAACTAACTGGAGCATCGCTTTGCTGGTGCTATCCATTATCCGGCTCCGGTGTGTATTGGGTTATTGCTTGTTTGTAGTTAATCGGATTACGAAATCCGTAGAACTTTGTATCGGGAGTGGATTGGGAGCGTATGGTCTGTTCTAGCTCTGGAGTCCAACGACCTTGGAGGTTTGGGATTTGGTTACCAGCGCCATCGAACACCATCAACATCCCGTTGTCTCACTTGTAAACATGAGCTGGGCGGGCCATTAGCTTACTCCAGGGTTTTGTATATGGTTGTCTGGTATTAGTTCAACACATATAACGTCGCCTATTCGATAGGCTGCTACGTTTGAGTTGCCGATCTGAAATGAAATCCAGCCACTACCTAGGGTGAAGCTATCGGCTCGAACGATCAGCTCCATTTGTGATTGCGAGTCCTTACGCTTCGGCGTGTTCGTGAAAAAGACGCGGAAAGCTCGTTTCGGTTCAAAGCGGGCCATAGGAAGACTCCAGGGGTGTATACCCCTCTGTAAAAACTTTTGTGGGTTGGAGCTGTAAATGCAATCCAATGTCACTAAAGTTTTTACGGAGGGGTGTACTTGGGTGAAAAAAAGAGCGGAGCAAAGAGACTCCTAGATGATAGTATATACTACCTTATATAAGGTATATATACACACTACCCCGTAGTTCAGTCTAGTTTGTTTTTTCTCCGCTTTCAACAGGGGTAGAGAAAATTCTACCCAGGTTAACGATCTTGGGTGCTAGCACGCTATTTCGCGGCAGCTTTCTTTTTCCCCAAAGAAGTCGTCAGCTTCAGGCGATCAGAGGCAATTGCCCCGCGTAGGACCGTCACAGCACGACTGCCGACGAGTCCAGCAGACTTTGCCCCGGTAGCCTTCATCACTTGGGAAGCGGTCACTTCGCCGTTCAGGAAGCTTGTGTACAGCTCGATTTCGTCGTCCGTAATCGGCTTTCCGGCAGCAGCTCGCGTGACCTTGACACTCTTTGCTTTTTCCAACAGACTCATAACAAATTCCTTAAAACAGGGAGTTGACACGGACACTACTTCGCGTCCGCTCGAATCAAGCCCATAACGTAGACGTTGATTGATTGCTTGTTGCCCCACGCCTTATTTCGTAGAGCCTCATATTCTACACGATTCATACGAATCGTTGCTACTGCCAGCTTCTCTTTGGGGAGATTAGCTTCGGCAGTCATGTTGGCTACATCCAACGTAGAAGCTGGAATGTAGCCGTTAATGTATTCGTGTGGCATTGTGGTTATACCTCAACAGCGACAGGGGCGGGAGTACGCTGGAACTGCTCGCGGAAGAATTCTCGTTCCTTCGTCAGATACTCAGCAATACGTGCCTTCGTTTCTGGACGTTTCAGGAAAGCGACCATTCGACGCTTGGACTCGCTATCCGTACGCCGAACAGTACCAGCATCCACTAACCGCACAGCAAGCTTTTCAGGATCAAACTCGTAGTGGACGAGATTTGTGTAATCCCAACCGTTGGTGCCGATCACTGTGCTGATGGTGTGCAGCAAACCAGTCATTGTCAGCTCCCAGCAACCTTTATCGCTGCGGAGAGTAATGTCATCGAGCACTTGGTTAGTGTAAGCAACCAATACTTCCCGATTCTCGTCAAATACTTTGGCGTATTTGTCGATTAAACCTTGGGGTTTTCCGGTGGCTTGCCCGATCAAAGCGAATAGGTCACTAGTCGCCATGATTTTCTCGCCGGTCATACCCTCCAGATAGTCCTTACCGTTATCGGCAGCCATCTTGTTGAGAGTGTGAAGAATACCAAGCTTAACGCGATCCAGGGGGTTCTCAGTCATTACAGCATTCCTTGTGAGAAAGAAACAGAAACAGAACAGTCAACGTAAACGATAACACTTATCAAGTCAACACCCTATTCAGGACTTGGATTGATTTTCTCTAGGTCACTTTCCTTTCCGATCAATTTGCCGAACCGATAGATTTCACCGTCCATGACTAAAGCGTACCCAGGTTCGTCATTGATCGGTTCACCATTATCATCGCACTGATCCATAGTGCATAAAGCCTTTACACTAGGGATAGCCTGAGTGCTAATAACCCAGTAGCATTCTCCGTTGAACTTAACTTTATACGGTTGCATGTTTTTGTCCTTTCAATAGAGGGGAGTATTCCTTGAGTTTCTTTGCTTTGGTAGGAATGAACATTACTTGAAACGCACCGAAAGCTACATACCGCTTAGCGACGCGGTAGGATACTAGTTTGTATCCGGCAGTCTTCAGTTTGGTTAGGTATCCTTTGAACCATTTTCTGTACTGTTCCACTGAAGTGAAAGCACAGCGGTAACCATCTGAACGGATAAGCTGTTTCAGTGGTAACCAGTAACAATCACGCGAAGCTACAGGGTGGTCACTACGCTCTAAATAACTATGTGCATAATCTAGCTCATCAGCTAGTTTAGTAGTTAAGTAGTAGGGACCACACCCATTAGCGTCTTCCAATCGGTAAACTATCATCTACATTCCTTTCAAGATGACGTGAATTAGAGTAATGAGTATCGAAACTATGGCGGCGATTACGTGGATGTATGTCGGCATTAGTTAAACCCAGGGTGTGTTCTTTTAAGTTCTCCTATTGATATTTCGTCCAACCCGCGACCGTGAGCAATGATTCGTATAGCGTCACGTAACGCGGCTACGTTAACCCTCAAATTGTTGTACGCATCTGGCGATTTGTCTTCGAACTTCATGGCATCCAACAGAAGCATCATTCCAGATAGGTACGCTTGATCGAATTGTGTATTTTCCTTTGTCATCGGGTGGGCTTCGAGCATTACAAGGTGGTTTTCGAAGTGCTCAACATAGTGTTTAACAACTTCTTGATACGTAGCCATTTGTTTTTCCTTACAGCATGGTGTTTCTGATACGAGCAGCATCGAGTTGTTCGATACGCTTCTCTAATTCGCTAACCTTGGATTCTAGTTCTAGCGTGTGCTGGTGCATCATCAATTTTGCTTCGTGGTTGATTACACCAAGCTCAATCATGGACTTCATCTGCTGTTCTAAGGCAGCCACACGCGATTCGAGATTACTCATGTTTGAGACTCCTAAAAGACTCCTGTAGCCGAACGATTTGCTTGTACATCTCAGCTTCCGTAACATCGTCGTCAACAGGGATAGTTGGGTCAACGGCTGTTGCGGTTGCTAATCCTGCTGGTAAACCAGCGGCCCAGTTCATCGCGTTAATCATACCCATAAGTAACGCGAACTGGTAACTATTCATGTTTTCGGTTGACATCCGTTTAACAATAACTTCCTTACCTTTAATGATTTCTTCAACTGTCTTCATTACGCGTTACCTCCGAGTGATAGATTGAGATTTGTGAGCTGCCGTTCAACTTCCTCCAGGCGAAGCGATAACCTTTCGATGTGCCCAGCCAGAAAGTCCAGTTGGGCGTTTATCTTCGTTTGCGTACCGTTCACCTTTTCCTCCAAAGAATCAAGGCGATCTGTGAGCAATGGATCGAACATAGTTGGTTCCTCCTACCTAGTTGAGTCGAACGTCTGGAGCTACTTTAATGCTGGCTCCGTGATCTTCGGCGATTTGCTGGATTGCCTCTAAAACGGCTTGCTGGTTGTAACGTAGGTCTATGGGTGAAATATCGTCTTTGATAACCAGCCCAGAGATTCCCGAATACATACCAGCCAGGAAATGACCGAGCGGAGGAGTTTCTTCGTTATCTAATCGCTCGTAGGGTTTAACGATGATTTCTTCAAGGTCAAGTTTTAGTTTTCGTACAAGTTGCTTGTAGTTGATCTTAGCCATTGTTATTTACCTGTAATCTGCGGGGATGATGAGTGTATAACCGCAAGCCGCTAGTGAGGCTCTGAAACGGTTCAAATTGTCTGTCGTGTGTTGGTTAACTAAATCCCACTCAAAGAGCGTAAACGTCTTCGCTACTTTGTTAACCAAGAATATGCACCTAATCGCGGGCCAGCCGTAAACAGCACTATCGGTGAGCATATCGATTAGCCCATTAGTCCAACGAAGGTCATGTTGCGTGGGCTTGTATGTTTCCATATTAGCGGTTCCCTTTGTTATAGGAGCGATTCAACTCACCAGTCTTGTGGTTGATTTCCGTCTTGTGTTCGTCGTCGCAAACGTACTCAACCTCGTAGTTGTCGAACGAGTCGAGCTTGGCCTGCTTTGAGCAGACCGGACAGACGATGCTTTTTGCTGGCGGTTGCAAACGCGGTTCAGCACAACCGGAAAACATGATGACTGCGATTAGCAAAAACTTTCTCATTTCGTTACTCCTAGGGGTTATTGAGTCGTCGTTCTGCGTCACCAAGACGCGAGCGAAGGGTAAGGACTTGTTGTTTCAGATCGGCGATTTGACTTTGAAGCTCTGTCAGGGTTACGCATACGTGGCCTAGGCTTAGTTGCAAAGCTGTCTGCGTTTTGGTCAGTGATTTCCGCAAGTCGTCTGTTGCTTCTTCGAGGTCTAAAATTCGACGTTCCATGTTAGCGTTCACGATTGTTTTCCTATTAGTTATCCTTTGAAAACGTGCCAGACAAAACCACCTTGCTGTACAGTACCGATGTATTCACCTAGTGGGTTCATCGACGGTATACTGTGACCCGTACCTACGATACGGATAGGTTGAACAATTCGTTCAGTGTCATCATCTATCAAGGCCCATACGCAAATAGTATCACGTTGTACTTGAACACTGAGTATCTTGTGATCCTTTGGAATAGTGATGTACTGGCTTTCATTTAGCTCCAGAGGATACTTAAAAATACGCTTGGCCATGTGTTATCCTTTGTTGTGTACGTCAACTGTACGATAAGTGTTATTGGAAGTCAAGCACCAGTTAAATTATGTGTTTAATAGGTCTTCAACAACTGGTCGTAACTTTTTCAATGCACGTTTCTCGATCTGTTTGATACGCTGGCGAGTCACATTGAACTTGGTACTGATTTGTTCCAACGTGAATCCGTGCATTCGATACCAGACAATCTTGCGTTCCCTCGGATCAGATAAGTTGAACACCAACTGGCATAGATCGTCCCGCCGATCAGGCGTTAGGTTATCGTCGTCCCAGTCGTGCTCGTAGCTTCTCTTTTGGGGAGAATACAAGGCCAGTAATCGTCGTCGTCGCTTTAGCTCAGTTCGCAAGTTGCCAAGGTACTGACGAGTGCAGGAAAGCAGAAACGTGGGTAAGCTCGCTCCACGATCTGGTTGCCATGCCAAGGCTGTTGACACCATCCGGTCGTGCAATTTGTCTCTGATGTACGAAAAGGGCATGATTAGCTTGTCGGTCAGGTACAGATTGTTGCTCGCGATGTAGTTAACAAGTCGCTCGATCAGCTTCGGCACGTCTTGAGCTTCCGCGTAGGAAGCTTCACGCAACGATTTGTTCAACTTGAGTTGAACTGGGTTTCTAGCCTTCGCCTTGTAGACGAGAGCTTTCTGGTGTTTGAATTTGCCGTACATGGCTAGTCCCCCGTTCCAAGCTCGCACTCATCGATGGGGTCCAGTGCCTCTGGAATTTCAGGGTCGGTAACGATGTTCGTGTCTGGGTCAGTCATTTCATTTCCTCCAAAAAAGTGAGTGTGCGTCAACAACGAAAGGAAGCATACGATAAGTCTTAGAAGATGTCAATGCAGGCTAGAAATAAAAATCGAGCAGTACGGTTAAGTCGATAAGTATTCTTTAGGAGTCCCGAAGAAGTGGAACCCGTACAGAGAGCTAGTGCCGGATTGGACACGTGCCTACCCCGGCCTATTACAGATCATCAATATCCATCCACAAAGCTATGCAGATGATGATTAGGTAGTAGTAAAGAAATATGTAGAACATTGGTGAGAGTGCGTAGAGAGTGTGTGTAGAGAGCGTGTGTAGAGAGCGTAACTGAAGGATTCAGGCGGAGCACCCCCCAGTCACGCCGTACTCTCCAGGTCTTGCTCAGCACTGGCTCACCAAGTCTTAAAGAGTTGCTCACCGAGCATCGACGACTTGTTCAGCATTGGTACGGCGTACCGTTATGATTCCGGCAGCCTCCAGAGCTTTTAACGCATCTCTCTGAACTTCTGAAGAAAGAATGAGAACGTTGTTGGTAACGTTGTTCGGAGTTGTTGATGAGGGTACGGCGTTGTTTTCATTTGTTGGTGAATAGTCATCGGATAGCAGCGACCGCGATGGGCCTTTTAACCACCCCGCTGGATTCCCCTTTCTCACCTCCACCTCCGCCAAAGCACTCGCCCCCCCAATTGCCGCAAACAACTCATCCCCTAGCTTACGGATCAGTGGCGTAGTATCTCCCATCTTGTACCGTCTCACCCATTCCCGCCAAGTGGTTTCGGACAACCGCACGCAAGCAGCAGCGGAGCTAGGAGAAGCTCCCGCGGCAATTAGGGCGACGAAGTGGCGATAATGCTCGTTGTCGTCACGCACAAACGTAGCAAGTGACCAGCCACGCCTAGGCTTAGAAACGCTAGGCAATGCGTGATTCTCCGGCGTTTCAATTTCAAACTGTTCAGAACTTTTAACCGACTTTGTTAACCGCTTTTTAGCCATTGCT
>ERZ761584.152-NODE-152-length-26552-cov-28.059516_pt1 | contig 26552 bp, 40 predicted proteins | sample MGYA00512168_ERZ761584 | MGnify/ENA primary metagenome ERZ761584 (study PRJEB28899, sample SAMN03785564) | bioreactor sludge metagenome | biome: EBPR Sludge; feature: EBPR Bioreactor; material: 0.22µm filtered reactor supernatant | place: Saint Lucia: Queensland...
CGGGCAGGTGTAACGGCCGTATGTGCTCGCGCTTCACGCGCAGGGCCGTCAGGGTATCGAGCATCGTCTGCATGTGCATCATATCACCTGGCTTCAGGCCCGCCACCTGGTAGATTTTTTCAAGCGGCATGCCGGTAAGTGCGGAGAGACAGGCCGGGCCGCAGTCGTTTTTGATTTGCCGTTCACCCGGTTCCTGCTGCTGCGATACAAAATCAACGTTTAGTTTCATCGTCCATTCCCTCGTGCCATATCCACAGCCGGGCAACTGCCCGGCAAAACTCGCGCTCGCCAAACCGCCTGATGCCAAAGCGAGCAATCCAGCGCGCCAGGTTAGGCTCGCAGTAAGGCGGCAGGTGCGCCTGCGCCTCGCCGCGCACGTCCACAAACAGCTGCGCCAGCTGCGCCAGGCTCAGGCTCTCCAGCCGGATCGCCTCGTCTCCCTGCCGGTTGAGGCCCGTTGGCTCTACCCGGGTAAGCACACGGCCGTAACCGTTACCCTGGAAGTAAATCTCTGCCAGTAGCATCATTCGCGCCACGTGCCCCAGGTCAACGTCACGGCAACGGCCGTGACCAGCAGTAGTACACACAGCGCGACCACGCCAAAGATTTGGTTATCGGTCATAGTTACACCGTTGGCCAGGCGACGCGCGGCCGCAGCTGGTCCAGCTTGTCCAGCAGCTCGTCACTGCGGCCGCGCCGGTCCAGATAGCCGACCAGGCGCTCTGCCTTAGCCCGCTTGCCATCGCCACCGAGGGATTCGTAGTCAATATTCAAAAGGAGGCACAGGGTACGCAGCTCATCCTCATCGAAGTGCAGCGCGATCATTCCAGATATTTCAGCAGTCCACGAACCGGAGATGAGCGGCCCGGTATCGGGTTTTCCTTCCCGGCTTCGGCCCTCAACGACGGCGATCCGCGTCGCCAGCTCGACAACAATGTCTTCAAGTTCACGTCGCTTTTTTTTTCGGCCTCCAGCTCCTCGTTAAACGTTTCGGCCAGGCGGCGGATGTCATCGCGCAGCTCATCAAACTTATTCGGTAAAAACTTCAAGGACTCTTTGATTTGCGCGACGTCGTTCTGCAAACTCATTTTGCGACCTCGTTGCGCGCCATTCTCATCAGCAGATCGCCAAACGTCCCAATCTCCGCTTCCACCTGCTCGATCTGCTGCTGCACCGCTTCCCGGCTGTGCTCCACTCTCACCGAGTGTTTTTCCAGGAACGGCACGCGCTGCACCCCTTCCAGCGCGCGCCGCACGTCGATGTCCGCTTCCAGGATGTAGAGCAGGGTGTAGAGATAGGCCAATTCTAATGACCGTTTTTTCAGCAGCTCAATAGCGGCGGTGATGTCGGTAGGCATACGGCCGTTTACTCCGTTGGTTCAATCGCGGCCGTTAACTCCAGCTCGGGAAATTCAGCCTCCAACAAAACGCCTTCGGACGGCCGATCGAACACATCATGAATAAGCGAGCTGCCACCGCCTACCAGGATGCCCGACAGAATGCGCCCGAGTAGCGCATTGGCAATCTGGTCCTCAAACAGGTTGACCCCGGCGAACCAGCTGATGAGGAAACCAGTAACCAGGGCCACGTACACTAGGAACCACAGGTCAAACTCCGGCTTCTTCTCGCGCACCGGCGCGGCCAGGTAGTTAATGATGGCCATGTTGACCACGCCCAGGAATAATCCAGTTGCAAAGGTGTCCATTAAATTTCTCCTTTAAGGTTATTTGTCACGCTGCCACGTGAAACATCACGTTCGCGCGCAAACATAGTAAACGGTAATTAAAGCGCTCTCACGCCTTCGGCCGCAGCCGCCAGTAGGCCAGCACGGCCGGATCGTCGCTGGTAATGCGCAGGCCAATCGGCTCAGCAACTGCCGTTTTCAGCAGGCGGGTAAACCACAGCCGCAGCGTCTCCAGAATCTTTTCGCGGCCGTCCAGGTCGGTGGCACTGTCCACGTGGACAGCAGCGGCCGACAGGTCGCCCAGCGGTCGCAACGTGGCCACGTAGCCGCGCTGGTCACGGGGCACCCGGCTCATGTCGTTGGCTTCGATGACGGCCGTGGCGTACTCAATCATCGCCGGGTACATCTCGGCCGGGTCCACCACGTAAAAGGCGTAGCCCGCCGCGTCCAGCTCCTGGCTGCGCAGCGCAAAATCAAAAACGTTGATTTCCATGATCCAAATCTCCTTGTGTCAGCTGCGGAATTACACCGTGCTGGCGCGAATCTCAATGTCCTGAATGGTTAAATCCTGGCCATCGCTTACCGTGCGGTCGCTGGTCAGGTCGTGGGCCGCCAACACCTGGCGGCTGTTCACCGTGGCGTTGTCATCGGTGAGCAGCGTCCAGCGCGCCCCACTGCCGGAGGCGGGCAGGTTGCCGCCGCTGGCAGTGAACGTAATATCCTTGATGCGTACCAGCGCCCGGTCATTGGCGTCGTCTTCGGTGTAGGTGTCGAAGTCGGTCGCCCCTGGAGTGAGGCTGACCCCGCCAGCGCTGTACCCATTGCCGGTGGCGATCTGGGTGCAGTCGCTAATCAGGTTGCTGTCTACCGTGGGCGGCGTGCCGTTGGTGGCCAGCGCCAGGTAGTAATTGGTGGGCACGGCCGTGCCGCGAAAGGCAAAGCCCAGCAGCAAATACGCGCCCCGGTTGGTGATTAAACTTGCCATATCATTCTCCTTATAGTTGGGCCTCGATGAGGCCGAATGTTGAGACGGTTTTGCCGTTCACGGTCCAGCTGATGATCATTGTGTAGCTTTTTCCGGCTGCCATTGCGTTGGCGACAAAATCGGGCGTGGTCAGGTAATTGCCACTAAACGAAGCGCTGCCGCTCAGTACGGTGCCGGTCACATCCTCGCCGGTTGGGTCAACAATCACCACGTCCGGACTGGCATAGGTGCCCGCACCCCAAACCGATACATCCACACGATACGGCCGTGTCTCATCCACGCCGCGCTGAAACGGTGAGCCGATTAATCGTCGCTCGTTAGCCATCACCTATCCTCCAGTCTGAGATCGAAGCTGCGCGCGCGCAGCGCCAGGTCAAAATCGCGGCCGGCCAGCACCAGGTCAAACGTGCGCGGCCGCAGGCGCAGCAGCAGCACGGCCAGAATGGCCACCGTGGGGTCAACAGCTGCCAGGCGCAAAACGGCCGCCCCTGGCGTCACCGTCACAGTGCCCGTTTCCGGCACTGTGGGGTCAACGGCTGCCAGCTTCAGCAGCGCCGCTGCTACCACGACGGCCACGTCACCGGCCACGGCCGTGGGGCTGACTGCTGCCAGCGCCAACAGCGCCGCCGCGGGAACGGCCGTTACGTTGCCCAAAACGGCCGTTGGGTTTACCCCGGCCAACGTCACCTGCCCCACCCCGCCGCTGATGAGCAGCGCCCCGGTGCCAACGGCCGGATCGATGGCCACCAGGTACACGGCCGCCGCGCCAGGCTGCACCGCGATTGCGCCGTAGACGGCCATGGGGCTGATGGCCACCAGCTGCACCGCGCCCGCGCCAGGCGATACCAACAGCGCCCCCGCCCCCACCGATGGGTCTACCCCGGCCAGCACCACGCTGGCCGCGCCGGGGGTGAGCGCCTGGCTGCCCAGCACCACGGCCGGGGAAACGGCAGCCAGGCGCAATGTCACTACGCCAGGGGTTACGGTCAGCGAGGCGATGGTAACGGTTGGGGAAACGGCCGTGAGGTTCAGCGCCCCCGCCCCCGGCACAACCACAAGCGAGGCAGCCACGACAGCGGGGGAAACGGCCGTCAACCTCACCACCGCCGCGCTGGGGGCCAAAACCAGCGAGGCCAACACCACCACGGGAGAAACGGCCGTTAAATCGACAGTGGCCGCGCCAGGGGTCGCGGTTTCCGCGCCCAGGGATACGGCCGGGTCGACCCCGGCCAGGCTCAGCACCGCCGCGCCAGGAGTTGTGGTTATGTCACCCTGCACGGCCGTGGGACTGACGCCGGAAAGCGTCAGCAGGGCGTGGCCCGGGGTGAGGGTGATGTCGCCCTGTACGGCCGTGGGGGAAACGGCCGCGAGTATGGTAGTGGCCACGCCGGGGGTAACGAGGACGGGATCGGGGCTACCGCTGGTAAACTCAATATGCAGCGCGGCTTCCGTCCCTGCACCCTCGATGCTCATCACCTGGAATGTGGATGTTGCGTCACTACGGCCGTCAAAAAATATGACAACCGACGCCCCATTTGCCAGACCACCGTTGTCATCCACCAGCTCTTGCAGAATCGACACGATAGAGGGTGAGTTTACCGCGCCTATGCCTATGCCCGTCGCTGTCCACTGCACGCTTGCTGTGGTGCGCGTGCGACTGGTGACATCGGCGTTGGTAGCAAAGTCCGGGGCATCGGCCGTATCCTCGCCCCGGATGTTCACGTTCGGATCGTCCGCCGCCGTACTGTTGGCGTGAATGGTGATATACGCGGCGTCAATGGTCGCCCCACTGGGTATCTCGGCCGTCAAAACAAATTCAAAGCCACCATTGTAACGACGATTAGCAACGCCGGAGGTGTTGGCGTTGCAATTGACAATGGTGGCAGAATTTGAAAAATTTGCCCCGGTAATGTCCTCGTGCGCGTCCGAATTGACGGTCAGGTCAAGCGTGGTCACTACTCACCTGCCTCGCAAATGATGTATGGCCCCTCGACGATAAGTGCGCCGGGGCATTGCAGCAGCCACGCGCCTGGCTCCAGAATGAGGGGGAGGTACACGGCCGTCGGCGTGCTTGTCGGTGTCTCGGTGGGCGTAGCCGTTTCGGTAGGCGTCACCGTTGCCGTCGCGGTCTCGGTGGGGGTCGCCGTCTCGGTGGGCGTTTCGGTAGCCGTAGCCGTTGGGGTCTCGGTGGGGGTAGCGGTAGCGGTTGCCGTAGCCGTGGGCGGTTCGGTCGCTGGCTGGAAGGTGAGATTTACCCCGGTGAATTTGTAGCCAGATTGCTGGCTGTACATGCCGGTGACGTAGAGGCGGAACAGGTCATAATGCGCCACCACCAGCGGGCCACCGCAGTGCGTTTCCCAAATGGCGGCCGTGCTGCACGGCAGATCGTCTGGCTCGAAATCCAGCAGCGTGCCCAGCTGTGCCCACGTCTGGCCGCTGTCATTGCTGCCCAGCAGCTCGGCCCGGACAAAGGTGCAGCCAACGCATACTTGCAGGTGCGAGTAGGTGACGGTATAGGTAGATGCGGCCGTAACGCCCCGCTCCAGTACGTCAAAATCCTGCCAGCTTTCGCCCAATGTGTTTGGGTCGCACTGCCCCTGCGTGGGTCCGCACTTAAACGCCGCCCCGCCCGATGACGTTCCGTCTGGTGGTGCCGGGTTTTTGTAGCAGCGGCTCAGACTCATTTCCTGGTTGTGCTGCCAGCCGCCGTTGATGTCACCAGGGCAGCCAGTGGCATTATCAATCCCCAGCGCCCAGGCGTTGACGATGACATTCACCGGCTCAGGCAGCAGCGCAGGCACAGAAGAGCGCACGGCCGTTTCCCCCGGCCGCAGCGAAAGGGCCACAACCGCGCCCAGCACCAGCAGCGCCGCTACCGCGCCCGCAATCCGCGCTGTTGTTGTTGTTTTCATGGTTGGTCCCCCCAATGGTGCCACATGCGCGGCGTAGGCGTCGGCCGTGGGTCGCAGCCCAGACAGTCGTTTGTGACCAGCGGCGCGTAAACGGCGTGTTCCGTTTGTTGCGCGGTGGCGCTGAAGGAAAGGCCAAATACGGCCGTCAATACCAGAAGCAAAATCAGGGCCAGAATGGCTAACCGTGTTTTCATTTTGCAGCCTCGCCTGTGTCGATGGTGTCCCAATCGACGGTAAGTAATCCGGCCGCTTCCAGGGCGAGGATGTCCTCACCCGAAAGCCCGGCTTTTTGGAAATCGATCATGTCAAACGGCTTGACGGCCAGCTCGATCTCCTCTTCCAGCATGGCGTCAGTTTGCCGCCTGAACTCTGCAGTGTTTTCCGGCTTGACCACAATCTGATCACCCTCACGCTCGCCCAGCTCTTTAACGAGGCGGATTCGCTCCCGCTCGTAGGCGTCCAACTCTGGCGCGATGACGCGCCAATACCGCGCCAGGCGTATAGAGGTAACGGCCGCCAGGCCGCGAGCCTGGGTCAAAAATTCAATAGCTGATTTGGCTGGTAAAGCCTGTCCGAGTTTCATGTTGCTTTGTTGCTCCTTTTATGTGCTGATGAGCACCGTGCCGCCGCTGCGATACAGCGCCCCGACAATGCCGGGGTTACTGGTGGGCAGTTCCGCCAATATGACCTGCTGCGCCCGGACTTCCAGGGGGAAGCGGTACGTGCCGCCGCTGCGAATAATGACCTCAAAAACTTCCTTGCTCATACGCACCTGAGTGATGTTGTTGGCGTCCCGATAAAAGCCCAGCTCAAACGCGCCGGTGCTGCCCGCGTCGCGGTCGGTATCGTTGAAATCGTAAAAAACCGAACCGCCCGAAACATCGCTGTTGGTCATCAAAAAGCGGTCGCCCTGATCGCCGCTGGTGGCAATGGTCAGATCGCCACCAACAGTTACGGCCGCCGAGAAGTCGACGTTGCCCGTAGCGCGGGTAACACTGATCGCCGCCGCTTGCAGCGTGCCAGCGTCGTTATAAGGCCGTACTTCTAGGCTAGACCCGGCATCGGAACCGCTTTCTGCTGTGTTGTTAACCCGGAAAACCCAACGGTTGACCCCGGCGGATTGATAGCGCACATCACGCACCTGCCCGGCTGCGCCGTCTATGTTCACAACGGTAGCTCCTGAACCATCGCCAAAAACCGCCGCCGTAACAGTTGTTCCGGCGTACAACGTGCCGCCGACGGTGGCATTGGTGCTAAAAGAAACATCGCCGCTCGCCCGACTTATAGTCATGGCTGCCGACTTGATAACACCAGCGTCACTGTACGGGAATACCAGCAAATCAGAGCCAGCGTCCGCCCCGCCCTCGGCGGTGTTTTCCACCCGCAGCGCCCAGCGGTTCACCCCCGCAGACTGATAACGCATATCGCGCACTTGTTCGGCCGCGCCGTTGAGCACGGCCACAGCCGCGCCCGTGCCATCTCCGAGCGTAGCCACGGTGCCGGTGCCGCCTACATAAAGCGTATTGCCGGTTGGTGCGCCATTGACACCCAGGCCACGCACTCGCACACGGCCGTTACTGTCCGTCTTCAGCAGCGCCGAAACGGCCGTACTCACCGCCGCGCTGGGCGTCAAAATCCCCAGCACATTTGTTGCTGTCAGCCCCACCACATCCAGCGCCGCGCCGGTAACGGTGTGGTCACTGGCGCTGGTGATGCTGTGGCTGCGGTCGTGGTGGGCGTTGGCGTCACTGGCGTGGGTGGAGATTGCGGCCGTTACCTCACTGTCACGGGCGATGGTAGAGGGGATGTCAGCGTCGAGCAGCGGCCAGTTGTGATGTGCATCGGCGTCGGCCGCGTGGGTGGAAACGGCCGTTGTCACTTCCGAGTCGCGGGCAATAGACGCCGGAATGTCCGCGTCTACCAGGGCGCGGAATGCCGGGGCAGCGGCCGCGCCAGTAGAGGGACCGGCAAAAACGATGTTGGCGCTTTGGTTATCCAGCCCGATTTGCTGGCCAGTCAGCGACAGCAGGTTGCTATTGGCGGCCGTAGAGAGGGTAACGGCCGTATGTAGGTCAGACACCTCCGCAATGACCGACGTGTCGATGGTCACCTGTTGACCGGTGACGATAATGCCGTAGCCCTGGGTTACCTGCGCGTGGTGGGCGTCTGGGTCATCGGCATGGTCAGCAATCTCCACCGCCACGTACACCGCCACCGACAAATCCAAATCTTCGTCAGCGCCGTCGTTGGCCACGCTGATCACCACCGAGCCGTCGGCAGAGGTGACTTTTGCCTCTAAATAATCAGGCGTGGTGTCATCGGCCGATACGCGCACACGGTAGGTATCGCCGCCGATAGCAGGCAGAAACGGCCGTAGCCAGTTGGCGTCGCGGGCAATATCGCCCCGGCCGATTTGGGATCGTCTAATTCCCACCTTCGGCCTCCCGCTCTTCTTCCAGCCACTTTTTCGCCCGCTCAAACTCGCGGGCAATCGCCTCGTCATCGTAGCCGTCAGTCTGCACGTCAATGGTGTCCTGCCCGACGGCCATCACCACCTCGCTGATCCAGGCGTCGCGGTCCTGCTGTAAAAAGGTGCCGGGGATAGCCGTAGACGGCCGGTGTTTCATGTTGCGGATGACCCCCGGCCGTGCCGACCAGCGCACCGCCGCGCCGCCGCGTGTGGTCAGCGCCTTCTCTTTGCCCTGCCACAAATAGGCCGGTTCGTTGCTGGCCTGGCGAAAGTGGATGAAATCATTGGCGTCTACTTCGGTCAGGAACGGCGCGGCCGTACTGCCGACCATTGTCAGGTGCATGAGCGCGTCCCAGACCCGCATAGGCGTCTTAAACGACTTGCGTACCTGGGTAGTGTTGGGGGCGATGGAACCGGCCGTCAAAAATTCACAGTCAGTGGCCACGATTTCGGAAAAATAGGTGGAGAGATCGTCTTCGCTGCCATCCCCGGCCGTGACGTACTTGTTGTTGGCGGTGAACACGAAGCCGACGGCCTCAATGTGCAGACTGTCTTCGATGTCTTTGCCCACGCCTACCGGCCGCGAAAACGCCTCGCCCGCCTCGATGAGCGTCTTCTGCGCTTCAGCTTCGGCCGTGGCCAGCGTCACGCCGTCCAGGGGAATGATGTACTCGCGACGGCCGTATCTGGCAATGCTGGTGTCGTTGGTGAACCAGGCCGTTTCGGCCGTGTCCTCTTCGGTGGTGTACACCACCTTGACGGCGTTCCACACCTCACCTAAATCCCGCCGCTCTTTCCAGCCGTCAATGGCCAAATCCATTGACCAGATGAGGCCGCGCCAGGTGACCAACCCGGCCGAACGTTCGTAAATGACGTGACCGAGTTTGTTCTCGTACCACGCCTCCAGCAGCCGGTGCGATGTCACCACCGATGGTTTCATGTCCCAACTCGCGGCCCAAAATCCACCCTGGCGGCGAATGCTGTGCTGATAGCGCAGCGCCGCCCCGGTAAACTCCTCGCTGCGGCCGTCGGTCGTGTTGGGCGCGGTGAAGAGGGCGAAATCAGACACGGTACAGCCTCCAGGTGCGATAGACGTCCATATCGGCCGCCACCGTCACCGCTTTGTCGTGACTGCTGTCGGTTTGCCCGGCAAAAACAACAATGCCGCCGTAGCGCGGAAAACGCCAGTTGCGCGGCGTCACCTCAAAGCGGCTCTGCACCTCGTCGTTGGATGCATTCACCGCAAAAGCGTCAATACTGAAATCCTCGTGGGTGAAAATGTGCAGGGGGATAGCGCTGGTGGCAATACCGTTTTCGCAGATGATTTGATGATCGGCTGGAATGAGCAAAAAGCCGTTGCAGTAAAGCTCTCCCGCGCCTTCGATGCGCTCAGCCGCCAGATTGATGTACTCCGTAAACTCAACCGGTTCGGCCGCTACGCCATAGCGGAAGGGGGCGGGTGGGATTTGAATCTCGCCAATCTCGGCCAGGGTGTAGTTGGTGTAGTTGCTCGACATCCCAAAATAACGCACCTGCTGCCAATCGGCCGTAAAATATTTGCTACCCGGCTCTCGAAACGACATGCCGATACGAAAGCCAATCTGGGTTGTGGTGGGGCTGGTCAGGCGAAAGCGAGCCAGCACGGTGTAGCGGCCGCGCATACTGGTCAAGGCCGCCGGGGTGTAAAGCAGTTTATAGGCCCGGTTGATCAGCGTCGCATTGGTGGCGAATGTCACGCGGGCTGCATTGGGCGCGGTGCCCAGCGCCCCGCCCGCGCTGTCGTTGACGATGGTGGTGTCGGTGCTGGAGATGGCCACGCCGCTGGTGAAGTACACCTCAGCGTCAAAGCTGAGCGCCGTTTCGCCGATGTACCACAACGGCCGTATGCCTACCCAAAATTTCTCTATCTGGCCTGAGGGCGTTAATTCAAGGTGGCTAATGCGGTGATCAAAGACCGCTTTGGCAGAGTCAACGCCCGGTGCCCACTGTCCGCCGCCTAAATTGGGCGACGTGCCGGTGGTGTAGTTGTCCGGCGTCGTCTCCTCCGCCTCGGCCCGGTGGGTGATGACGCAGCGGTAGCGTGCCCACTTTTCCTCTAACACCTGTGGGTTTTGCCTGTCATCGGTCAACGGCCGTAAGCTAAAGCCGGTGATGAGCGAGCGTTTGGCGTTTTCACCCTCGCTCTGCTCATTCCACCACAGCGACCGCGTGGTCATGTTTTGGTCGTGCCAGTAAACGGCCTGGGTAAGTCGGTGCTCCAGCTCCGCCACCGCGTCACGGATATTGTCCTGGGTGTCGGCCAGGATCAGGTTGAAAATCTGCGACACGCCGCCGTCGGGCGCTTCTTCGCTGGTGTGGCTGTGCTCCTCGATGCGCAAGCGGTTGGAGGAGAGGAAGCTGTAGCGGCTGGTCCCGTCTACCTCAACGATTTGCTTGACGATGGCCATTAGAACACCCCCATATACTGGTTACGCCGCTGCTTGCGGCGCTCGTTGATCAGCGCCTGGGTCATGGCCGCCGCCTCCTGGTTTTGGTTGTAGATAATCGTCTGACTGCGGTCCACGTAGGTGCCGCCCAACATCCCCCGGCTCTGCTGATTGCTGAACACCTGCCCGTCGTCGCCGGGGATCATGTACAGGCCGCGTGGCGTGCGCAGCAGTTCGGGCGCGTTACCCTCACCCACCTGGTAGAGACCGCCAGCAAACACTGAACCGCCTGCCGCTTTTTTGGGCGCTTCCTTACCCCCGCCCCCATTGCCTAAATCCTGCGACGTGGAGGTGTTGACGTTGACATTGGCGCTGACGCTGCGGCCGTCCAGCGCATCGAGCTGGCGCATGATGTCGCCAATGCGCGTCCCGGCCTCATCAAGCCCGCGAATGGTGACGGTGCTCACCACCGCCTTAGGCATGGCGTTCAGGGCGTCATTGACGGCCGTCTGCTGAGTAGCCAGGTTGATCGCCTGCTCGGCCGTGCTGGCCGTGCCTTCGATGAGGGCGTTCATCGCGGCCGTTTGCTCGTCGGCTGTCAGGGTAGTGTCCTTAAAGCTGGCGGCCAGCTCGTTGATCTCCTTGGTGGTATTGGCAAATTCCAGCCGGGCGTCGGCCTGCTCCTGGGTCAGGTAGCCAATGCCAACCAACATATCGAGGTTTGCCTGAGTGACGCCGCCTCGGGCCAGGATGGCTTCAGCGGCCGTTTCCCGGTATGATTGTTTGATCGCCTCATTGGCGGCCGTAATCCGCGCCTGGGCCTCCTCGGCCGCTTCTGAGTCGCCGGTGTAGACATCGACGAGGCGGTCGGGCTGGTTGGCCAAATCGGCTTGCTGCGCTACCAGGGCGTCGCGCTGGCTCTGGGTGAGATCATTTTGCAGGGCATCGTAGGCAGACAACCATTCGGCGCTGCCCTCGTCTACCGTGCGCAAAATTTCGCGGTACGCTTTAGCCTGCTCGTCGGATAGGTCGCTGGCCAGCTGGGCGTTAACGGCCGTTAGCTGCCCGGCCGTGCTAACCGTGCGCTGCACCCACTCGCCCTCAGAATCAGCCAACGCCTGCTGTGCGCTGAGCAGCTCGTTAATCGGTTCGGCCGCCGCGTTAAACGGGTCAACCAGGGCGAGATCGGCGGCGAGCTGCTGTGCGTCGGCCAAATCCTGCCAGCCCTGCTCGACCTTTTGCAGGTTGCCATAGTTTTGCAGCAGCGCCGCGTCTGCCCCGACCGTACCTGCGGCCAGGTCCTGGGCATTTTGGGCCGCCTGCTGGGTGCTGTTGGCGTAGCGCAGCATCACCTCATCGGCCCCGGCCGTGGTGCGCTCGGCTTCGGCCAGCGCGTGTGTCATCTCATAAAAGCTCTGTTCTGACTGGCCAATTTGCTGCAAATAGACATTGAACAGCGACCGCATACGCGAATCGCCAAACGCCTCGTCAAGCCCGGCGCTAAACTGCTCAAAACTGTCGGCCTGCGCCGCCATCGCCTCGATGGTGGAGCGCGACCCCTCAATAACTTCTTTTTCGGTGCCGGTGATGGCCGCGCCCAGCCCGCCGTACAGGTCGCCAACCTCGGCGATTTTGCGGCCCTCAGCGACCAGATCGTCAAACGATTTGGCGGCTTCAACATTGCCGCTGATGATTGTCTCGACCTGATCGCCGTAGCCATTGGAGATGGTTTCTATAACCGGCAGCAGGCCATCAGCCAGCCACGTCTGGAGAGCCTCTTTAGACTCCTGAACTTGAACCTCAAGCCGGGCCCACGAGTCAACTGAGCTGGCGACATTACCGCCCACCTGCTGAATGAGCTGATCGCCCGCCCCAAGCGTGGCATTGAGCAGGGCCATCTGTTTTTCTTCAGATGTCAACTGGGCGACGGTTTTCCCAAGCTGTTCAGCGTAATTCTTGTTGGCTTCCTCGATTTTGATCGTCAACCCCAGGTTGTCGAGGATCAGCGGAGAGCCTCTCTTGATACCAAGCGCGAGCGAGTCAAAGAGTTCGGTTGTGCTGCCCAGAGCCGGGTTCAGTTTGTTAGACGCTTTGGCGATTTCCAACAGTTGGGGGATAGCGGCGGCGTAGGACTGTGCCGCCTCGTTACTCGCCCCGGCCGTCAGGGTCAGCAACGACTTCATCAGGTCGGTTTCGGCGATGGTTCCGTTAACGGCCGAGGTCATTTTGTCGAGCAGATCGGGTGTCTTGAACACCTCCTCATTCATCAGCTCAAACGACTCTCTGAGCTGATTTATCTCGGCGCCTTCCCTAGACAATTGAAAGGCTTTGACAAATGTAGCCCCAGCCGCCGCGGCCGCCACGGCCGACTTATTCAACACGTCCAGCGTGCCGTTAAGCCGCTTGCCGAGATTCTCAACTTCCTTTTCGGTTTTAGGAATATCATCACCCTGCTTTTTAGTGCGGATGAGGATTTCCAGATCGTACTTGTTACTGGCCATGATTGTCGCTCAGGGGGAATTCGGCCGCCGCCAGCGCCTCAAGCATGGCACGGGCAAAGGCCGTCTCGCTGTCTCCCCACGTCTCAGGCGGCTTACGGAAAACTTTGTCGGCTTCGGTGATGTAATCCATTGCCTCTAATAAAAAGCCGTTCCAGCGCATCTCCTCAGAGAGAAGCGGGCGCGGGTACGGCCGTTTGAATTGCACCTGGCCGGTGAGCCGGGTGGCAACTAAATCTTGCTGCCAGAGGGCCAGCTCATAGGCCCACGGCAGCGGCGGCGGACCGTTGCTTATTCCATCGCCAACTAACCCTGTTCGGATGGTCCGCTGCCATTCGTGCCAACGCTGGACCATCCGGGCAAGTTTGGGAGGAATCTGGCCTCAAGGATCAATGGCTGGGTAACGGCCGCAAAAAAGTTAAGCAGCGGGTAGCTCGTTGGCGTTTCCGGGAATTCGTAGCCATCAATGGCGCATTCAAGAATCATGTGCTTGCGCTCTTCAAAAATGCGCTGCATATCCTCAAGGTGCCCCACGCTTTCGCGTCCACCCCCGCCGCTCTCCTGAAAAAGTTCCCACCACTTCAGGTACAGCTCTGTACCTAATTCCAGCGGCACATAAACATGACCAGACCAGGCACGAAGCGAGCACTCTACCCGCGCCGCCCGCTGACCGTTAATCATTTTGGTTTTTTCGGCTGCTTTGTTCATTGTTTGAAATCCATCGGCTATGCGTGGGCCGCGTCTGTAAAGTTGTCTTTATTCCAGGCGAATTCGGCGGTTCGCTCCATTGGATTTTGTGCGTCCGCGTCAATAGCCGGGGCGCTGACAAACAACACCTCTACATCAGTCGCCGTGTATTCAATCATGCCAGCTGCCGACCCTCCCGGCGTCACCGTAAGCTCGTCTAGAGGCAGCTCAGCCACACGGGTGGCCTCTAGCAGCTCGTGGCACGTAAACTGGTTCGGGCTGGTGCTCAATTCGCCCGTTGCCCCTTTTACATAATCGTCTACATAAGCCATTTCATACCGGTAAGCGCCCTTATTGGCCCCGGCCGTGTCGATGGTTCCGCCCGTGACGTTGGTCTGCGCAAAGCTGCGGCGGGGCGTTTCCTTCGGACCAAACCGGCGCACAACAATATCAAACGTGTAGGTACCGGCAGGGTGCCCCGTGGCCGTTGCCCAGGCCGAGCCGGTTTTAATTGTGATTTCGCCCTTGTCGGCGATAATGCTGTTTGCTGTAGCTGCCATGATTGCCTCCTGTTATCCTGTCACCGGCGCGATACGGCGCTGGAGAATGAGAATCTGATACTCCACGTCGTTTAGATGCGGAAAAGCCAGCTGAACGCCGTCAGACGGCCGTACCAGCTTGCCGTTTAGCTCATGATCCGGATTGTGGTACCGGATGTTTTTCAGAATAGTGTGCAAGCCATCTTGCGGCCGTTTGGCGGCGGGCTTACTGTCATCTTTGCCCATGATTTACCTCGCTAATTCATTTTCAGGCGGAACGGGATAAACCCGAACCGCACATTAGGCATGTTGCTAAAAAGTGGGGGCAGCTGCGAATCGTCCACAAACTGCACCTTGTTCCAATACTCGTTGTAGTAACTAGGCCCACCCTTGCCTAGCTGGGCGTAGATGGCCTCCTCGATGGCGATCAGGGCGGCATCGGCCGCGGCCAGCTCCGCTTCGGAGATACGGCCGCTTTCGTCCGTATCCATCGTCACGCCAATCATGGCGATCATTTTGTAGACCGGCCACGCACCGCCTGCCGCGCTGCCACCACCGGCGGGGGAACGGCCGTCATAAGCCAGGGAGACACCGACGCGGGTTTTGCCGCCGGGGTTGGTGCGGTGGCCGTAAATCGTGTTGGCCGTGCCGTCGCCGCCTTCACTGGCCACAAAGGCAGCCTCGAAGTCAGCTTTCAGGCGGGTCAGGCAAACGTCGGGAGATACGGTCATTCGGCGAACTCCTTCAGCTGCTTAAGCGTCTCGATGTCCACGAACCCGGCCAGGACATCGGCCGCGCCGTCAATCGTCAAGACCAGCGCCGGAATATCCAGGCTTACAACGGGCAAGCCGCTGTCGATTTGGTAATTGACCCTGATGCCGTTCACATACGGCCCCAGGTCAATGCCATCGACAAAAACCTCACCTAGTCCGCTGGTCAGATCGATATGCACATGGCGCTTCGGCCGTTCGCTGGTTTCTTCGGTTTCACTCATTGAACAACTCCGCAATCTCGGCGAAAAACAGCTCGCCAGCTTTTGACAGAATGCCCGGCGCATCACTGACCATCAGCCGGTCCACCCAGGGGTTGCGGCTGTGCACCACCGGCATATAGTCGGCCGGGTGGCCACCAAACACGGGGTTGGTCACTGTGGGGTCAATGAACACCTTGCCGGTATCGTCAATCGTTTGCTCACGGGTGGCGGACGCGCCGGTGCCAGTAAGGCGCGGCGCGTCCGCTTCCCAGCGCTCGCCCAATTCGGTAGTTACATAGGCCACCATGCGCGTAACGGCCGTATCGCCACTGGTCACCAGCTCGCGGGCCGCCTGGTGCAGCCGCCGCCGCAGCGCTTCAATCTCCGCGATAGATTCAGGGGCAATTTCTACGCCAATCATGCGCTTACCCCCTCGTCTTCCAGGAAGAGATACATAAACTGCGGGTCATTGGCCGGGTGCTGGCTGACGTAGCGAACGAGGTAGTCACGGCCGCCGCTGATAAAACGCAGGCCGCGCACGACGGCCGTATTGACCTCCGCCTTCACCTTAAACGCCCGAGAGACGCTGGCCATGCCGGGCACCAGCTCTTTTTCGCGCTGGTCCAGGTCGATGAGACGGCCGCAAGCCAGTGAAGCAACCACCGGCGTGCGCGCCGTCGGGTCATCGCTGCCTGGGGGAATGCGGCTGATAACGGCCGTAAAGCCCAGCCCGCCTTCGCTGCCCAGCGTAGATGTGTCCACCGTGCGCAGGCGCGCCAGCTCAACATCACTGAACGCTCTCATGTGTTCGGCCCCTTGTGGTAGCCCTGGCCAAAATCAATCTTGACCGACCCCTGGGCAAACGTCACCTGCTGGTAGGCCGTCACGCCCAGCTCGCGGGCTTCCTTAAGCGCCTGAAGGTAATTCCTGTGCGCCTGGGCGTGTATCTGCGAGCGGTTGTAGCTGGCCCCATCCTCGCGGCGAAAGTCATAATCGCCGGCCGTGGCGGCCATGACCTTGCGCCACGCCTCGACGCGGGCGATGGCCCGCAGCTTGCGAATGTTGCGTATGCCGGAAACGGCCGTTACATCACTCGCCCCATACACCAGCATGGTCTCGTTAAACGCTTCGTCGTAGGCGTGCGGCGGGTTGAAACCCAGCACATCGCCTACGCCGCTGAGCGCCTCGTGCATGTAGTTCATGAGCGACTGCTCGGTGTAGCTGGTGGGGATGGGCATTAGGCAAGCAGTTCCTCAGCGGCGGTCTTCAGCTTGGCGGCCGTAGCCTTACCAATGCCGGAAACGGCCGTCAGCTGGGCCTCGCTGGCATCGCGGATGGATTCGGCCGTATCAAAGCCAGCGGCCGTCAGGCCAGCGGCCAGATGAGGCACGCCGCTGGCGTTGGTCACCTCCAGGGCAGAAACGACGCGGGACACGGCCGTTTCTGCCTCCGGTGGTGTTTGCGCGCGAACATTGACCTCATCACCGCTGAGTAAGACGATCTTGCCATCCTTGATCCTGGCGGTTGTGCCTGTATCGTACATAGCCACCCCTTAGTTAATGCCGGTGATAACGCCAATGGCCTCTGGCTCGGTGATAACCGGCAGGGAGGTTTGCCAGCCTTCGGCCTCGATGCGCGGCGGCTTGTCCACCTTGGGCATGGCCTGGATAACGCGACCGGGGCCAGATTGACCCACGGCGCGGCCCACGGCCGTGTAGCCCAGCGTATCGGTCATCACAACTTGCTCGCTGTCGCCCAAATCAATTTCCTCATCCTGGCCGGTGGTGGCCACCATCACGAACACGGTGCGGGGCAGGAAGTAGCCCGTGCCGGTCTGGGTGCGGTATTGCAGGTCGTAGAGTTCGATGGACGGCAGGCCGTCGGCTTGCAGCGCGCCGTTAATGGCGGCCTGCGTGGCCCGCCCGGCGGCGCTGGTGATTTGCCCTGAGGTATTGACCACACTCACACCTACACGGGTTTTGACCGTGTTGTTCCCGGCCATGATCGCCAGCACCGTGCGGCTGGTGATGATGCGGTTAACGGTGTAACCCTTGCTGGCCAGCAAATCGGCCATAGCGTGAATGTCGGCGAAGATGTCGGTGCTGTCCGTGGACCAGGGGGCGCTTTGGGCGGCGCGATGGCCTGAGGGGTTGGGGTAGCTGATCGTCTCGCTGTACTCGTTGTCACCGGTTAGGGCCACCTGAGCCGAAACAATCGCTTCCCAGCGGTTCTTTTCGTTGTGCTCCAGGAGCGCCAGGTTAACGGCCGTATCCAGCCAGTTGGTGATGCTGGCCATCGCGTCCATGCTGGCATTGTTCATCAGCAGGCGCAGCAGGGCATCGTACTGACGGCCGCTGAACTCGCGGGCAATATCGGAGTTGCCCAGCTCAACCAGCATGGACCCTACGATGTCACCGTCTTTTTTCTGAGACGGGCTGTAGCGGGTGCCTGCGTTGGCCAGCACGGTGCGATATTTGATGCTGTCTTCGCGGTAGGCGTTTTCATTCACCAGGCGCTCGGGCAGCAGTTCAGCGCCCAGATAACGCCGGGCACGACGGCCGAACTGCGCCGCTGGATTCATGGCGATCTGCGTGAAGCCGTCAGAATCGCGGAACTGTTGGAGTAGGGTATACAGGTCCATGTTAGCTTACCCCCCGAGTTGTGACGTAGGCAGCGCGCAGCGCTGCTAACGCATTGGCCGACAAACTGGCAAAGTTTGGCAGCAGGTTTTCTTTGACGATGGAACCGGGCCGGTACAGCTCGACGTCGTTGTTGGCGTCAGCGTCCGTCACGTCGAAGGCGACGATGAAACATTCGTCGTCCGACGTGGCCCACGGGCCAAAGGCGGTGCCAGCGGCGCGCTCGGCAAAGGTGCGGCCGAGCAGCGTGCCCGCCGGGATAACCTTTTTGGCTACGCCCGGATAGGTGGCCGCGTCGTTGTCTACCAGCGCCGTGACCAGCGCCCGAACAGTGATGGACGTCGCGCCCGCAGCCGCAGCGGCCGTCAACGTGGCAAACTTGTCACCGCCGAAATCCAGCACGGTGCCGCTGGGGATTGCGCCGCTCAGCGCGTCAACCGGAACGGTGGTGGCGTCGACAGCCGCCCCGGCCGCACCGACGGTAACTACCACGGCGTCCGTTTTGAGGAACGCACTGGCCAGCACTTTGGCCCCGCCGGGTACCAGGTGCTCCCGATTAAGGAAGTCACCAGCCCAGGCCGCGGCCGTCAGCTGATTGTCTTGTACAGTCATTTGTGCCATTTCTAGCTCCTATTTACTCTCTGGCTGCGCGTAACGCTTTGACAGAGTAGCTTTGATTGGATTGGGGTCAGCGCCCTGGCCGCCCACGCTTTGCTTGGGCCACGGCGTCGTTGGCGGCGCGGCCGGTTTGTCAACGAGAGCAGGCGCGAAGTCTGCCCACTTTTCCTGCAACAAATCGGGTAACGGCCGTTCCTGACCCTCCCCGTTTTTGGCAATGGCCACCTTGACCTTTTTGCCGTCTTTGTCCTGCTCACGCACCTCGATGGTGTAATCCCCAATGCCGGGCAGCTGGCCTAAAACGGCCGCTTTGTAGCCGTGGGCCGCGGCCGCTTCCTGGAAAATGGCGTCGCGCTGGAGCTTGGTGTAGCTGCCTTGCAGCTGCTTCAGCTCATCGGGCTTGCCTAATTCCTGGTACGCCTGCCAGGTGGCGGCTTGTTCGCCGGTGAGAACAACGCTGCCCTCGGCGGGCAGCTTGCTTTTCACGTCCTTGAGCTGCTGACGATAGCTGGCGTTGTCACCCTCTACCTGGTCCAGTTTCATAGCCAGCACCTGAAGCGCAGCCTCTGCGCTGCCGTGTTTGGCTTTAAGGCGCTCGGGGTCCAGACGGCCGCCGGGTGCGGTGGGGTTTTCGGGACGGTCGGGTTCGGGATCGTCACCGCCAGCGGGCGCGCCGCCGCCGCCGCCATCGGGGGCTAACAGGTAGGGGAAATGAGTATATTTGTGAGCGAGTAACATAATGTGATTGTCTCCTGCGCTGCCTCAGCGCTTAGGGGTTGGCACCTTGCCGATGAAATGAAAACGGCGCTGAGAACAGAACCTTTCTGTTCTCAGCGCCGTGTGTCTGCGAAATTTTCGCTTTGTTCCTGACGCGCCGCCCCGGTATGGTAGCCGGGGCCGCCTGATGTCGTTATGTATACAGGATATAACCGAAATCTTACAATGTCAATTTACGGCCGTTGGGTCTCTCATAATTCGGCCGTTACTGCCCCAACTCCTCCAGCGGCGGCGGCGGCTTGAGCTGCCAACGGCCGTCTTCGTGGACGATCAGCGTGAACTGATACTCGCCCGGCTCGCTGGCCACCTGCTGTACCCGGCGCGCCAATTTCACCGCCTTAGCAGTCAGGTCGAGGGGCAACTGGCGGCGGGAACGGCCGTTTGCGGTGTAGATAGGCAATGGTTCGCTCATGTAATGTCCGGGTTATGTATAGCGATTAGCTGGCGGCCGCTGCGCCGGGCGCGAAGGTCGATTTCGCCAGCCGTGCGAAAAACCATGCTTGGCTTGCCGCGACGCGCATAAACCAGATCGCCCGTAACGGGCGTAGTGGGGTCTGCGGCAAGCCATGTCTTCAAAGAAATAAGTTCATCGAGCCGGACCCAACGGCCGTTTATCAACAGAATTGGCCTTTTGCTCATGATTGCACCTCGCCTAAGGTGATCGAAATGGACTCAACCAGGCCATGCCAGGGATTTTCGCCCGGCGGCTGCCTCAGCCACGGATTATCGCGCAGCGCCTGGGTCACACCGTAGCCCAGGGCAACGATGATCTTTTCTTCATGGTCATCCATGCCCGCCTGTTCCAGCAAGCCGTGCAGCACCTCGTGCCAGACCGTAATCCATTTTTTGTGCGGCGTCATTTCCTGCTCGATGCGAATTTCGCAGTCGTTGTAGAGGATATGCCCATTGAGGCCTGTGTTGCCATCGCGCAAATCCCTGCGCTCGACGACGGTAAAATCAACGCCGCCCACCCGGATGACAGTCGGTAGCGAATCGCTCATGCTCCCTCCTCGCACGTGCGGCAGGTCCAGAAACGGCCGTAGCCATCACAAAGCGGACAGTCGTCGCGCGGCGCTGCCTCACACTCGGGACACCCCATCTGCACGGCCGCGCCGCCACAGACAACACATTCCGGCTGGGGAATCTTCACCGACCACTGACCCAACCGCTCGCCGCGAATCTCGATCAGCTCTTCCAGGTAGCCGGGATCGTAGCGCAGCTCGCAAGCCAACATGCGGTCATATTCGGCCATCATTTTGGACAAATCGACGGAAACGGCCGTCGCCACCCGCCTGCTCTTTTTCACAACATTCTCCTTTCGCTTGTGGCGCTGCTGATGTACTCCTCGTAACACAGACAGCTCGACAGGCAAATGCGGCGGCCGGGCTTTTTGTACGCCGGGTCGCCAATTTCAAACTCACGGCCGTCGAAGTAAATGCACTCCCGGCAGCTATCGCGGGCGCTGCGAATGGAGCGCACCCGGTCAAACCCCTGCCGGGCAAATCCCTGCTCGGCCACGTCGTAGTAGGTGCCGCGCCCGGCATCGATGTACATCTGTGAGTAACGCAAGAAGCTGCCATCGGTTAAAAGCTGGCCCGTCGCCAGCTTTTGCGCAAATTGCAGCAGATAGCCCAGCTGGAGCTGGCGGGTGGCCTCCACCAAAGCAACGTCGGTCAGGGTTAACGACGGCAGCCCGCCCACGGCCGCCCCGCCCCCGGCCAAATGCACAAAGCGCACCCTGTCGGCCATTTGCAGCTGCCAGTAATCCAGTTCCGCCACGCCGGTTTGCACACTCGCCACCAGTGAGGCAACCTCCTGGGAAACGGCCGTTAACGTCGGGTCCAGCACGCGGCGCGGAATGGGGGCAACGGCTGTTTCCAGCGCCGCCCGTGCCTGGCGCGGGGCGTAGCGCCGCCACAGCGCCAACGCCTCTTGTAGCTCAGCGGTGGACACGGCCGACAAGGCCGCGATCTCCTCGGGTGTCCAGTTAATCGCGGGCATAGTCCCATCGCTCAAGAGCATCCATAGCGGAAAGCTCTGGCACAACCGTGTTGGCAAACTGACCTGTCGTGGCGTTAGCTATCAGCCGTATGGCAGCCCACTTCACCAGCTCTTTGGGCAGGAGCCACGCCAGCTTCATCCAGAACCTTTCGGATAAATTCTTAATTCTTGCCTCAATCATTGGTTACCTCCATTTCCTTCGGGTACAAAATCGCCCCGAATCGTGGCGTCGCTAATCTCACCATTCTGCACCGTCTGCACGGCCGCAGGCAGCGCCACGGCCGCCCGGTTCAAAATCTCCATGATTTCGGCCTGGGCTTTCAAGCGGCCGAGCTTGTAGGGCGCTTCGCCCTCGATGCGCTCCAGTTCGGCGCTGACGTTTTCCGCGCCTATCATCCGTACGGCCGTTTCCCGGCTGATGAGGTCTTTTTCGTAGGCAGAAATGATGGCCGTCCGCTCGCCAACGGACAGCGGGCCGCTGTTGATAACGGCCGAGCCGCTTACCTTCAGTGCATCAAAGTAGCCAGGCTTGCCCGCCAGAGCTGCCGCCAGCGCCAGTACCGTGCCGAAACACCAGGTCAACGCCCCGTCAAGCGCCGACTTGGATTGTTTCAGGCTGGTTTCAAAATCGGCGCGGGCCTGCACGATAAACTCACCGCTGGCCGTGTTACCAGCCCCCTGCTGGGCGAGCACGTGCAGCTGGCTCGCCTCATGCAAAATGGCAGTGTACAGGTCGGCGGCCGTGTCCACGAAGACATCGGCCGGGGTTGGCTCACGGAACTGAGCCGACGGCGTGGTGTAGCCCTTGATCTGCCCGTTGTCATCGAAGATGGGCAGGCCCTGGAGGAAGTTGGCCGTATTGGGTCCCAGGTTGATCTTTGCCGGGGTGAAGGTCTGGCCACCGGCCGCGCTTTCATCCTCTGACCAGGTGCCGGGCATTTGGGTGTTGAGATACAGCCGCTCCAGGAACCCGCCGTCAACGATGTTGCGGCTCTCCGAGGTGCGCGCCAGGTTCAGTGACTTTTGCAGGCGGCGCTTGCTTTCATCGATGAAGAGCGGCCGTTCCATCTCAAACATCGTCAGACGGCCGCCCAGGGGCAAGGGGTAATCAGCGGCCTGAGCGAGATCGCCCTGCACCAGGCGGATAACCGTGCGGCCGTTCTCATCCACGAAACAGATTTCGGCTGCGGCCTGGTTGTCGTCGGTCTGGTAGGTGTAAACCCCGGCCTGGTCCATGCTCTCCCCATCCGTGGTCACCGTGGCCTGCATGGGACTGGCGTGCTGAATGTGGATTTTGGCCAGCACGTCAGCCAGGGCGCTGTCGCTGTTGGTCTGGACGGCCGTGCGGCCGTCCTCATCTGTGGCCAGCAGCCGGGCAGGAATGATGAGGCGCAGCGGGCCACGCCGGGTGAGCAGCGTGGCTCGGGCCGCTTCCTGAAACACTTCGTGGGGTGAGGTACGGGTAACACGGCCGTTGCGCGTGACCACCCCCTGCGTGCTGCCCCACCAGGCAGAGAGCAGCGCCCCGGCCTCAGCCAGCAGCGCTTCTTCGTCGGTGGTGGGTTTGTCGTCGTCTGCGTTCGCTGCGAACGCAAGTGGCCGTTTCAGCTCGACGTGTTTTTGCGGGCTTTCGCCAATGACCCCGGCCACGTGCCGCTCCACAATTTCGCCAATGGCGTTTTGTGGCACGAAGGTGCGCTCGACATTGTCCATCATGGTGGCGTAGCCTTCGTTGGTCTGATCCACCATCGGCCCGGTCCAGGCGTGGCCCCTTTGCCAGTGATCGCCGTCGGCAAAGGCCAGGTTAGCCGCAAGCCAGGCGGCTGCTCTGTCGGGGATTGCGTCGGCCGCTTCTTTGGCGGTCCAATTGTTAAATGCCATAGTTACCTCTCTGTCAGCCGGTCATGATGAGGCTGGTGGATTGCTGCGGCCGTTGGGGCACTGCTTGCCGGTTCAGGTAGGTGCCAATGTAGCGCAGCGCGTCGAGTAAATGGTAGCTGTTTTTGTCCTCAATATTTTCCGTTGGTTCGCCCGCCTCGTCCAGTTCGCGGCTGTAAGCTGACATCTGATCGCGGGTATGGCCGCAACTGCGAAAAATGCGCAGCCTGTCGTTGGCAATCAGGCCGTAAACGCGATTGATACCCACTTCAACTTCGCTTACCAGCGGCCGTTTCACCAGTAGACCGGCAGCATTGAATTCGTTGCGCCACTGCCCTTCAGAGAACGCGCCGCCGTAAGTCGTGGGCTGGCCAGGCTCCCCGCGCAGCATAGCCTCGACATGCTGGTTTGCCGTTCGGCCGCCCTCCCAATATTCGCGGTAGAGGTAGAAACGGCCGTCTTTGGGATTCTGCGCCAGGTAGACAGCGGCCGTATTCACCCCGCCATAATCCTGCCCCATAAAGCGCGGCCAGTGCGCCGGAATCTCGAAATCGTCAACGACGTGCTTATCCTCGTCAAAATTGTCATAGATGAGGCCAGCGGGCCGGGTGAAAATCGCCCGGTAAAACATATCAAACTTCCAGGCGGGCAAATCCTGCCGGGCGCGTTCCCACTCGCTGCGCGGGAAAGCGGGGTTGTCAATGCTGCGAAAGCGCACCAGGTCAATGGTGGGATCGCTGCCGTGCAGGCCAGGGTCGTGGATTTTGGTTTTCAGCCAGCCCAGGTAGTAGGGCGTAGTGGTGATGAGCAGCCGCCCCTCGTTGATGCTCAGGCGGCGCATGATCGCCTCGTAGCTGCCGAGCTTAAACTTCTTCTGGCCGCACTCGTCGGCGTGGGCCGCTTTGGCGGTCATGGATTCGAGACTGTCGGGGTCTTGGGCGTGACCAAAAAAGACGGCCGTTTCGTCGTTGTATTCTTTGCCAAACAACATACGCTGCCCGGCCGGGGTAACGATGAGCTTTTTGGTGGGCGAGCCGACGTAGCGGGCCACGCCGGTAACGGTCTGGAAATAGCGAATGTATTCCGGGATAGTTTTGAGGCCCAGCAGCGGGTAGGTGGGCGCGGCCACCAGGTAATCGCCAGGGCCGCGCTCCTGCATCTCGCGGAAAAACCAGGCCGGGCCAAATGACGTTTTGCCGCCCTGGGTACCGGCCAGAATGGCCACGATGCGTTTGCGGCTGTCCCAGGCGCGCCACTGGTTTTTGTGAAAGCGCAGCACAATCTCGCCATTTTCGACAATGTAAGGGCGGGGGTTGATAACGGCCGTTTGTGCGGCCGGGCTATTCGGTTTTGTCGTCATCTGGACGGGTGCCAGCATCGCGATCCTCCCGAACGGTAGTGATTTGCTGAACGTTGATGGGATCGTCTCCGGTCCCTTTGGCGCCAAACAATCCATGATACCGGCCGACGTGGACCAGTGCCGCCTGCGGGTCGTGCAGCTCCACCTCGATCCATTCGGTGACTGTCTCTTCGTCATCTTTGTTGATGTAAGTGACCTTCTTCTGTTTGAACTTCTTTAGCAGGTGCAGCTTGCCCTCGCGTCTGGCCTTGCCCAGATTCAGCGTGGGTTCGTAATCCTCACCTATGTCGAGGAAATCCCCCAGCGAGCCGCGCGCCTGGTCCGACAGCCGCGCGATCACCTCGCGGGCGCTCATTTCGTAAGCGTGGAAATATTCGTCAATGGCTTCGCGGATTTTGGGATTTTTCAGCAGGCGCGGCCCCTGCTTGTTGGGCGTAGCATATCCCACCCGCTCGGCAGCGGCCGTAGCATTGGGCTTTTCGGCCGACAGGTATTCAACCAGAAACCGGCGCTGTAAACCGCTGAGTGTGGAGATGACGCTCAAGGTCTCTTCAACTTCGATGCGGCGGTTGGCTGCTGCCGTCTGTTCTGTGGTGGATTTTTCGCCCGTTTCTGGCTGTTCCATGCCGATTTACCTACAAATACCTACAGGTTTTGGTACTGCGGTGCTGCTTCTAGATTGTGACTATACGATACATCCCCCACCCCACCCACGGCCGCTAACCCGCGCAACCACCCCACGGCCGTTTCCACCGCCACCGCGTCGTCATCTACCCCCACCCCAAACCGGCCGAGGCGCACCGCCTCGGCTAGCGTCGTGCCCGCGCCGCAAAAAATATCCAGCACCCCGTCACCGGGGCGAGTGTGCTGCAAGATAAAGCGCTCAGCCAGCTGGCGCGGGAAGCTGCCACCGGCGACACGCGGCCGTCCCTGATCCCCGCTGCTGCTGATGCGCAGCACGTTGCCCTGGCGTGCGCCGTCAGGGTGCAGGCGGGCGTGGCCGTTGGTGTGCTTGCCGAGGAGATCGGGCTGGCGCGAGTTGCCGTTTTTGTTTTTGGCGATGGTTTTAGGACTGTAGGGTTTACGCACGGGGCAGTAGGTGTAGTCGGGACTGCGGGCAAAAACGGCCGCTATCTCCCATTCGTCCCGGTCGTGGCGGTCGTGACTGCCCGCCGGTGGGGCGTTGAGTTTGTCCCAGGGGTACAAATCCGCCAGGCGTAGGCCGTGCCGCTGCTCAATTTCTTTCAGGAGGAGGAGTTGGTCAAGGTCAAACCAGCCGTCGGCGGTACGGCCGTATTTGTACACCAGCACGATGACGCCCGTTTGCGCGCAAACCTTGGGTGCCCAGGCCGCCAGGCGGTCGTGCAGCCAGGCGTGATACGCCGCGCCGGTGAGAGCGAAGCCGTGCAGGCCGGGGTAAGGCGGCGAGGTCAGCAGCAGCTGGAAGGTGTTGTCGGCGTAAGCGCTGGCGGCCGCCAGGCAGTCGCTCTGCCAGACAACCCAGTCTGGCGCATGGTAAGAGACTAAACTGCTGGCAGTGGCGGCGGGTGTGAGCTGCATAGGATTATGTTAGCACAATCCCGCCGGGTGAATTATGAGAAAGGTTTGGGCGCGACTGGAACAAAAAAAGCCCCGCTTGCGGCGGGGCCAATTTCTTATCCGTAAGATTCCCGGTACGATTGCCGCACAAACCGCCCGGCAAAATCGCGGCGGCGCTGCATCGGCCGGTAAACAATGCGATGGCTGGTGACGATGGATTCGGCATAGTCTGGCCAATCTTCGTGCTCCGGGTTAGCCATCAAGGCCTCGACCAGCTCGTCGCGCTCGGATTGGAAATCAAATTCGTACATACCGCAGTGTTCGCCGCTGGCCATCTTGAACTCTACTTCGTAAACCATTATGTAATCTTGCAGACTTGACATGATATGCCTCCTATCGGGGTGTGGCTAAAGACGTTCCCGCTTCAGCTCTTTAGATAGCAGCTCGCCGTTGCTGATGGTGAAGACGATGACGACGTGGTAAGTGACACCGTTTACTTCCTCAAACTCTTCGACCACCCAACTGTGTCCATTTACGTTCATTGTCGCTTCCTTGCCCGGCTGGGCT
>ERZ761584.153-NODE-153-length-26461-cov-36.228660_pt1 | contig 26461 bp, 34 predicted proteins | sample MGYA00512168_ERZ761584 | MGnify/ENA primary metagenome ERZ761584 (study PRJEB28899, sample SAMN03785564) | bioreactor sludge metagenome | biome: EBPR Sludge; feature: EBPR Bioreactor; material: 0.22µm filtered reactor supernatant | place: Saint Lucia: Queensland...
GAAAAAAAGTTTCAATGTGAGAAATTCGTGACGTATGCCAGCTAAAAAACCCCCATCATTGGTAGTTCGTGATGAAACCAAGGCCGATCGCCAGGCGCGCGCGGACGCGGAGTCGTCCATGACGCCACAGACTGAGCTCTCGCGTAAGCCGCCCGCCACCCTGCACGGACATAAGACCGCCACCGCCACTTGGAAGCGCGTGGTGTCGTTGTATTACGAGGTCAAGGGACAGATCGTCACCGCGTTCGACGAAGATATTTTGGTCAAATACTGCCTGCTCGAGGAAGAGCTGCTGGACCTGGCCAAACGCAGAAAAGAATTGCTGGATGCCTTCGACCAGGCCAAGGCCGCAGCCAAACGGATCAAGCCCAGTCCTGACAATCTCAAAGAGTACGTGGCCATGTGGAACACGGTCAACGGATTGTCGGCCCGCGCCCAGGGACTGGACGCCCGCCTAGATGGTAAGCGCAAGCTCCTGCACACGCTCAGCCAGAGTCTCTACCTCACCCCGCGCTCACGGGCTGGTGTAGCTCCCCCGACCAAGGCACCCGAAGAAACCCCCGACCCGATGGAAGATCTGCTCTAACATGTTTGACGAAGCTCGCGCGCAGCGTGCGCTCAAAATGCTCTCGCTGCTCAAACACACTGGCGATTATCACGGCATTCCGTTCAACCCGTTGCCGTGGCAACAGCGCATTGTCTTGGACGTGTTCGGCACGCTCAACGAGCGCGGACTGCGCCAGTATCGTACCGTCTACCTCGAGACGCCCAAAAAGAATGGCAAGTCGGAATTGATCGGTGGCATCAACAACCTGCACCTGTTCGACAAGCTCGAGCCCAACGGCGAGATTTATTCATGCGCAGGCGATCGGGAGCAGGCCTCGATTATTTATCACACCACGGTCGAAATGATCGAGCAGAATAAATCCCTGCTCAAGCGGGTCAAGATCAACGACAGTTACAAACAGATCACCAACTTGGAGACCGGCACCGTCTATAAGGCCATCAGCAGTGAGTCGTTTACCAAGCACGGCATCCGGCCCAGCATCGTATTGTTCGACGAGCTGCACGCGCAACCCAACCGCGAACTGTGGGACGTGATGACCAAGGGCGCATTCCTGGCCCGCCGTCAGCCGTTGCTGTGGGTCATCACCACCGCAGGCAAGGACCCCGACCGCGTGACCATCGGCTGGGAGATCCACGAAAAAGCACAGACCATTCTTGAAGCGCGTGAGACCGGTGACCTGACCAAAGATTCCCCGACTTGGTACCCGGTGATTTATTCCTACAACGGTGAGGACATCTACAACCCTGAGAACTGGTACAAGGCCAACCCGTCGCTGGGTGAGCATCTGCGCGTGGAAGATCTGCAAGTGCTGGCCGATGAAGCCAAGCTCTCCCCCTCTGATGAGCTGACCTTCCGCTGGCTGCATCTCAACCAATGGATCACCACCAAGCTGGCTGGCTGGCTGCCGATCGATCTGTTTGACAGCACCAACGCCGCCGACTGGACCCGCGAAGACTTGTTGGGTAAGACCTGTTTCATGGGTATGGACCTTTCCACCACCACCGACCTCTCGGCCATTTGCCTGGTGTTCCCGCCGCAGGATGGGTTCGATGAGTGGCGCGTGATCTGGGATTGCTGGATTCCCGAATCCAACATGCAGGACCGCATCCGGCAGGACCACGTGCCCTACGACAAGTGGGCCGCCGCCGGTTGGATCTACCCGACCGCAGGCGATATGATCGACTACAACCTTATCGAAGAGCGCATCCAGGAATGCCGCAAATTGTACGACGTGCGCGAGCTGGATGCCGACCGCTCGTTTGCCGCCATGCTGCTGCAGCGCCTGGAGTTGGATGGCATGGACGTTGTGGACATCCCGCAAAACTACACGTCACTGACCGACCCCATGAACACCATCGAAGTGTTGATGCGCTCGGGTAATCTTCAGCACGAAGCCAACCCGGTTGCGCGTTGGTGTTTCGGCAATACCAGCATCGCCAAGAACGGCAACGCCCAGATCAAATATGTCAAAGAGCGCAAGGGCCGCGGCGTGGACCGCACCAAGCGTATCGATCTTATCGCCGCTTTCGTGATCGCAATGGCCCGCGCGCGCTTCCACGATGTGGACAACCTGTCGGCTATCCTATCCGATGACTACGGCATGTAGACTGCCTCTTGACGAAATACAAATAATATTTAAACTTAGTTCATAACCTATCGCAGCCCGGGCCTTGTGCCGGGGCATTGTCGGACCCGATGCGCCCCGACGACTCTTTGCAGTCGTCGGGGCTTTTTGTTTGCAATTTACCAATTGATGAGCACACCAAATTATTCCGACATCGTGGCGCTGGTGGATGTACTGGCATCGAAGCGCGATCCCTACAACCATCATGCGCCCCGCGTGGCGGTGTTGGCTGTGCAAATGGCGAGATTGCTCGACCTGCCTGCGCATGAATTGGCGATGGTGGAGGTCGGCGCGCAGCTGCACGATATTGGCAAACTGGTGCAAAAAAGCGACCTGATCAACCAGCCGCGCAAGCTCACCCCCGCCGAAATGGACACAGTACGTCTGCACCCCCGGCAGGGTTGGGAGATCGTCAACGCCCTCAATTATGACCAGCTGGTGCAGGACATTGTGCTGCACCATCACGAGAACTGGGATGGCACCGGGTATCCCGATAAGTTGCGCGGCGAAGGCATCAGCCTCCATGCCCGCCTGGTGCATGTGGCCGATGTATACGACGCCATGAGCGCCCCGCGGCCGTACCGCAAAGCGCTGCCTTATGGCAACGTGCGCGCGCAAATGGAATTGCAAGCCGGGTCCATGTTCGATACCCGGTTGATTGATCTGTTCTTCAGGAGAGTCGTGCGTGAGTGAGAACGTTCTGATCGAAGTCGCCAAACAGGTACCGTGGGCAGTGATCGTTTTTGCTGTCATCTTCGTGTTCCTGAAATACATGCGCGAATCAGAGACCGCTCGTCTGGCTCACGAAAAAGAACTGGAAGCGCAACGCATTGCTGCTGCCAAGGAGCGCGCCACAGCCGAACGCGAACACCAGGCCAGTGTCAACAATCTCTGGGCGCAGAATGTCAAGTCCATGACCGAACAGTTGGTGCAAACCTCCAAGCAAATTGCCGATGCCCTGAGCGAACACGAACGCGCATCGCAGGAACGCTACAACAAAATGAACATCACGCAAGACCTGTTGGATACCGCCAAGGAAGAGCTGAGGCGCACCAAATGACCGAGTACTGGATGATCCAGCCCGCGCCATTACGCGCGTCTCCAGCCACCGGCCAAAAGCTGCTTGACCTGCCGTTTGGCGCCCGCCTGGAAGCCACCGCCACCGAGCCGCGCCTGGTCAAACGTGACCGCCTTGAAACCTACTGGCGTGAAGTCATCTATCAACGCGGCGGCCGCGCTTACACCGGCTGGGTCTATGCCGGATATCTCGAGCGCCTGGTCAACGTCTACCCGCCCAATGTGGTCTCGATCCCCTTCCCCACTCCCGATGAGGCCGATGCCGCGCAGTACATGATCTGGCGCGGGCACGTGCAATACAACCTGTGCGGTGAGCTGTGCGTTTGCTACATCACGGGCGATACGCTCGATGCCATGCTCACCCAATGGCAGGCCAAAGAAATCAGCGTGTTCAAGCAGGTCTTTGGCCAGGGTCAGGCCCGCGGCACCAATGTGGCGGAGCTGGAGTCGATGCTCTCGGTCTACCAACGGGATAGTGTGCGCCTGGAGCGCGGCCTGCATGACGCGGTATTGGGTCGTGCCCTGGTCAGCCCGCGCCGCATGGCCGACCAGTTGGCCAACTATGCAGCCATCATCAGCGTGCGCATCCACGCGCAGACCGGCAACTTGCAACCCACCGGCATCCTGCACTGGGTGGTGCTCACCAACATCTACCCTGATGGCGTCAATCGTGGCCTGGTCGAAGTGTACAACCCGTTCCCCAACCAGGTCCAGCGCTATTCATGGACCGAGTTTATCGTCGCAATGGGCACGCCTTATGGCTTGTGGGTGGCGAAGTGAAACACCTGCTGCCCGTGCTCGATGATGTTTGTCTGTTGGCTGGCTGTGCCTGTATCGTCATTGGCGTGGCCATGCTCTCTGTGCCTGCCGCCTGGATCGTGGGCGGCGTTGAGTTGATCGCATTCGGATTGTTGATCGGAAGGAAGATGGCGCATGCCGCTGTTGCAAAGCCTGTTCAGTAACGCGCAGCCGGTGGTGGATACCGCCGCCTCCCCGCGTCCCGATTACCCGTCCCCCTACGGCGTCAAAACGCAGTCGGGCGAAAAGGTCTCGGTATATAGCGCCATGTCGATCGCCACGTTTTACCGCGGTTTGAACATCATCACCGACGACATTGCCAAGATGCCTTTCCAGCAATTCTCGCGGCAGGATAACAAGGTTGAGCATGTCGAGCCCGATGGCCTGGCCCGCAACATGGCCTATCTCCTGCAGGTCTCTCCCAACCTGTGGGGCTGGACGCCGTTTCAATTCAAGAAAGCGGTCGCCACTTGGGTGCTCACCCACGGCAATGGCTTTGTTTGGCGACCGCCGCTCATCACTCCCCAGTTGCTGATTCTGCCTGCGAATCGCACCGTGCCTGTCTTCGAGAAAAATACCGGCGACCTGTGGTACCAGCACACGTTCAGCAACGGCGAAAAGCGCTACATCCCCGCCGTGGAAATTCTGCACCTGTTGATCAACCCCGACGAGAGTGGCGTGATGGGGCGCGGCGTCATCCAGTTTGCGCGCGAAAGCATCGGCCGCCAGCTGGGCGCGCACAAGGTCCAGAGCCGCATGTATTCATCCGGCCTGACCGCTGCGGCCTATGTGCAGGTCGATGCGCATTTGGACCAGGATGGCCGCAACAAGATCAAAGCATCTTACAGCGAAGCCATCAGCGGCGCCGATAACGCCTACAGCCTGGCGGTCTTCGACAAAAAGATCACCAAGTTCGAGCCCATCCAGATCAGCGCCAAGGATGCCGAGTTCCTGGGCCAGATCGACGCCACCGACCGCGACATCTGCAACTTCCTGGGCCTCTCTGAGCACATGCTCAACCGCGGCAAAGAAGCCTACAACTCCAACGAGCAAAAATACACCGAGTATCTGCAAGGCACGCTCGATGCCTATTTGGTGCCGTGGGAGGAAGGCGCCCGCATCAAATGGCTCTCCCAGTCCGAACATGGCACCGGCTATTTCAAGTTCAACCGCGCAAGCCTGCTGCGCATGGATGCCAAGGCCCGCGCCGAAACCAACTCGATCAAGATCCAATCCGGGCAGATGAACCCGAACGAAGCGCGCGCGCTCGAAGAGCAATCGCCCTATGCGGGCGGCGAACGCTACTGGATGATGTCCAATCTGCAACCCGTGGAAGGAGTCCCCGCCAATGCCCAATAATCCCATCCGCTGTTTCGATGGCAACGCCCAGCCCCACGAACCATTCTGGCGTTGGGTCAATGTGGATAGCCCCCAGCCCGAGCTGGAGATCGATGGCGTCATCAGCCAGTATTCCTGGTTCGAAGATGACATCACGCCCAAGCTCTTCAAAGACCAGCTGTATGCCAACGGCCGCGGCGGCCCGGTGCTCATGCGCCTCAACTCACCGGGCGGGGATGTCATCGCCGCCGCCAAGATGCGCGCCATCATGACCGAGTACCCCGGCGATATCACCGTGCGCGTCGAAAGCATGGCCGCCTCAGCGGCGGTCATTGTGGCCATCTCGGCCAAAAAAGTACAGGTGGCCGATGCCGCCTACATGATGATCCATGACCCGTCCGTGGTGGTCTTCCTGGCGCAGCTCGATATCGAGACGCTGGGCAAACTACGCGACGACCTCAAGTCCATCAAGGACGGCATCATCCCCGCCTATGCCGCCAAGACCGGCCTGGGCGAAGAGCGCATTTCACGCATGATGACCAACGAGACCTGGATGTCGGCCAAAGAGGCCGTGTCGTATGGTTTCGCCGATGAGATCTGGACCGGTGGCCAGCAGGCGCCCCGCTCCCCCATCACTAATCTGGCCTATGTCAATGTCCTGCAATCCTACGGAAACGTCCCGCCCGCGCTGTTGAACCTGACGAGCCAGGCGTCAACAGCCGCGGCGGATGATGTCGAGCGCGAACGCAATATGCAGCGCTTGCGCGACAAAGTCACCCAACTCAAAAAGGAGATGAACAACAATGGCTGACCTCAAACCCCATTATGACCGTCTCATTGCCGCGCAAGCCAACGTGCAATCGATCATGAACCAGATCGATGCGGCAATGCAGAAGGCCACCCCCGAAGGGGAAGCGGAAGCACTGGCCCTGGCGCCCCAGCTCGATGGCGCTTTGGAACAGCGTGATCAGGCGCAGAAGTTTTACGATGCCCTGCAAAAGGCTTCCACCGGCCCCAACGTGCAGGCGCAGTTCGTGCCTGTGTCCGAACCCCAACCCGGCGATGAACCTGAAGAGCGCAAGACGCTCACACTCGCCGAGTACAACAACCTGTCGCCCAAGGAACGCCTGGCGTTCGCCAAACGTGACGGGCAGATCTCAGAATAAGGAGTCTCACTCATGAGTGCAAACACCCTCACCGGTCTCGTATTGGATGCGCAGGTTGCTGCTGATCGCGTGTTGCGCGAACAGACTGGCTTCATCGGCGCTGTGTATCTGGACCCGTCTGCCGAACAGGTGGCCAAGGATCAGAACATCACCTACCCGATTGTGCCCACCGCCGCCGCTTCGGACATCACCCCTGCCGCCACCCCCACCGAGCCGTCCGGCCAGACCATCGGCTACGGTCAGATGACCATCAGCAAATCCCGCAAAGTTCAGTTTGTCTGGCGCGGTGAAGAGCAGAAGTCCATCAGTCGCATTTACGGCAACATCCGGCAGGACCAGCTCGCACAGGCCATGCGCACGCTGGTCAACGAGATGGAATCGGATCTGTTCCTGGCCGCCAAAAAGGGCGCTTCCCGCGCTTATGGCACCGCTGGCACCACGCCTTTTGGCACCGCTGGCAATCTCGACGATGTGGCGCAGATCGGCAAGATCTTGCGCGATAACGGCGCCTGGACATCCGATATGCACTTGGTGCTCAACACCACCACCGGCGCCAAGATCCGCGGCACGCAATCCAGTCTCTTCAAGGTCAACGAAGCGGGTGGAGCTGAGCTTCTGCGCAATGCCGAGTTGGGCCGTCTCGAAGGCTTCAACCTGCATGAATCCGTGCAGATTGTCAGCCACACCAAGGGCACCGGGTCGGCGTATCAGCTCAACGGCGCGCATGCGCTCAACGCCACCACCCTGGCCGTGGATACAGGTTCCGGCACCATCGTCGCCGGTGACGTGCTCACCATCGCCAATGGCACCCCGGCCGACTCGAACAAGTATGTGGTCGGCACCGATCTCACTGGCGGCAACGTGGTCATCAACAAGGCGGGCTTGCTCAGCTCGCACGTCGATAACGACGCGGTCACCATCGGCAACAACTACACCGGCAACTTTGCCTTTGAACGCAATGCCCTGCATTTGCTGGCCCGCCTGCCGCAGCTCCCCGAAGAGGGCTCGTTGGGTGAACACACCGTGGTCACCGACCCGTTCAGCGGCATTTCGTTCCTGCTTTCGATCTATCCGGGTTACCACCTGGTCATGGTCGAAGTGGCCGCCGCGTGGGGCGTCAAGGCTGTCAAGAGCGAAGCCATCGCCACGCTGTTGGGCTAGGAGTAAGCCATGTCTGACGGGTTCGTGAAAATGTCCAAAGGCGACGAGACCATCGAAGTCCACCCCTCCGTTGTGGCTGACCATGAGTCACTGGGTTGGACCGTGGTGGCCGCCGAGCCTGTTGCCGCAGAAACGGCCGCCGACGAAGCGCCCGCCAAAAAGAAAAAATAACCAAGCCCGGGGCGGCGCGAGTCGCCCCGGCTGAAACCTGACCCATGCCTAACCTGCTCACCCCCACCGAAGCCGCGCAATTCCTGCGCACCGACGAGACCGACGCGCTCATGCTGCAGATGCTCCCGTTGGTGGATAGCTACGTGCAGAATGCCACCGGCCGCGATTGGACCGCCGATACGGAGGTGCATCCCAGCGCCCGTTCGGCAGCCCTGGTGCTGGCGTTGGCCTGGTACGACAACCCGGTCAGCATGGGGCAGGGCGTGGATGCCGTCACACCGTTGCTGGTGCAGCTCGAAGCCGAAGCGCTCAAGTATCGCAAGTACACCTTTTACGGGCTGGCAGGCGCCGGGTCGGTGGCGATCGCGGGCGCTGTCAAAGGCGACCAGGTCAAAAAGTTGGTGGCGGTCTATGGCTTGTCCGGTGACCAATCTGCCAAGTTCGAAGCCACGGTCTCGGCCGATGGTGCCTTGGCGCAAACCGATAACGGCGACCTGTCCAACTGCCTGTTCGTGGTGATCCTGAAATCCCCAGCCGATGAGGTGCTTGCCTGATGGCCGACTACAACGTCAACCCCGGCGATATCCGCACCCCGATCACCCTGCAAAGCCCCAGCCAGACCACCGATGCGGGCGGCGCGCAGGTGCAGACCTATGCCAATGTGGCCGAGCGCCCCTACATGCTGGCGCGTTGGGTCAATGCCCACGGGCAGGAAGCTGTCAGCAGCGATGCCATGAAATCCACCCAGCGGGCCACGGTCACCATCCGCTACCGCGCCGACGTGCAGACCACCTGGCGCATTTTGAAGGACGGCGTGGTCTGGCAGATTGTCTCGATCGACCAGGTGCAGAACAAACGCCGCTGGACCGAAATGATCGTCGAGCGCGTAAAGGGCACAGTATGACCACCAAGGCCACCTTCTCCCTCAAGGGCATAGACACCTGGCTGGAGGAAGTAGCCCGCATCGAGGCCAATATCGACCAGGTCGCCCCTGAAGTGTTGGTCTCCGCTGGCACTCAGGTGCAGCGCACCATGCAGGCCCTGGTGCCGGTGGACACTGGCAACCTGCAGAACCACATTGTTGTGGACGGTCCGCACCAGGATGGCAATTTCCATTATGTGGAGATCGGTGTCATCGGCGCCGACGCCAACACCGCCACGTATGGCAATGTCATCGAGTATGGCTCCACCCGGCAGGCTGCCCAGCCCTATATCCGCCCTGGATTGGCGCGCAACCGCGGCGTCATCAAAACTGCCCTGCTTGAGTTCTTTGCGCGGTTTGGGATCAGTGCCTCATGACGACCATTTTCGAACGGGTCAACACTGCCCTTGGCGCACTCTCGCCAGCCGTTCCGTTTGGCATGAAGCCCTATAAAGACCTGGGCGCCGCGCTGCCGGATACGTTCATCGATTACCAACTGGTCAGCGGCTTCCCGGAGCAACATGCCGACAATGCCGAAACCGAGCGCAGCTACACCGTGCAGGTCACGATCTGGAACACGGGCGGGCTGGTGGTGCTGCCAGATGTCAACGGCGCCATGCTCGCTCAGGGATTCCAGAGATCCGCCGAGCGTCCGCTGCCACAAGATCCCCAGACCGGGCATTATGGCCTGGCCAGGGATTACACCTATCTTGAAAGCCAGTAAGGAGAACACATGGCCCCTACCAACAAAAAATCATTTATCGGTGTTGACCAGGTCTACTACGCCTTGGTCACCGCTGATACATCCAGTGCCTACACCGCAGGCACGCCGGTGGCCCTGGCCCCGGCCATGAACATTGCGCAATCGCCCAAGGCCAACGCCAAGGTGCAATACGCAGACAACCAGCCGTTCGACTCCATGTCGAGCGAAGGCGAAACTGAGATCGACGTTGAAGTGACCGGCGTGCTGCTCAGCGACCTGGCCACCCTGTTGGGCCGGGTCTACAACACGGCCACCGGTCGCATGTACGACAACGGCGGCACCCCGCCCGATGTGGCGTTGGGTTTCCGCGCCAAAATGCGCGGCGGTTATTACCGCTACTTCTGGTTCCTGAAAGGCTCGTTCAGCAGCCCTTCGGAAGAGATCTCGTCCGAAACCGACTCGCCGGATCCCAAGAGCATCAAGCTCAAGTACACCGCGGTCCGCACCATCAAGACCTTTGCGCTCGATGGCGGCACCACCGATTCCGTCAAGCGCGTGATCGGCGACACCAGTGACACCACCTTTTCGGCGGCCACCTGGTGGAACGCGGTTCAAACCCCCACCACCGGTTCTGTCTCGGCGCTCACCTGTACCCCCTCCCCCGCCGACAACGCGACCGGCCAGGCGGTTGGTGTGGCTCCCACACTCACGTTCAACAACGCCCTGCGCACCGGTACCACCGGCATCCTGCTGGTCAGTGCGGCTGGCGCAGTGGTCTCGGCCACCATCTCGATCAATGCGGCCAATACCGTGGTTACCATCACGCCTGGCAGCAACCTGGCCTCCGCCACAAAGTACATCATGACGCTTTCAGGTGTGACCGACATCTACGGTCAGACCCTGGCGCAGACTGCCTACGATTTCACGACGGCCTAACCGGTCGCCTGAATCATTACCGGCTGCCCCGTTCGGGGCAGCCGGTCTCAAGGTGTTATGAATACGCCCATCGTTTTGCACTTGTACGACCCAAAAACCGAAGAGATCACCAGAACGTGCACCCGCAATTTTGTGCCGTGGAAGATGCTAAAAAAAGCCATCCGGCTGCAGCGGCAATTTCACGGGAAACCGTCCGAGCAGTTTGAAGAGGCTGACATCGACGCGCTCTCGCAGTACATCATCGAAGTGTTCGGGCAGGACCTGACCATCGAGCAGTTGGATGAGCAGAGCGATGTCTCGGAGATGATGGCGGTGATCAAGTCGGTGGTCTCCCGGGCTCGTGGCGTGATGGACCCTACCTTACCGCCCAAGGAATAGATCTGGATTCCGCGGACGGAGATGAGCAACCAACCAACCACACGCCTGGCGATTGGGTCATAGACTTCGAATGCTCGATCGTGGATCTGTTCCACTGGAGTCCCAACCAGATCGATGAAAGCGACATCGAGACCCTGATCCCGCTGGTGTTCCGCTATCCGCAGTGGAAGCAGCAACAAAAACAGCCAGCAGCGCAACAACGCCAGGAGATCTACGCAGATGAAGCTGACTGGCTATAAAGGAGCAACATGTTATTAACTCGCGTATATGACCAGGACGACAAGGCGCGTTTTGAAGCCGACCTGGCTGAAAAGACAGCCCAATGGACCGCGACCTTGCAGGCACAGAACGTGCCCGCCAGACTGGTAGACGAGATGGCGCGCAAGTGCGCAGCGGCTGAAGTGGCCCCGGTAACCGTAATCGGTTACGCCGTGGACCACACCGGCGCGACCCGCGGCCAGCACTTCAGCGTGGGCTTCGTGACCGATTGTTTGCAGAAGGGCCTGATGACCATCAGCGGCGATGAACTGACGCTGGAGGTGCAGCCCGAAGCGTTGCACTATGAGATCTTGCGCACCCCGGGGCGCTACTGTTTGCACTGCAACGAAAAGCTGGAGAACGACGAACGCGGCGAGCTGGCCCGCTTGCACGTGGCTCTCAACCATGCAGGCGTTGCCAGCCCCGACCCTGACCACCCCGCAGGCTATGAGGCCATCAATTATTACGACTGCCTGTTGGATGCCACCCAGCACGAGCAATACAAATTCGGAGGTGCGTGATGGCTGATTTTGTTTTCAACATTGCCAAGGGCCGCGTGGCGGAACTGTACAACCGCGTGGATAGCAACGACCCGACCAACAGCGTGCTGACGGTGGTCTTGTGGAACACAGCCGCCACCGATGCCACGCTGAAGGACCTGGACACCGTGGCCGCCATCGAAGCGGACGCCAGCACGGCCGAGATCACCAATTCGGGCTATGCCCGCAAGAGCCTGACCGACGCCGACATTGTGGCTTTTGCGCCCGATGACACCAACGACCGCGTGGATCTGGACATCCCTGACCAGACTTTCACAGCGGTGGCGGCGGGTACGGCCATTACAGACGTGTCGATCAACTACGACAACGACAGCACCACCGGCACCGACAGCAACCAGGTGCCGTTGACCTGGCATGACTTTGCCGTCACGCCCGATGGCAGCGACATCGTTTTGCAGATCGCCGCGGCGGGTTTCTTCCGCGCTTCGTAACGTATGAGCATTGCATTCGTTGCCCGGTCTGATCAAGGTGGCGCATCCGGCGGCGACCTGACGGCAAACAAACCGACAGGCACGCTGGATAATCACATTTTGATCGCCAATTGCTATTCGGAGGGCGGCGCCACAGCGTTCACGCTGCCTTCCGGGTGGGCATGGGTGGCGGCAGCCGTACAGAACAGCAACGGCGATTTCTGGCACCGGCTGGCGTGGAAACGGGCCAGCAGCGAGCCCGCATCATGGACCTTTACCCATTCGCCCTCTGCGTGGCGCACCATTGTGGTGTCAGCGTGGAGCGGTTGTGTGACATCCGGTGACCCGCAGGATTCCACGGCGGTGAGCACGAACGGCAACACCACCACCGTGACCGCAGGCAGTATCACCAACGCCACAGCCAACAGCATGAACATTGCCTTTGTGATGAGCTATAACCTGGACGATCTGGGCGCCAGCGGTTCAGGCTATACCGACAACGGCATTTATGACGTGGCCAATATGTTCTATGCGTTGCAGGCCTCCAGCGGCGCCAGCGGCGTCAAAACTTTTACCAGCGCCACCGCAGCCGGGAACTGGACAAGCTGGCACATCTCGCTCAAAGAAGCGTCGGCACTGGCTTTGGAGCAATCGGCCTTCCGTTTCCGCAACGATGACGGCAGTGAGACGACCGCCACCTGGGCGGCTGCCGCCAATACCAATATTAATTTGGGGCGGAGCCTGACCCGGCGCGTGCGTGTGCAGAGCAATGCCACCGGCGACCCGGCCAGTTTTCGCCGCTTGATCGAATATCGCGCCGTGGGTGATGACGGCTGGCGAGAATTGAAGAGTTGACATGGCATGGACTTTGCCCAACAAAGGCGCATTATTCAACGATACGCAGAGCATCCTGTTCCAGGAATACATCGATGTGTTGGTGGCAGGCATCAACGGCATTGATTGCGTGCTGGCGGGCTGCGATGTGACCGCGCAATCCACGCCGGATATGACGCTGGCAGTGGCCAAGGGCGCCGTGTTGACCAATGGCGTGCTCAAACCGGTGACAGCCGGAAACGTGACCATCGGCACGGCCAACGCCACCAATCCGCGCATCGATCTGGTGGTGGTGGATTCGACCGGCGCCAAGCAGGTGCGGGCGGGCACGGCAGCCGCCAGCCCCAAGCCCCCGGCCCGCAGCAGCAATGATGTGGTGTTGGCGGCGGTCTACATCCCGGCCAATGACACCAGCATCGAGACCGATCACTTTGTGGATATGCGGGTGCTGCGACAACAAGGCCCGATCGTGATCCATAAGACCACCAGCCCCGTAACGTTCAATACGACGCTGGCGATCCAGACCTATTTGAGCCTGACCATCCCCAACGGGCTGTTCCTCAGCGGACGGGTTTTGCGTGTGCGCTGCGGCGGCAACTATTTGAGCAATTCCGGCACGCCCACCTGGACTCTGACAATCGCCTACGGCGGCACCACGTTGTTCGCAGATGCCAGCGGCGCGACCACAGCCGACACCGACCGCGGCGCATGGATGTTGGATTTTGACCTGACGGCGCAAGCCAACAACGACCAGGCCCTGAGCGGACATCTGCGCTTTCAGACACCGGGCGCCAAGACCGCAGCCACCACCGGCCGCGGTGACGTGGCCGCCACGTCACATATCAATACCCCGCTAGATGGTTCAGCGGCGGTGGATAGCAATGCCGCCGATCGTACCCTGACCGTGCAGTGGACCATGAGCGTCTCCAATGCCAGCGTGGAAACGGTGATGGAGTATGCGACGGTGGAGCTGTTGTAAATGACGGTCTCGCATGGCCCCGGGTTGGTGGTCGGTTCGAGCCAGAGTTGGGTGGGCAACGATATGGTGGGCGCGCCGGATACCGGGGTGCCGATCAAACTGAGCCTGTCCTCCAATATCACGGCAGGCGGGCAAAGCACCACGGCGCAGTTGACAGCGCCCAGCGGCAAGGATGGCACCAGCTTCGTGGCCGGGCAAATGGTGGACGATACCAACCCGATGTCAGCCGTGAATATCGGCGCGGATGGCTGGACGGAGGACGAGTTCGCGTTCATCCTGACGGCTGATAGCGTTGCGAGCAAACAGTATGAGTTCCGCGTGCGCTATGACTACGGTCCGGGCTATGACACTTATACCCAGACGCCCAAGGTCACGGTCTCGGCCGGGCTGAGCGCCACGATCGGGCAGGTGACCGAGACCGATACCGCGCAGCCGGTCAGCCGCCTGAAGCAAAAGGCCATTGCCCAGGTGACGGAGACCGACACCGCGCAGGCCATGACGCGGCGCAAGGTGAAAGCCGTTGCGCAGGTGACAGAAACCGACATAGCGCAGGCGATGAGCCGCTCCAAGCAAAGGGCCATTGCGCAAGTCACTGAGACCGACCTGGCACAACCAGTCACACGCTTCAGGCCCACCATCACGGTCAGCATTTTGCAGGTGACCGAGGCCGACACCGCGCAGCCGGTAAGCCGTTTGAAGCAAAAGGCCATTGCGCAGGTCATCGAGACGGATACCGCGCAGGCCATGACGCGGCGCAAGATGCGGACCATTGCCCAGGTGACCGAGACCGACACGGCCCAAGCCATGACGCGGCGCAAGGTCAAGGTCATTGTGCAGGTGACCGAAACCGATCTGGCGCAGGCCATGACGCGCCGCAAGGTCAAGGTCATCGTGCAGGTGACCGAAACCAATCTGGCGCAGGCCATGAGCAGGCGCAAGGTCAAAGCCATCGGCCAGGCCAGTGAAACCGACCTGGCTCAGCCGGTGACATCGAGCGGCATCAAAACCATCGTGATCGGGCAGGTCAGCGAAACCGACCTGGCACAGGCGGTCAGCCGCCTGAAACAAAAGGTCATCGGGCAGGTGACCGAAACCGACCTGGCGCAGGCGCTCTTCAAGCGCAAGGTGCAGGTCATCGGGCAGGCCAGTGAAACCGACCTGGCGCAGGCCGTGACGGCGTTCCTGGGCGCCCTGCAGCGCACCTACGCCGCCAACAGCGTTGCCGTGGAAACAGTGACGGCCCTGGCGGCGCTGGCCTACAGTGTGGCGGGCGTCAGCGGACTGGCCGCGACCGTCACCGGCAGCGGCCGCACGGTGGCGGCCGTGCAAATCAATAGCAATGCGGTGCAGGCTGTGGCCGTGATATCGGAGGATGGACCATCATGACAATCTCAATTGTGCAAAAGGGTAACCGCCCGACCGTGCAGGTGTCCGTCAAACAGGAGGACGGCACGACTGCCCGCGATCTCACGGGCGCGACCAACCTGAAGATCAAACTGCGCCCGGCCAATCAACGCACGGGCGGCAAAACCTATACCGCCACGGTTTCGGGGCTGGCCACCGCGGGTGTATTGACCACCAGCGACGTGGCCGCCGCGGACCTGACCGCGCTGGGCGTCTGGCAGGCGCAGGCCTTCTACACGCTGGGCGGCAAAGACTGGCACACCACCCCGGTCGATATCTTTGAAGTACGGGAGAACCTGGCGTGAGCGAAGAGACACTCAAAGGCAAAGCCGGTCTGGATGTTACCGATTTCAAGACCGGCATCACAGCCATGAACCGCGAGCTGCGCGTGCTGGAGTCGGGCTTCCGCGCCTCCACCGCGTCGCTGGGTGATTGGTCGCAAAGCGCGACCGGCCTGGAATCGCGCCTGGACACGCTGAGCGCCAAGATGGAGATCCAACAGCGCAAGGTGGCTGCCACGCGCGCGGAGTACGAACGCATCAAGGCTGAGAAGGGTGAAAACTCCAAAGCCGCGCAGGAGTTGGAGATCAAGCTCAACAAAGAGACCGAAACCCTGGGGCATATGGAGAACGAGCTGCGCACGACCGAGTCGTCGTTGGAAGAAATGCGCTCAGCCACCGGTGAGGCCGGTGAGGCAGTGGATGACCTGGGCGAAAAGGTGGAAGATGCCAGCGGCCGGTTCGAATTGTTCAAAGGCGTGGTGGATGGCATGGCGGAGATCGGCCGTGGCGTGGTCACCGTTTTCGCGGGCATTGCATCCGCTGTTGCTGGAGCTGTTGGAGCGGCTGGCACTGCTTTGGGTGTATTGATATTCAAAACCTCAGGAGCTGCTGCTGAGTTAGTAGACCTGTCAGCCAAGACCGGCATCACCACGACCACCCTGCAGGAATTATCCTATGTGGGCGATCAGGTTGGCACGTCGTTGGATACCATGACCGGCGCGCAGGCCCGCTTGATCCGCTCGATGGCGGCGGCACAGAATCAACAAGCTGCCTTTGATGAGCAATTATCCAATGGGGTCATGGAGGACGAGATCAAGGTCCCCGTGGAAATGGCGGCGGCTTTTAATGGTCTGGGCGTGGCATTTACCGATTCCAGTGGTCAGCTTAGAGACAGTCAGGATGTGTTTCTGGATGTCATCGATGCGCTGGGCAAGATCCCCAACGAAGCGGAGCGCGACGCGCTCTCGATGCAGATATTTGGTAAATCGGCTCAGGAGCTCAACCCGCTGATCAAGGCCGGGCGCGATGAAATGGAGCGCCTGGCGGAACAGGCGCACGACGTGGGGGCGGTGATGAGCGAAGACACCGTCGCCGGGTTGGAGGCGTTCGACGATACGATGGCCAGTATCACAGCCGGGGTCAAGGGCACGCTCGGCACGCTGGCCGCCAACTTCCTGCCGGTCTTCCAGACCATCGGCACCGCGTTGCAGGAGCTGTTCCAGTCCGATGATTTCAAGCAGCGCATTCAAGACCTGGCCAACGTGCTGCAGGGCTTTGTCAGTGTGGTGGTGGATGTGCTCAGCAAACTATTGAGCGGCGATTTCAAGGGCGCGCTCAGCCAGGTGTTCGGCGCAGACAACGCGGCCGGCATCCTGTCGTTCTTCGAAAGCGTGCGGGCTTTCATCTTCGATGTCTTGATCCCGTTTGCCACCACGCACGCTGAAGAGATCAAGGGCGCCTTGATCGGCATCGGCGCGGCGCTGGCTGCGGCGGGTATCATCTCGGTCATTCTGGGGATCGTTGCGGCGCTCAACCCGGTGACGCTGATCATCGCCGCGGTGATCGCCGAAGTTGGTTTGTTATCGGCAGCCTGGGCGGGCAACTGGGGCGGCATCCGCGACACCATGACCTTGGTGTGGGATGGTTATTTATTGCCAGCGTTGCAAGCGATCTGGAATTTCCTATCCACATCCATTCCCGCTGCCATCAGCGTGGCCAGCAGTTTCTGGTCGGGTACGTTGCTGCCCGCTTTGTCGGCGGTGGGGAATGTGCTTTCCACTTATGTATTCCCGCTGTTCCAAGCCCTGGGTAACTTTTGGTCGGCGGTGTTCAATGTGGCGCTGACGGCCCTGGCGGGCCTGTTCGAGAACATGGTCATGCCTGCCATGATGGCCGTGGCCGGCGTGATCGGCAGCCAGTTGCACCCGGTATTCGAAGCCATCTCGGCCTTTATCACCGGCACGGCGCAACCTGCCTTTGATGCTTTCTCAAAATTCATCAGCGGCAAATTCCTGAAGGCCCTGCAGGGTGTGGGCAGCGCCATCCAAAAATTGATCACCTGGATCCAGAGCATGGCCGATGCGCTCAACAACCTGTCGCTGCCCGATTGGTTGACACCCGGCTCCCCCACCCCGTGGGAGATCGGCTTGATCGGCATCAACCGCGCGATGGAAGACCTCAACCAGCACCTGCCCAACCTGGCCAACGGCCTGCAAATGCAACCCAACGGCATGCCCCTGGGGCTGGCCGGGGCGGTTGACCAAAGCACCAACAACTCGGTGCAGGTGATCGGCAACGTCATCATTCGCGGGGATACCCCGGCAGGCAGCCTGGGCGCCGCGCTGAGAGGACGGAGATACTAATGCTGCGCATCATCCAGACCTGGAACGGCCAAAACATCAACGACGGCACCAGCTACAAGGCCACCCTGATCAACCCCGACGAGCTGCCCGCCGCGTCGCCGGTCTTCGTTTCGCAACCGGGCGCCGACCCGGAAGACACGGGCCTGTATTCGGTCGAAGTGGCCACGCTCGCCATTTATATCCGCGTGGTCAATTACGCCAGCCGCAACACGCTGATCCCGCAGCTGAAAAAGTGGTTCAAGCGCGGCACAGTGGGCGACCTGGTCGTGCTGTTCACCGACGACTCGCTCAGCTACTACAAGACCGCGCGGGTGGTCAATTTGGTGCGCGACCCGGACACCCCGATGGCCTTTATCGCCACACTCAACACCGGGTTCAGCACCTGGCGCGCATCGATCACCGACACCTACAGCTGGGCGCTTACCAGCACGGGCGGCAACTACACCCTGGCCTTGAACGGTGACGACGAAGCGCCGCTCAGTATCAACTTTTCGATGAGCGCCGCGCCGACCAGCGGGTACCTCTACCAGCGGTTGTATCAACTATTGCCCGTGGCCAACGTGCCAGCCCTGGGGCTGGGGCCGTGGAATGTGACATTGGATACGGCGGCGCTGATCGCCGACAACACCAACAAATGCCAGATCAACCAGGTGGGCGGCATCACCTCCGGCGCCACCACGATCGCCTATGATACGGTCACTGGCTCGATCCCCAGCGCCGGGTCTGGATACGTGGATAGCGAGCAGATCTCATGGACCGGCAAAACCGGCACCACTTCCGGCAACCTGACCGGCGTGACCCGCGGCATCGGCGGCACGACCGCCGCCACGCATGCCGACAATGCCGAGATCAAGCTCAGCAAGATACTGGCCAACTGCGCCGACGTGCGTGTGTTCATCGACAATAAAGAGACGCGGCGCTGGATACCCAACCCCAACAACGCCAGCAGCAAGATCTGGTTCAACATCAACCTAACCCAACCCGGCTACAGCCTGGCGCTGGGCACGGCCATCGTCAGCACCGCCGATATCAGCTATATCACCTTTGCAGATACGCCCAATGTCTATGCCGCCATTGCGGCCATGCCAGTCGAAGGCGTGCTGGTGCGGTCCACCGAGTGGATCCGCTATCGGCGGGTTGATAACGGGCCCACGGTCAAACGGCTGGCGGTGTTGCAGCGCGGTGTGATGGGCACCACCAAGACCACGCACGCGGTCGGCGATGTGTTCCAGTACATGGAGCATGTGGTCACCATCTGCTACGGCAACATCACCTCCACCGACCCCAGCGCGTCGGATACAACCTATGACGACACCAAGCCGGTGTTCAACCTGACCAGCTCCACCAATTCATCCTGGGTGTATGACGCCACCAGTCTGTTCGTGGGGCTTTCGAGCGTGACCGGCACCAGCAAGATCGACCGCACCGGCGTCTGGCGCGGCACGCTCTCGCGTCAATCGAAATACAGTTATCAGTACAACCAGGATGGCCAGACCGGCACAGCTCCGGCCCTGGGCATGCGCATCGGGGCCTATCCCAAAACAGGCGGCGGCTGGGTGGCAGACACGTCATCGTTGACCTTCGACCTGTACCGGGCCTGCGGCATTGATACGACCACCATGACCGGCGAAAAATATCGTGACACGGTGCAATTCCCGGCTGTGGCGGCCCTGCAAAAATCGGCCGATGGCATAGCCTATAGCACCGTGTGGAACGAGAGCAGCCCGGCCAGTGTCAGCACCTGGACCGCGCTGGCCGCCCATAGCGGCGATGTGATCGGCAATGTGCGCTGGATCCGGCTGTTGTTCAGCGGCACCTTTGAGTCAGGCATTCCGTATTCGTTCTGCGCGTTCGAAGTGCAGACCGCCACCATCAATTTCACCAGCGCCAACCTGCCCACCGGCACATTGATCAGCGTGGTCAACAATGCCCAGCTGGATTTGACCTTTACCAACAACACCAACGGCGATGCGTTCGATACCGATGTGCCCATGTTGGTGGGCCTGAACCTGGTGATGGACGCCGAAGCGCGCACCATCCTGTTCAATTCAGTGCCTGCGCATGACGGCATTGTGCTGAACAGCGAAGCGCGCGAGACCTGGATCCGCTTGCAGCCGGGCAACAACAGTCTCACGGTCAGCGCGGTCAGTGTGGGCACCATGACCGCGTTGTTGACGTGGAGGAAGAGGCGCTTTTGAGCAGGGTTATCATCTACGGATTGGACCGCAAACCGCTGGGCGAGTTCGTGCGCGAAGTGGATCGGGGCTGGATGCTTACCGGCAACCCGTCCGTCTCGGGCGGCGGGCAGACCACCCTGAGCCTGACCAGCGACCTGCTGGCCAAACATTACTGGCAGTTGGGTCACATGGTGGCCATCTATCACGACAAGCTGCCCACCTGGGCCGGGGTGATCGATACGCCGTGGGATACCGGCTCGCTGCAGGTGACATGTTATAACGCAGAATACCTGCTCAACCTGCGCGCGCCTGAACAGTCGCTGGTGTTGGATGGTTCCGTGGGGTCCATCATCGAACAGATGTTGTTGTATTTCAACGCCGGGCAGGATATGTTCGTGCGCGTGGGCAACACGGCAAGAGCCGACCAGACCACCCGCCAGGTGGTGCTCGATCAGCGCACGTACTGGGAGCAGATCAAAACCTTGTTGACGCGCGCAGGCTGTGAAATGACCACGCGCATCGAGAAGGACGCCGATGGCCGGTTGGTGGTGTTTCTGGATATTGCCACCCTGGCAGGCGTGGATACCGGATTCCTGTATGTGGATGGGCAGGACGCCAATGCCTATTTTCGGGAAGCGCGTTTGGATGGCGAAATCGTCAACCGTGTGGTGGGGCTGGGCGATGAGAGCGGGCAGGCCAGCCGCCTGATCACGCAGCCGTATTTCGATGAGGCATCAATCAAGCTGTATGGCCTGCGCTCGCGGGTGGTGCAGTTTCGAGACGTGCGCGACCAAAGCACGCTGGACCGCTATGCGGAAGTGTATGTGCATTACAGCGCTTATCCCAAGTTCTCATTCCTGATGGATGTGCTGGACAAGGGCGACGCTTATCGCAATGTGCGCCTGGGCAACCTGGTGCGGGCCCGCATCTCGAATGCCAACCTGCCAGCCGGGCAACAAGGCTGGTATGGCGTGGCGCGCGTGCTGGCGATGGCCTACAGTGAATCGACCGGGCTGTTGACCACCAAGCTGGAGGCTGTATGAATTTCAACGACCAATTCCTGAAAGAGCAGGCCGACCCGTTGGGGCTGACGGCTTTGGTCAAGTCGCAATATGCGCAGCTGCAGCAGATGTCACTGGGCACGGTGCGCGTGCAGGCGCTCGATGAGATCGCGCAGGAGATCGGGCAGCTCGATTTTCGCGCGATCGACACAAATGGCGAAACACGCATGATCATGAGCGCAATAGACCTTTTCAATAGTTATGGTGTCCATGCCCATTTGGCCGGGTTTGACGCCAACGGTGTCGCACAGTTCTATCTAAGCGCCGACGATGGTTCGATAGTGGCCGGTGGTGGAAATTTGGTCGTCTCGAAAGATGGTATAGTACTGGCGACAGGTGTGGCTGGTGGCAATAAAATCAAATGGTATACCAGCACCACTCTTAATGGTGATATTTATGTTTATCAATCTTTGCCCAAAAATCACATGGTTTTGGAAAGCCTGGCGCCATCATCAGGATTAATTACCCAAGCAGACATCATACTGTTTGTGCAATCGCAGACAGGAGGCCCGACCAATCAAGGTACAGTGACACTAGCAGCTAACAATACAGGCACAACTGCGTTAACTATCGATGTGACTAGTGTGCAAATCAACGGCAGTTTATCGGTCAATGGTTCATCGGTCTGTGCTGCAAACACCGCAACAGTGGACGTTTTTCGAGTTGATAATCCGGGAGGGGCATCTGCGTTTGTTGGGACCATCAATGGCGCGCCCGCTGGAGCATCAGTTACTTATAATATAACCAGCGGTCAGGAAGCGGCTATGGTACCAGCATCAACATCGCAACTGGCCAAACTTAGGCTGTACAACACCACCCGCGGCAACTCGGCGTTGATCTCTAACTGCAACACTGCCACCAATGTTATCACGCTAACAAGCTCTGCTCCGGCCAATTGGGCAAACGGAGACACTATCACGATAGCTAGTCAGACTGTCAGCGGAGGTGGTTTTTCCTGGATCGATCTTGAAATCACATCAGGACCCACGGGGAAATCTGGTCTATTATCAAACGCATCGTTTGTGCCTGGATCTGCCGGCGACAGTCTACGGTTTCATCCATTTACGACATTTTCTTCCAGCAAAGTGCAGATATTAACTGGGCAGGTGGCAGCTGTAACGTGCAATAGTTTGGTCTTGTCTGAGGTTCTGTCTAATGTGTTTTCTATCGCATGGACGGGCACACCCACCACAGTGTTGCTGCGCCAAGTTGGGTATATTGATTAGCCGTTTTTACTATGGCGTCGAATTATATAATCTTGTAACCGGTGGCGCATGACTTTGCCCAAGGTCGTGCGCCACCGGTGATTCATCGCCACACCACGGTCATCAGGTAGCGGGGGGTGATGGTGACGGTCTGGCAGAGGGCGGTGAGCAGGTGGTTGACGGTGGCGGGGTCGTCGTGCAGAAGCCAGGCGTGCAGGGTGGTGAGGTCTTGTTGGGCGAGTTCGAGCAGGGTGGCGCGGTTTTGGGTGGATTGGCTCAGGCGGGTGCGCTGGCGGGTGAGTTTGTCGATCTCTGTTTCTATGGCAACAATTCTTTGCTGGGCTTCGGCAGCGTTGTAGAGCTGGGCTTCGAAGCCTTGCTGGACGCGCTGGCGCAGTTCGTGCTGGGCGGTGAGTTGGGCTTCGAGCTGGGCGAGCGGGTCGGTGGCGGCCTCTGCCACGGCGTAGCCTTGCAGGGCTTTGATGACGCTATCCGCGACCAGGCGCAGGGCGATGGGGTAATAGATGCTGATGCAGCCGGTCTGGCAGGTGAGATCGGACGGGTAGCGCGAGTTCAGTTTGCCGTGGCGGTGCAGGCGGGTGCGGCAGACGGAACAGGTGAGCAAGCCGCTGAGCGCGTGGGGTTGGGCGCGGGTGCGCTGGCTGGCGCGGCGGTCGGTTTCGGCCAGGATGGCTTGATAGGTGGCGGCGTCCCATAGGGGTGTGTGACGCCCATTGCCACGGACCAGCTGGGAGGGTGGATTGAGGCGGCGTTTTTTATCCACGGTTTTGAGCGTGCCGAAGCTGGTGACACCGGCGTAGTATTCATTGTGCAGCATGCGTTTGATGACGGTGCGCGTCCAGAGGGCGGCGCGGCGCGGCGGGATGCCGGAGTCGTTGGCGTAGTTGACCAGGTGCTGGATGGGCTGGCCCTGCAAGTAGCGGTCTTTGAGGGCACGCAGGAGCTCGGCTTCGGCGGCGATGGGTTGGGCGGGCTGACCTTTGGCGCTGGCGCGATAACCGAACGGGATGGTGAGCGGATGCAGGCCCTGGCGCGCGCGTTCGGGCACGCCGACATTCCAGGCGCGGCGGATCTTGTTGATGCGGTAGCGTTGGATCAGGCCCTGCACGAACATGTCGATATCGCCCGCCTCCGAGCTGTAGGGGTCATAGAGTTCGGGCGGCACGGGCGGACCGGATTGGCGCGCGCTGTGCAGTTGCTTGCGGAGTTTTTTGAAGCGCACCCCCACCATAATGCCCAGGTCGCCGAGCCGGTCGAAGTTGTCCATGATGAGTACGTCGTATTGATCGGCGTGGGCGGCGCGGATGGCATCGCCGAGCGGGGGGATCTCCTGCATGGCCAGCTCGAGCGAGTCGTAACCGGTGCGCGAGTAGCCGTCCATGATGTAGGGTCCGGCTGTTTCGGCGCCGTGGTGGATGGCGATCTGCCGGCGACAGTAGGAGAGCTGGTCGGGGATGGATTGTTTTTCGGGGGTGGCTTGCGCGTCGGTGGAGACACCGGCCAGGATGGCAAAGCGGATCATGGGGTTATTGGTTAGCTGTTAGCTTTTAGCGATTAGCTTTTAGCGGTTGGGTTTGGCGTTGGTAGGGTTTGATGAGCAGAATGGCCAGCAGGAACAGGTTGTAGCCTGCCAGCAAGGGTGCGCCGTAGATGGGCTGGACGTGGGCGGCGATGAGCCAGGTGGCGATGGAGAGGGTGGCGAGAATGTAGATCCACAGCCAGCGGTAGAGGGACCGGTTGGGGCGCAGCCGCCGATCGCCGATGTAGTGGGCCGTGCGGGCGCGGCGGCGTTCGCGGCGCAGGCGCAGGCCTGCCAGGATGACGCGGCGTTGTCGGCGCTCGAGCTGGGCCAGCATGAGCAGCAGGAGTTCGGTGCGTTCGGCCGGGGTGGCGGCGGTGTAGAGCTGGTGGTCGTTCATGGACATACGTGACGAAATTAGAACGGATATGCTACAATATTTTTATGGAACAGAACCAAATAAACTCATTGCGGGATGAAAGGTGCATGGTGGTTGCGGCCAACAGGCGCGCCGCCGAAGCGTTTGCCAAAGAGCACAAGTTGAAACGTTGGTTTTATTTGAGCGCCCCGAAGTTGGGGTACGGCATCCATCAGGCTGTGGTGTGCCTGGTGCCTGGTTATGAAAACCATAAGCACTATCATTCCATCAAGACCTTTTTAGACGATCTGCGGAGTTGGGGGCCAGTGTATGGAATCTCATTCCATGAAGCGCAACCCAGCACCACATAAGACCACACGCCCCCTAGCCGGGGCGTTTTGTTTTCTCAAGCTCGTTGTAGAACAGGTGCGCGGCGGGGAGTAACAACAGCAGCGACACCACGCCATAGCCGTATTCGTTCAGGCCGATGATGGCCAGCAGGAGCAGGACGAAGCGGATCATGAGGTAAGCAGCCGAAGCCCAAAAACAAAGATCATTGTAAGCAGGGGCAAGGTGGCGACGATACCACAACAGCCACCCTTGCGGCGTTTGGGTCTGGCAGTTGAACTGGAAGTGCCCAGTGTTTGAGATATGCCTGTGCCGGGAATGCCGATTGTAGTTTTTATGCCACGCTTCCCGATGTTCAGCGATGCACCGCGTTTACCAACCGTTGTGCTGATACCCTTTTTGCCAATGTTCAATTTGAAGCCTGGGGCTATTTTTATCGATTTGCGAAAACGAAATGGCATATCTAACCCACTTTCTTTGTATTCAACGTTTTCAGCGCCTGTTCTTTTTTGCGGCGCTCGATCTTCAGCTCAGCGATCTGACGGAGCTCGGCCTGGTCTTCGGCGGACATCTGTTGCAGTAGAAACGCCCAATCTTCGAAGCGGGTGGTGTCGCCCCCCTCCGGCAGCAAGCCTGCTTTGCGGAACAATGCCACGGGGGACATTTTCAGCGCTTCAGCCAGTGCAATAAACGTTTCAACGGCTGGGACGCTCACTCCATTTTCTGTCTTATTGATGATTTGACGATGAAGCCCGGAGTATCGCGCCAGATCTGATTGAGACCAGTTGCGCAGTTCTCTTTGATTGCGAAGCCATTCTCCAAAAGTAACCTTGTCCATTAGTAGAAACATTTTGTCACCATGTGCGAAAATTGGGGTGTTCAATTTTGTCACTTGCTATTGACAAATAAATGCAAGGGGTGTAATATCGCGGTTACCAGTTTGGTAATTTGAATTTACAAACAAAAGGACACCTGACCAATGCCGAAAAAGTACAAGAACATCCCCGTTCCCGTGGATTATTACGACCAAGTGAAGATGATCGCAGAGTCTAATGGCTTTGGCGAGCGTGGCATGGGCGCGCAGGTGGCGCACTGGGTGAACAAGGAATTGCGCCGGCCCGAATGCGAGCACGAAAAGCAGCCGGTGGAAATCCAATACTTTCCGGGGGCCACGGCTCCGCTGGGTTTCGACCTGAAGCGCAAGGCCTGGTATTGCTCCACCTGCAATCGGGTGTACGCCAAGATCACCGAAGCCGAGTTGGTAACAGAGGACGGCAAGAAGCTGCTCGAACGGGTGCGGGTCAAAGCATGAGCGGGGCGCCCTTCCCCAACCCGGACGTGGTCCGCGCGATGTTGGCGCGAGCCAGAGAGTGGCAGAAGGAACAAGCGCGCAAGCAACGCCGCGCCAGGCGGCTGGTCCAAACCCGAAACCGAAAGGCGACCCAGTCATCATGAACGATCAGACCCCCCAATCACAACCCGAAGAAAAACCCGTTTTGTTGTTCTGCACCGGCTGCGGCGTGGCGCTGGTCACAGAGCGCGCCCGCAAGACCGGCCTGTGCATCGTGTGCATGGAAAAGAAATTGAGCGCGACGCTGGGCAAAGTGGAAGTGCCGGCCCGGCTGAAGTGGCAGAACTGACATGCAGCGCCCCAGCAACCGCGACATCATCCTGCGCATGATCCGGCGCAACCCCAAGGCCACACTGCGCTCGCTGATGAAGGCCACCGGTTTGGACGAAGGTTCGAACGTGCGCTATCACATCCGCAAGCTAAGCGAGCAGGGCCTGATCCAATACCAGGGCGTGCTGCGCAAACGCGAAGGCCGCTATCGCCAACAACA
>ERZ761584.154-NODE-154-length-26454-cov-31.347968_pt1 | contig 26454 bp, 31 predicted proteins | sample MGYA00512168_ERZ761584 | MGnify/ENA primary metagenome ERZ761584 (study PRJEB28899, sample SAMN03785564) | bioreactor sludge metagenome | biome: EBPR Sludge; feature: EBPR Bioreactor; material: 0.22µm filtered reactor supernatant | place: Saint Lucia: Queensland...
TCCGCCACCCGCCACTTCGCCGCCTGTGACGAGATCTGCGCTACTGCCCGCCGGATAGGTGTCGGCCTGTTCGATCGCGCGGCGGGCGACCTGCTGCACCGTCTTGTCGGTCGGCGCGCGGGAGTCGGTCGCTCCTCGGGAGATGTCCGATGCCACCCGATCCACGCCTTGCTTCGCGACGGTGTTGGACGGCTCCGCAGTCCGCGCCCACTTGCCCTCGAAGATGCGCGCGGCCTTCTCCTCGTCCGGGGCGCGGTCGCCAAGTTGCTTCTGGAGCCCCGAGTAGAACACGTCCCATGCGGCGGCCGATGGCGTCTCGGGGTCGAGACCCTTCGCGACAAGGTAGTTGCGGAGCGCGGTGTCGGACGGGCGACTCACGGCGCGTACTCCTCTGCCTCGTTGGAGTCGGGCGCGGCCGTGCCGAAGACGACGCGGGTTGAGTTACTGTCGGGCGCGGACGCACCGGGGTTGCCACTGCGTTCCGTGTTTAGAATGGCGTTGATCGTGTCCTCCGAGTATCCCTGATCTCTCGCGAGATTGCGGAACGTGGCGGAGTAGATGTTGTTGAAGGCCGTAGGGTCTTTGACCTGCTTGTCCTGCGTCCGCCATCCGTCCCCACGGATCGTCGTCACGGAACCCGCCAGTGCTGTCTGTGCCGCCAGAAGCCGAATCTGGTTCAGCGGAAGCGTCGATGCGCCGCCCGTTCCAGGCGTGCGATTCCGCAGGCTCGCCAGCGCATCGGCGGCAACGCCCTGGCTCTTCGTCGTGGTGATCTGAGCCCGCAGGAGGTCATCCTTCAGCGCGGCGGACGGGTCGCCCTCCTTGTTCGCCTGCTCGATCAACGATCCAAGCGACCGCTGGAACCACGGAGAGTTGACGAGTTCGATCTGCTGCGCTCGGGGAAGATCTTTGAGCGGCTTGTAGAGCGCACTCGCCGCCGCGATGAGGTTGTTCTCTCCGATCGTCGCGATGCTCTCGATCTTCGCGCCGAACTCGGCCAGCGCGGGCGCATGCAGAAGTTCGCCCAGGCTCTTGAGCGCCGCTGCCGAGGTGTGCGGGTCTTTCGACTCGACCTGCCCCCAATACATCTTGGTCGCCGCTTCCTTGGCCGTGCGCTCGATCGGCGTGTCTACGCGAGGGACCGGAACGCCAGCGGTCTGGCCGTAGGCTTGGAAGAGCCCATTCACGTCGCCACCGAGGTTGCCGATCGCCGGGATGGCCGCGAGGATGGCGTTGCCTTTGTCGAGGCGGGCCTGCCGGTCCGTAGCTTGCTTGTCGAGGCCGCGCTGGTACGCCTGCGCGGCGGCTTCGCGCGCCCCTTGGGCGTAGCCCGAGAGCGACGCGATCGCCGCCTGCATTCCTTGCCCGTCGCGCTTGGCGATCTTGTAGGCAGCGAAGGCCAGCCCAGCGGGGAGCCCGACGGAGGCGAGCGCCTTCAAGACCGAGTGGTGCGACTTCCCCTCGGGGCTCTCCGGGTCCATCACCCACTGGTCGGGGTGCTCGGCGAAGTCCTTGACGAACCCAGCCGCCATGCCGAGGCTTGCGGTTCCTGCCGCCATGTCAGCCGCCCTTCTTTCCTGCCATCGCGTAGCCGCTGTAGGCCGTCGAGGCCGACTTCGCTAGATCCCCGAACAGCGCGCCCCAATCCGTTCCTGTTTGCTTCCCCGAGGTCGTCTGCCGTGCCGTGGCGAGGCGGAACTGCATCATCCGTCCGAGGAGGCCGGGGTCGCTCAAGAGTTGCCCCATCTGATTCTGAAGCTGGAGAAGCTGAAGAGCGTTGCCCTGCTGTTGGAACGCGCCCGAGAAAAGCTGCTGCGCCGTCTGCTGCTGCGAGTTCGATGCGAGGTTGGCGAAGTTAAGCGCCTGGTCGCGGAGAGCCGATCCGGTGGCTACGGCGGTAAAGCTCGAATCCAACACTCCCCGCCGTGCCGCCTCCGAGGCGATCTGCGTTTCGATGTCGCCGTAAGTGTTCCGCAGTCCAGCCTGCGCGTTGGCGAGACTCCCGGCTTGCGCGGTCTCGATGAGCTTCCGAAGATCCTCGGAGATGGCGGGCGTTGCCGCCGCGTTCTCCAGCCCGAGTGAGCCCAGCGCGTCGTAGCTACCGTAGACCTGCTGGAGCACGCGCCCCGCGAGCTGTTGAAGGTCCAGCTCCAGTTGGCTCGGCGCTCCCGGCTCAATCCATGTCGTACTCTTCGAGGTCGGCATGATTCACCTACTGGATGGTCTGATTGGCGTCAGGGAAGAGGCCGTTCAGGTTGGGGTAGAAGCTGCCTCCGATGAAGAGGAGATCGTTCTCTTGATCCACCAAGACCGCGCGCACGTCGATGAACTTCTGAAGTCCGGTGGTCGGGAGTGAGATGTAGCTCCCCGACACGTTCAAGTCTGCCGGAATCGACGCAATGCCGATGTGCCCTCGCCCTCCGAGGAAGTAGAGCTTCCCGCCGAGTAGAGTCTCGTCGCCTGCCGGGACGCCCTGGATCGCGTAGACATAGGAGGGTGGAATCCAGTCGAACGGCTTCAGCGAAACCGTGGTCGCGGTAGACGAAAGCAAAGTGAGGTACACGATCGGCGTGCCCGTATTGTCGGCCGTGAACGCACCGCCGAGCATGACGTAGCCGCCCGCCTCTTCGATCGCCCACACTACGTCATTGAGTCCGATCGTCGAGGTGCTAGTGCCACTCAAAAAGACATTGTACGGCCCGCCTGCAAAGTCAGCTTGCACCCGCGCGATTCGGTAGGCCCCTGCGGTCACGCCACTCTGCGAAGTGACCGACGTGAACGCGCCGCCAACCCAAATCTGATCTCCGATGCGCTTCGCGCAATACACCGCCTCGTTGAAGGAACCAGCCGACAATGCCGTGCCCCACTGGTCGGCGTCCGCATCGTAAAGAGCAAAGCGTGTGGCGGTGACGTTCGTAGTCCCGTCAGACTGCGTGACCTGAGTAAAGCCCCCACCGACGAAGATGTAGGAATCCCCAGCCTCCAACGTGAAAACGTTGGGGCCTGCCGTGACCCCACCTGCGAGATCGGTCGGTGCGGCGTCGATCGAATCCATTCTGGCGACGTACTTGAGCGTTGCTCCGTTGACCTGAGTGAAAGTGCCAGCGAAGTAGAACTTCCCGTTGATCTGCTTGCCGAAGGCGACGCGATTCGTAGCCGTCACGTTGATCTGCGCAAGCTCTTGCCATCTGTCTACAGAGAAGCGAGCGAGACCAGCGGCGTCCCTCGCCCCTGTGACATCGAATTTTCCCCCGGCCACGATCTGCTTGTCGAACTTGGCAAGCATCTGGACCTGGATGCCGTCTTTGTCGTCGGCGTCGAATAGACCCTCGCCGAGCGGTCTCCATGTGATCTTGCCCCGCTTCTCCGGGTCCATCGCATCGGACAGGCGACACCACGCTACGTTGACCGGAGGCGGGTCCGCCCGGTCGATGTCGTAGTGGGTAGCAAGGTCCGGGTCGTTCAGGGCGTAGGGCGTCGTCACGTTCTTGCCGACCTGATTCGCGCCCACGACGTTCTTGCCGTAGGTCGAAATGCCCGAGGCAGGGGTCGTCTTGATGCCGTACTGAAACTTCGCCTGCCCTTCGGAGAGTCCGTACACGGAATTGCCGACGATGGCGTTACGCTCGTTCCTCTCGGCGGCGATCCCGACCCCGATGGCGAGCGGCGTCTGTGACTTGGAGTCGTCGAACACCTTGTTCGAGCGGACGATGTTGTAGCTCCCGGCGTTGACTCCACCGGCATCGCCAAGGGCGATCCCCGAGGTGGCCCCGCGCCGAAACGTCGAGATGACGTTGCCGAGAATCACGGCCCCGTCTACTTCGGACAGGATCGCGGCGTTCCTGGCGGTAGAGCTTCCGACCTTGTTGGCCCCGGTGAACGAGTTCCAAGCCACGAGCATTCCGTAGGGTCCGCTCCCTACGATCCGCATAATCCCCCGCTGCCCGACGTTCGAGAACACGCCCTGCCCGTCCGTGTAGCCCATCCAGTTTCGCTGCACCGCCCCGCCCGACTCGTTGAAGTAACACGCGATGGTACAGTCCTGGATGATGCAGTCCTCGACGATCCCGAACTCGGTCGAGTCGATCGACACCCCCGCTCGGTTCGAGTAGGAGCTGTTGTCGTTCTTGCAGTACTGGATGATGCACTGCTCGACCAGGGCGAACTTGCCGCTGGTGATGTAGACCCCGGTGTGCCCCTTGCCGTCTCCGTCGATGACAAAGCCTCGAATGAACGCAGCGGCACTGGAGTCCCCATTCCAGGTCGAGAGCGTCCCAAACACGGGCGTCTCGTTGGATGATGAGGCCGCGTCAGTGCGCTTGACGACTGATCCGGGCGCTCCCCAATAGGTGAGCCCAGGGAAGATCTCCACCGATGGCAGCGTGGCTGATCCTGGGTTGCAGATATACGTCCCGCGAGGAAACCACACGACGGTTGACCGGCTTGTGCCCGATGAGTTCTTGGCCGCGAGCACCGCGTTTCGGATGGAGGTGTAGTCGTTGGTCACGCCGTCGCCGACCGCTCCATAGGCCGTCACGTCGATAATCCCCGACATGATCCCACCCACGTCCGACTGGCTGATCTCTCCCGCCGGGATCTCCAGGTCTGCCGGGAGGTACAGTTCGTCTTCCATGTTCTCCGGGCCGAGGCCGATACCAGGGTTCGGCGAACTTGGAGGATTGAACATCTGCTGGATCGAGTAGAGGCCCTGGCTGTTGTCTCCAGGCACGCCGAATAGGGCGTTGAACGTAGACCAAGTGAGGTCTCCGCGCCTGTTGACCGTCTCCAGAACGGCGGGGTCTGGAATCCAGCGTTGCGTCATGTCGCGCTCAGGGGGAAGCGATAGATGCCAAGAACCTTGGTCCGCGAGCCTTCGTCCTTGATCGCCCAAGCGTCGTTCTCGCCGGTCTCCGATCCGTCCGGGCCTCCATTGGGAGTGAGCACGCAAAACGCGACCGTGTTGCCGTCTCCCCCCTTGATGTGGACGCCGTAGGTCGGCTGGTAGGAGGTCGAGAACCGCACCGATACTGTGGCGGTGAGAGAGCACCCGGTACACCCGTCGAACAAGACGCCAGGGTGAAGCTCCGCGCCGGACAGGGCTGAGTTTCCAATGACAGTTGAGGCATCGACGGAGACGCCCGAGCATCCTTGAAGCACGAGTCCCGACTTCTTGTTGAAGGAGAAGTCGCCCTGGATGTTGCCCCCGACGCAGGCGGCGAAGATCGCGCCGTGCCCGCCCGAGCTGTTTCGGATATTGACCCCGTTGACTCGAAAGCCCTGCGCGTCGCGCACGTCGAATGAGTCCTCTTCGGTTCGCGCGTAGATCGCATCCAAGCTCAAGGCCGAGGTCTGCGACGACACCACCGCCTTCTTGCAGTTGGTGACGAAGATGTGGGAGAGGGAGACCTTATCCGATGCCGTCACCCGAACAGCCGCTTCGAGATTGTCGAAGTAGACGTTCTCAATGACCGCGCCCTTGCGCGGGGAGTCCACCAAGATCCCAGTGTTGAGCTTGGCCGCCCCGTTGGTCGCAGTGATGCGGAAGTCTCGCATGACGAACGCGCCGCCCGCCGTCGTGTCGCCGACGAAGCGGAAGAAGGGCGTCTGCCCATCGGGGTTCGAGCTGCGGAAGATCGTCCCCGGCCCCGAGCCGATGATGTGGAGATCGTTCGGGACGCGGATCGTCGTGCTCGACTCGTAGACGCCGCCAGGGTGGAACACCACCGAGATGCCGCGCGCCTTCGCCTTCTCGTAGGCCGCCTGCATCGCCCGGCCCTCGTCGCCTGAGCCTGTCCCGGCGACACCGAGCGAGCGGATGTTGACGATTCCCGTAGGGACGTTGACTGCGCCCTTCAGCTCGTGCCCCATAAGATCCAGCGAAGCCGGGAGCGTGAACTTCCCCGAGGAGACATCGAAGTCTGCCCCGGTGATCCCACCGTTGAACTTGCGCTCAAGCGAGGCAATGACGGTGCGGAGGTGGTCAGCGCGGAGCGTGTCGCCCGAGGAAAAGAGATGCGGGCTATCCCAATAGTTCGGCATTACCGCACCCTCACTACCATGTAGGAACCCGTCTGCGCTCCAGATACCGCAGCAGACAGCTCGACCGTGAACTCTCCCGTTCCAGGGGTGACGTACCAAGTGTTGCCCGTGCCCCAATCCGTCTGTGGGGTCACAACAACGATGTCGGTCCCGCTATCGAACCCAGCTACGGTGACAATCTTGTGGTCTGTCCCATCGTCAATCGTGAAGCTCCCAGCGAACGGTCCAGCAACCCCAAGCGGCTGATCGAACGTCGTCTCGCCTATGACCGCGAGATGGTTGTAGACCAACACCGAGTCGGCATCTCCGCTATCTCCGAGCTGCACGTCTCCCTCTGGCGTGTAAAGGGCTCTACCGCCAGCCGTCGAGGTCGCCGAGAGCTGGAGCCCGATGTTCTTCGAGGTGCCTGTCACGGTGGCGGCGGCACGAATGTAGGCCCCGTAGTTGATCGACCCCGACTGGTTCTGTGCGGTGGACAGCGCCTCGATCTTGAGGCCGTACTTGCTGAACTTTGTCGTGCCGGACTGCCGCGTGAGGTAGAGCCCGTGGATCTTCCCGGTCCCCGCGTAGTCGATCCGCTCGCCGTAGCGCGTGCTGGCGGTGTCGGTCTCCGCGCTCAGATCGAGGAACACTGCGTCTTGCCCCGAGGCCGTAGCCGCCTTCCGCGTCAAGTGCAGGCCGTAGCCGTTCCAGTCCTTGATGAAGAGGGCCTTCCCGATGCTAGAGCCGGAACCTCCAAGCTGAAAGACGTAGCCGGTCGCGTCGGCCGTTCCGTAAGGCGCGTAGATCCCGACGCCCGACGCCCCGGTTTCTCGAAGGTTGATGCGCGTCTGATAGGTCGTGTTGATCGTGAAGCCCGAGGTCGAGTCCACGTCGGTCGAGGTGACCGTGCGATCCGCGATCGAGTAGCCATCAACCACCTGCGAGCCAGGCTCTTCGTCCAGGACGTAGCCCGAGCCAATGAGCGTGTCCGCTCCGACCCCGTTCGTGAAGTAGAGCGAGAACGCCCTTCGCCCGTAGTCGCTCGTCGGTCCAAGCAGCTCCTTCCGCAAGTACCACGTCTTGTCCGAGGAGGAGTAGGACAGGTAGGCGCAATCGCCCACGGTGTCCGCTCCGGTCGCTACGGTGAGGTTGGCGGCGTCGGGACAGGCGCGGACATGGATCGTGTTGGCCGAGGTCGCGCGGACCGTCGAACCCGCCTTGGTGCGAGAGAGCGGGTACTTCCTCGGCTTGGTCTGGAGATTCGCCGCCACTTCGGCCGTCGCGAACGCGGTGCCAGCCAGGGCGAGCAGGGACAGCGCAAGAAGCGCCCTACGGAGTTTCCGGGCCATCGCCAACCCCCACGGTGACAGGGACGCCCGCCGGTGCTGGAGGCATCCATACGGTTTGCGTCTGTTCGGAAGGCGTGTTGATTCCAACCGTCTGCCAGTCTTGCCCCTCGACCAAGTAGGAGAGGTCCATCCCTAGCAGCTCGAACTCGTAGCCGCCCGAGTAGGTGTCCTCGTTGAGCTGGCTCGGCATCTCGACTTCGATCTGGATACGCTTGCCCGATCCCGTCAGTGGCACCGAGACATGAAGCGGCGTGTCATCCATCTCGCCCAGGAAGATGTAGGGTGGCCCGCTCCAGTCGCTACCAGCCGCCGAGCCCTCGCCCATCACGTTGTCGCCGCGAGGATTCAGGTTGAAGTCGGCACTGAACCGCTGGCGCGTCGAGCCGATGTCGAGCGGCAACGAGTATTGATCGTCGATGAGCCAATGGACGCGGCCGATGTAGGAAGCCCCCGAACGGAAGTGGAGATCGAGACGACGGAAGTTCTTGTTGGAATCGGGGGAGCCGCAGTCAATCCAATGCGTGACGACCTTCGGCGTGTAGGTCTTTCGCGCCGCCGCCAGCGGAGACCAGTCCGCTCCCCGCATGAGCGCATCGGTATCGAACCGGTCGGGGCAGTTCAGCCAGTAGAGCTTGGTGCCGCTTGCCGCAATCGGCATACGAGCCCATCCCTGGAGTCCAGAGAGTGCCACACACTCGGCTGCCACGTCCCAAACCGACCATCGCCGCGTCTGGACATGAAGCACGAGCACCTTGGTCGTGTGCGTTCCGCCAAAGGCCATGTGCCTGTCGGGCACCGCCAGCAAGTAGAGGCCGCGTTGCGGGTCGTAGCAAGCAGAGCTGCGCTCAAGATCAGCCGGGTCGATCCGGTTCCACAGCCGTTGAATCGGAGCGGAAAGGAACTCGGTTTCGACATCGCCGAACTTCTGCGTCGTGAGCAACGAGTGGACGCCTCTCGCGCTGGGGAAGAAAAGATCGTTGCCGACCTGCACGACGCCAGCGTGTGACGCGCACCCGAGGCTGTCCGACACCGACTCTCGCTGAAGTTGCGAGACCGAGGGCGCTGAGATGCGCGAGATGGAATCCGCCGTGAAGGCGTAGATGTCTCCGTAGAAAGTCGGGGAGAGCGCGGTGACAACATCACCCCCCCGGCGTGAGATCGAGAGGATGCCAGCGTCTCCCCGTTCGTAGGCGAAGTCGCCAGCCGCTCCCACCGCGCTGAACGCCACCGCGTCTTCTCGCCCATCCAGCCCGCCGATCCAAAGGCGGTCTCCGTGCGTCGAGGCACAGAGCGCCGAGGGGATGTTCGGCGATGCTTGCCAGCGGATGTCGTTGCGGTAGGCCGGGCGGAAGGCGAGCGTGGTCGATCCTTGCTGCACGATGTAGAGGGTGTCGTTGTAGACGCTGTAGGCCGCGCGAGCGCCCGGACGCCCGTAGTAGTTCACCTCGTCTCCAGAGAGACGTGCTGGTGTTACAGCGGTCCAGCCGTTTCCTACAACGACGTGACCCGAGAAGGCGGCAGTGTCCGCAGTGAACACGATGAACTCTGCGCGCCTACCCCTGAGCTTTCCGGCGTAGAGCGACCGGATGCTGGTAACGAGACTGGCCACCCCGAAGTCGAGGATGCAATCCCTGAAGGCCCGCGCTCCTCCGCGCACCTCAACCGAGCCGTGCATGGTCGGAGTCACGTCCAGCAACGTCTTCGCCGCCTTGGCCGGGTCCACGAGTGGAGACCCCGCCACGTCGAAGAGCGAGACGCCAAACGGCGTCATGCTGAAGGTGAGGAGCTGGCTCGGCAATTACGGTGCTCCGTAGTAGTTCGTCTGCATGGCGGGCTCCATCATCGGGCGGTCGCTTGACCGCTCAACGCCCACGAGCATCTTCGCAAGCATGTTGTCCGCGAGCGCCTTCTGTGCTGCCGACTTCGTGAAGTTGACATCGCGGTGCAGGTGCCACGCTTCCAGCGCCCGGTGAATAAGGTACATCTGCCACTTGGTCGGGAGAAGAGGATAGGCCGCGTCCGAGGTTAGGCTAGGAGCGAGCTTGTAGTAGTGAAGGGTGATCGCCTCTCCATCCGTGGGGAACGGATCGACAAGCAGGGCCAGCCGCGCCAGCGATGCGTCGGTGGCCGAGTTGTCTCCCCAAAGCGTGTAGATCTCGGGCTTGGCCGAGGTCAGGAACACCTCCCGGCGAGCGGCCTGGAAGCTCCGGGCGCGGAAGAACTCTTCCGGGTCCACGCCTCGCATTGCCCAGGGTGCGGTCACGTAGCTGTTGAGGTTGAGCGGGCGATCGAAGTCAGACGGAAGCGGGAAGGCATCCTGCGCGATCGTCACCGGCTTGCTGGAGCCGGTCGTTCCGAAGTAGTTTGAGACCGATCCAGCCGTGGCCGACGAGACGGCGGTAATGCGGCAGAGGTCGCCGTTGCCGTCGCTGGTTGCCTGAAGCCAGCCTCCGACATAGGGCGAGGTCGGATCGGTTGCGCCTGAGTATTGAATCGTCGCGCCAGACGGGCTGCTGATCGACAACGCCGACCATCCCGACGACGACATGGTGGCCGTGGCCGCGAGCACAGGCTGGAGTTGCACCTCGGAGGTCGCCCGCGCCCAATCCCAATTCGCCATCGAGGTGAGCTGCCGGTTCTCCGAGTCGATTACTCGCATCATAAAGAGCCCGGCATCGGACAGGTTGGAGAGCGAGGCGACTTCGGGAAGGTTGCCCGCCAGCCGCAACGCGCGGTTCACAAGTGCCAACGCGGTGTAGGCCATCAGAACGTCCTCCCGTATTGCTGCGTCATGTAGGACCGCTCAAGGCTGGACGGGTCCATGCGCGCGTCTTCGTTGGCGATTCGCGGCTGTGCCATCATCTGCCGCTTCATCTCTTCGAGCTTCTTGGCGGTCTCTTCCATCCGCTGCGCGATGGTCGGTCCAGCCGGTCCAGCCTGCGCCCCCTGCCCCTGGCTTGCGTACCAGTCGAGCACCGCCTGAAGCACAACCGACATCGACCACTGATCCGGCACCGTCAACGTGACGGTCGAGGCTGAGTAGATCGAGGTCGGCTTCTTCATGCCGCGATAGACGAGCACCATGTCCTTGTCGGGAAAAGGGTCGAGCTTCATCGTGCGCTGATACTCACTGCTGGAAGCGGACCCGGCCGCGTGTCGTTCGACGCAGTAGTACCAGGGCTGTCCCGTGTCGATGTAGGTGGTGCGGTTGGACCGAATGCGCTCCATCTCCGCTTCAGACACCGCCTGGAGGAAGACGTGACGCTCTGAGTTGTTGTAGCGCGAACAACACACCGACGACACTCGATCGCAGTCTGTCGCGAGGAGTACGTCGTCCTGGCCGTACTTCCAGGTCAGCGACGTTCCGGCGTGCGTCCCTCGATTCCAAGCGGAGACGATGTTGACTGAGGTTGCGCTCGCGTAGGACACCCGAGCCACGTCCTTGTCCCGCGTGCCTCCTCCGAGTCCGCCAGACCACCCCGACGACCCCGCGATGGTCAGCTTGCCGTAGTTCGGCATCCCCGAATCAAACGCCGCGCTGGCCGAGGAGAATGCCGGACCGGACCCGACTGCGCCGTCCGTCCCGCTCTGGTAGACGTAGGTGCGCGAGGTCCAGGTCTTTTGAAGGAACCACCAGTCATGCTCGGCGCAGATCGCGTTCTGCGCGTCGTCGAGGAACTTGAGCAGCGAGTCCTGCTGCCTGCCAAGACTGTTCGCCGCGAGCGTCGAGGGGTAAGGCAGGTTCACCATCAGACAGGCCAGTTGAAGGCCCTGAAGATTGTTCATCTGCCCTCCCTAGTACAGCGTGGCGTATACCCAGGTCGTGTCAGCGCCGTAAACTCGGAGCGAGTCGATCCGTGCCTTTGTTCCCCACGAGTTCCCGATCGAGTCCGTAGGAGTCGAGATCCAGAAGGAGTTGGCCGAGGAGTCGGCCGGTGGGAACGTGGGGCCGAACTTCACGACGCGCACCGACATGCCTGGAGTCGTGTTGACTAGCCGCGTCACGACGGCCTGGAAGTTGACCACCTGCCCTTGGTACGGGTTGTTCCGCTTCGTGTAGAACGGGATGATGCGCGTAGGCCCTCCGGGAACCACCCGGAAGAGCCGGTCAACGTAGGCGTCGTTGTATCCGCCGAGAGACTTCGTATCGACGTGGGGACACTCCGCGACGTTGCCCGACTTTCCTACGGTCTTGCCGATGATCTTGAGGTTGGTCGGGTCGTAGCGCACCGACCCCATCGTCAAGCACGACACGAGAGCCGCGCCGAGAGCCAAGAGTCGTCCGTTCATCGCCTACCTCCCAGCGGTTGCAGCCGCGCTTCTCGCATGTACTCGTTGGCGGCACGGAGTCGTTCGGCGTACTCCTTGACTTGCTGATTGGCCGCGCGGCTGGCCGCCTGTTCGACGCGGAGTTGCCGCTCGACCGCGTCTCGCTGCTTGGCGACTTCCATCGCCGCGCGCTCTGCTTCAATCCGTTGGTCGGCCTGGCGATCGACAAGCTCCTGGAGCCGTCTGAGCTTGCCACGCCCGGCTTCTGCTTCCTCGCGCGCCTTCGTCGCGATCGTCTGGAGTCCCGCCAGTTCGCGCTCAAGCTCCGCGATTCGCTGGCCGCGCCGTTGCGCGGTCTCACGCGAGGTCTTGAGTTCAGCCTCGGCCCGCTCGGCGCTGCCCTTCGCCTTCTCCCACCATCCAGACAGATCGGTGATCCGCTCGTTGAGCCGAGAGACTTCGGCCTGAAGGCGAGAGGTCAGCTCGGCATTCGCGCGCCGTTCCGTCTCCAGGTCGGCCCGTTGTCGGGCGGCGGTCTCTCCGACATCGCTCTGTGCATCGGCGAGCGCGGCGAGTTCCGTCTCGCGGCGCTGCATCGCCCCCTCACGCTCCTGAAGGGCACGCTCGCGTCGGTCAAGGTCGTCGATGCGTTGCGCCAGATCCAGCCCGGCGTCCATCAGAGCATCCGGCGCGTGAAGCGCAACGAGACCCAATCGAGCTGAATCGTGTTGTCGGCATAGGAACCAGCCATCGCGGGGGTGAGCTGGATCGCAAGCGCCTGGTCGTAGGCCGACAGGGCGTTGGCCGGGATGACGGCTCCGCTCATTACCTTGAAGTTGTTGTCCCAGGTGGTCGAAGAAGTCGCGGTGACAGCGGTGAAGTCGGTGGACACGGCGGTCCAGTTCGCCGTGGCGTAGCCGTTTGCGGTCGAACGCAGCGGGTCGAGCTTGAAATACTTGGTGGTGAAGGCGAAGACGTTGTTGTTGGCGACGTTCAACGTGGAGAAGCCAACCTCCAGCAACATCGACTGTGTGAGATCGGCCTGCCAGAGACGGCGGGCGTTGATCTTGGTTTCGAGGAGACCGGTGTTGTCGGCGTCGATCAAGAGGCCGACTGATCGGATTGAGTTGACCCCGGTGCTGCTGAGACAGTCTGTTCCCTGTTCCGTCGTGAACTGGCCGCCAGTGCTGTCCGTGGGGATGACGGCGACGACGAACTCCATCCAGGAGATGTGCAGGTAGCCGTACTTCTGCGTGCTCTCGCGAGGAACGAGGCGGGAGAGCCAGTGCGTGTAACCCATGATCCTGACTCCTTTCGGGATCGGGAGGCGGGACCGAAGCCCCGCCCCCGTTCAGGTTGCTCAGGCTGTCGGTCTACAGGCTGCCGCCGACGAACCCCTTGAAGTGAAGGACACCCACCGAGAACATGAGGTCGCCCTTCGCCGTGAAGGAGTAGTCCTCGAAGTTCGTGTTGGTGTCGGTCTGGAGACCCTGCCGACGCATGAACTTCCCGCCGTGCTCCTTGCAGATGACGGCCCAATAGGTCGTCGAGAGCGCGCCCAGGAAGTGCCAGCGAACCGGCGTGAGGTTGTAGGTGCCCTGGAAGAGGTTGAGGTCGTTGTCCGCCGTGTTGTTCCTCAGCTGCGAGTCCAGCACGCGGACCACCTCGGGCCAGAGCGCCGGGACACAGAGCAGGATGCTCGGGGTCAAGACTTCGGGGTAGCCGCGATCGTCCACGAACGAGTCGGCCATCACCATCGCGGTGACGAGCGAATCCTCCCCGAACGTCGCGTTGACGTAGTTGTCGTAGGTGACCGCACCGCCGATGTCGTTGGCGTAGAGCGGATGATCGTCCGCCGCCCACGCCTTGCCGTCGGGCGTCGGGTAGTTGGTCGCGTCGGTCATCCCGTAGAAGAGCAGCGCCGAGATGTACTCTTCGGTGTTGTGTCCCGCCTTGGGAATCTGGCGCGCGTACTGCGAACCGAAGCGGTCCATGTCGTCCATGAGGAACGGCTTGGTGAACTCCATCTTCGTCGCGTACCAGACGTAGGTGAAGACCTTCGAGAAGCGGTTGACCATCTCCTGCGCGGTGATGTTCGACGCCTTCTCGCCAACGACCGGCTGCATCATGCCGATGCCGGTCACGGTCCGCATCTCGACTCGGTTGCCGTCCAGGGGCTCCACGCTGAGAAGCGCCGGATAGAGCGGCTTCCGCTTGGTCCCCTCGTCGATCATCACCGCCTTGAGTGCCGCCGCTCGGGAGGCGATGAACGCAGGCCAATTTGAGATCTGCATTGTCATGCCTCCTTAGATGTCGTTGTCGTAGGGGAACACGATGGACGGCAGGAACCGCAGCAGGAGCCACGGATAGTTTGACGCCGATACCGTGTTGTCGTTGCCGAGCATGGGCGCGATGCCCATGAAGATCGCCACCGAGTTAGTTCCCTCCTTCCCCAACACCGAAGTCTTGGAGATGAGTGCGGTAGTGTCGGCGGCGGTAGAACAGGTGAGATCGACGCCAAGGCCGATGTCGGCGTTTGCCCAGGTCACCGATGACGTCGGCGCTCCGCACTGGCACATGAAGAGCCCGCGAGGCGAGATCAACGAGTACCAGGCATCCGACGTACCGGACGGGATGTAGTTCTGAAGGACGCCCAACACCTTCACCTGCGCCGTGTCAGTATCGGACTTGAGGATGCGCGGACCGGCCGCCACGGCGACAACGAGGTCGCCAGGGTAGCCCGCCGCTGCCGAGTCGCCTTGGTCTTTCCCCGGCATGTATACCGGGACCAGGCTGTGGTAGCTGTCCCCTACGGGGATAAACCCCTTGGGGGCAAGGGGGAGGCTCATTTCGTCTCCTAGCCCGGCAACCCGTCGTGACTCTTGTGGAACGAAGTCGTGATCTTGACCGTGCCCTCGTGCCTCTTATCGACATGACTGATCTTGCCCTGCGCCTCCGCGCCTGCCGAAACGCGAGTCGCCTTGGCGGCTTCAACCCGCCTCCACGTTTCGATCGGCAGGTAGACGTACCAGTGACTCGCCACCCTCACCTTGCCATCCGAGAAGTCCGGGTTGGAGGGGATGAGCGTGTTGTAGGCGTCACGATCGCGCGCGTAGTCCTCGGGCGTGTAGATCGACCACCCGTGAAAGGTGCCGATCTTCATGTCGTAGTCGGTGATGCAGTGGAGCTTCTTGTCAAGCGGCGGGTTGATGACCCGAAAGGGCGAGGTGTACTGGCCCGTCGAGGTCAGACCGCCCGGCAGAATTTCCGGCACGGGGGTTCCGTTCGAGTCTTCGATGACGACCTTTCCTTCGGTCGCAACGGCTTGCTCGGTTGACTTGCTTGCCATCGGTTAGGCTCCCTTCACCTGAGTTCGGGCCTGCTTCAAGCCCTCCACCCACGATGCGAGCCCTTCGGGGCTCGTGATTCCCATGTTGGCCGCCATCTGCTTCGCGACGGGTCCAAGAGCGTCACTCGGGTTGGCGGGCTTCTGCATGGGTCGCTTGGTGGGGCGCTCGAAGTTGCTGGACCGTTCGATCCGGCGAAGCCGAGCCTTCTCCTGGTCTGGCCCTACCTTGAGCGCAGCCGCCGCAGCCTGGGCCGCACGATAGTTGAGGTCGGGCGCGGAGTATCCCCCAGCGACAAGCGCGCTGATCTGCGCCTGCGTGTGCTTGAACAGCTCGGAGCTTGCATCTGCGAGCGCGGGGAAGTCCTGCACCGCCTTCAAGTCGAATGCGGTCTGGAGCTGGGCGGATTGCGAAGCTGCTGCCGCCATTCGGGCGGCGTCTTGCAGGGTCTTCGCCTGCTGCCGCGCCGTAAGAGCCTGGCGGAAGAGCGCGTCGTTCGTCTGACTGGCGAACGCATTCAGTTGCTCGTCGGAGAGGGTCGGGAAGGGATCATCGACGACCTGAGTGCGGTTTCCGCCCGTCGGTGCCGGAGGCCACGACGGAACGCTACCTTCGGCCGCTGGGGCCGAACTCGGGACACCTTCTCCTTCGCCGCCCTCTTCCTCCGAACCTTCACCGCCGACGGTCCCAACCTCCTCTTCGAGAGGATTCGGGGCCTCGTCGTCGGTTCCTTCCTTGAGGAAGTTGTCAAGATTTGTTTCCGGCATCATCCCTCCTCGTTCGCGAACGCCGTGAGAAGCGCGCTCACCGCATCGGCTTCAACCGTCTGTTGGGCCAGCATTGCGCGCATCCGATCCTCGAACTGCGAGAAGTGGATCATGGCCCTCGCGATTGCTCGCAAAGAGAGAAGTTTCGCGGGATCTTGCTCGCACAGAAGGCGATCAACCGCCCGCATGACTTCTTGCCGGACCCCCTCTCGATACAACTTCCAGCCTGTCGTGTCAAACAATTCGCTGAAAGTCGCCAATTGCCCTTTGTTCGGCACGGAGATTTCCGGCTCCTGGTGCTTACACGCCGGACACTGAATGGTCCCGTTCATCCCTGATCCCCCACGCCATAGCCCTGCATCGCAAAGGTCTGCGAAGCCCGCTGCGAGTTCCCGAGCGGGGTGCTCCCGCCCGCCTGTCCGAACGGTGCCGCCTGCGCCTGCCCCGGCGGAATGCCCAAGGTCTGCTGCATCTTCTGGCGCTGGACGACGGACATAAGCCCATGCGTCGCTTTCATATGCTCCACCAGAAGCTCACGGACCTTGGGGATCTTGGCTAGGGGCTCGGTGGCGAGCTGGTTGGCGTGCTGTTGCAAGTGATACTCGAAGTCTTCCTGCATCTGCGGGTCCACCTCGACCCCTTGGACCATCATGGCGAACTCCTGGAGCGGGTCCATCGGGGTGCGGTCCTTGGGCCTCGGGCCGAGGAGGAGCGGGGCGTTCTTGTAGTCCTGGGCCGCCAGGAAGTCCTTGATGAGCTGGTACTGCTTCGCCTCGGTCTGCATCGAGGGGAGCGGTGCGAGGAGCTGAAGTCGCATGACCGCGTTGGTGCGCTGGATCTCCTTGTTGGCGAGGATTGCCGTGGCGAGCACGCGCACATCGAACCCGCGCCGCAACGCTTCCCGGTCCATGCGATAGAGTTTGGGCTTGTCCGCCGTGACCCTGAACTCTTTCCACGGCTCCATGTTGGCGGCATAGAGCGAGATCGCGATACGGCTCACGTCTTGGACCGCCGTGCCAAACCGGCCGATGTACTTGCCGAAGGCTTCCTTCGATTCCTCCAGCATGAGCGCGGTGTGTCCGACCGCTGGACGACCGCCCGAGTTGTTGCCCATCTGGTTGTCGCCGATCGGGACCATGCGCTCGGCAAAGCCAAGAAGGGCTTGCTCCGTCTGAAGCTCGGCGACGGTGTTCTGTGGAAACGCCGGAAAGTGAACTCCCTGCGCGTTGCCGACTGGAACGCCCGTGCCGGGCCGCACGCGGATCACGCCGGGGTTCAGCGTCGAGGAGGCGTCGTAGAAAAAGAAAGGGTTGTTGATGATCGTGTTCCGGTCGATGCGCTGGTTCCAGTTGGTGTCGAGCGCGGACTGGATCGTGCGGAGCCAGCGCGGGACGCCGATCGCCGCCGGAATGCTGTCGAGGTAGATGAAGATGGAGCTGGCGAACGGACGCTCGCGGAGCGGAAACAACGACTCCATCCAGTCCGAGCGCAGCAAGTGGAACTCGGTCTGCGTGTCCACCAAGATCGTGTGGATCACCTCTTCGGGGTAGCCGTCGCCGTCGCAGTCCTGCTGCATGAACACCTTGAGCACGAGGAACAAGTAAGAGCGCCGCGCGCTCGCGGAGCGGATGCCGGTGTAGAGATCCGAACGCTGGCGCGTTGCCTCGGTGAAGAGGCCCGATCCTTCGGAGGCCGACTCTTGTTCGCGGTCCTTCCGCAGCCGATCGACGAGCTTGCGCGAGAGCTTGTACTCGCCCGTGCGCCCGCGCGCGAGGATTTCACGGAGCGACATCCAGGTGCCGTAAAACACATAGCTCGCGTCCTTCGGCCCGTCCCCGTCCGGTGAGAAAAGGAAGTCCTCGGGCATCGGCAGTTCGATCGAGGGGCAGTTCTTGGTCTCGGACCACTCCTCTACTTCGTACTCCCACTCGTCTTCGCGCATGTCGGCACGGTCTTCATCGCGGAGAATGGACACGATGGATGTCTTGATCGTGTTGCCCGCCCAATACTCCACCTCCACCCGATCCTTGCCGTAGGGTGTGACGCGGTTGAGGCGAGAGCCAGAGATCGTGTTGTAGTGGTAGTGAGCGCACTGTTCGGCGCTGGGGGCGCGCTTGCCCTTGCCGAGTTCCGACTTCGGAACGTAGTAGCAGTCGCGCGTGCGATGCTGCTCGCGCCGCCACACTACAATCGCGTGCTGCATCCCGAACATCGCGGTCGAGTGCGCCATCTTGTCGAGCTTCGGGATCGACTGCATCTCGCCGAAGTGCATGGTGTTGATGAACGCCTGCACGGCCTCGGCTTGCTCCACGTCGCCGAACTCGTTCGGAACGATCGAGACAAGATCCTGCCGCTGGTCGAGGAGCGCGACCGAGCTGGAGTGTTGGCGCTCGACCGCCATTGGCGTGAGCGGGACCGCCATGTTGGAACAGTCCGGCCACGGCTCGCTCTTGGGATCGAGGATGCCCCGGTACTGCTTGAGGCAGTAGGGGAGATCGTCGATCCACGGCTTCCACTCGGTCTGCGTCTGGCGGAAGCGATCTTCGACCTCGCGCAAGAGCGCCTTGGTCTGGTCCTTGGTGAACGTGATTCGTCTCGGCATCTAGTACCCCGTGTGCGCTCCACCGGAGGAGCCACTGTAGAGTTCGTCGAGGAGCCCGTCGTATTGGTCGCGCTCCTGCTGCACCTGTTCTTCCGCCATGCCCTGTCCGATGAGTGGGGACCACATAGCGAAGTACCGCAGGCAGGCGACGTGATCGTCTTTGCCGTCTGGCTTGTCCCGCGCGGCGAACTCCGTGCCCTTCATCTTCCAGGTGAGGTTGAACAGTTCGGCTCGGGTCTCCGAGCAATGGTCCATCACCTGAAGGTAGGGGACCGCTCCGGGCGAGGTGCGGTCGTAGGACAGCCATTCGTTGATGCGCTTGAACCCGGCCTCGATGCGGAGGCCCGGCGCGGGCTGGCAGGACAGGCCATTCTCCGCGTACTCCTGCCGGTAGGTCTTGCCGCTCGACTTGACGTTGGCGGCGGCGGCGCGCGGGTCGATGAGGCGGTGCGAGGCGATGAGTCCGGCGTCCATCTCCATCCGGCGGACGCACGCGGCGGTCTTCGAGCAAGATCCGATCGTCTCGTAGCCCATCACCTCGTCATAGACCACTGCGCGGGGCTCGGTCTTGTGGACCGCGACCCACACCACGCAGTCGGGCTTGCGCTCCCCTGGGTCCAGGATCGAGACCCCGAACCACTCCTTCGGGTCAAGCTTGAACTTGGGCACGACCTGTGGGAACTCGTCGTCGTAGGCAGGGATGCACTTGCCGAACTCGCCGGGGAAGCGCCCATGAAGTCGCGCTAGTTTCTCTTCCTGGGTGAGCATATCCCCGAACAGCTCGACCGTGCCCTCGTCGAGCACGCCGCCCGCCTTCCGCGTGTTCTCTTCGATAGAGGCTTGGAACACGGCGATGCGGTGGCCGTCCGCCTTCTTGTAGACATCCCGCAGGAGGTAGCCGCCGATGATCGGCGTGGAGGTGAAGAACTCCAGCCCGGCATGGCGCATGAGGCCGCGAAAGCCCGCGATGCGGATGTTGCGGGGGGGCGGCTCGTCGTGATGGAAGGCGTGGAAGGTGCCCGACTCGAACTTCATCGGATCTTGGTCGTGGGACATGAAGATCATGGTCGAGCCCCAAGCCCAGCGGATGATCGTGGGATAGCCCTGGGCGTTGCACTCGACCTCGTAGAACTCGCTCGGAGCCAGCTCCTTGAACTTGGGGAAGAGGGCCTTCTCTAGCCCGTTGGGAAAGTCGGTGGTGGAGACGCGAACCTCGTTCGGCACCGGCATAGGCTCGCCGCGCCCGTTCAAGATGCGCCAGTGCGGACTACCCGGGGGCTCCCACATACGGAAGCCGAGGTTGATCGAGATGTCTTCAGCTAGGCCCGCGTGCGTCTTCCCGTACTGGTTGCTCGTGAACAGCGCCCGGATCTGCGCTCTCGAATTGTGGAAGAGGCGCTGGGTCGGCTTCGGGCGGTAGATCGCCAGTGGGAATGCTGACTTCACCACCTTGTAGAGTTCCACCAGCGACGCGGGCATTTTCATCGGCTTCATCGGCGGGTTGCTCCTGCGCGAAGAGGGAGTCGGCGGTGGTCGAGACCTGTTCGAGTAGCGCGAGGTCTTCGTCGGAGACCCCGGCGCGCATCTGCGAGAGCGCGGCGAAGAAGTCGAGCACTTCCTTCCGGCTCTGCTTGCCCTTGCCGTAGCGGTAGACCAAGCGGGCGGCCTTCTCTTCGTTGTTGAGTTCGGCCTGCTTGATGAGGAGGGTGCGGAGGCGGGATTGCTGGCGCTCTTTCGCTTCCTGCGCCCGGAGCTTCCGCATTTCGATGAAGGCCCGCGCCGCCTTGAGCTGATTCCCGGCCACAACGGCGGCGGTATCGGTCCCGATTTGGATGACGCGGATCAGTTGGGAGGCGTTCAGCGCGTCCGCATCGACCATCGTGCCGAGTTTGCGGATCGCTTCGCCCATGATCTTGCCCAACCGCTCGCCTTCACCCCCCGGAATCAGCTCGAACGTGCTCTGCACGCTCTCTGAAGCCTGGGTGAAGGTCATTACCGCCTCTTCGGCGGCCTTTTTTACCTCGTTTGGGCTCAGAACCTTCCCGTTTTGTGCTCCCATGCGCTGATCCTTACCATAAATCCAGGTTGATGGAACACTTTTTCTCGCGTTCGACGGTCTGAAGAGGCAGAATGCCGTCGCGAAAGGGGGGTCTTGATGTCAAGCACGGCCAAAGAGCTGAACGCGGCGTTCTCGAAGCGGGTGCAGCGGGTGGTCCAGGCGGCCCTCGCGAACGAACTGGAGCTGTGCCGGGCGGCCGGGGACGAGCGGGGCGCCCGACAGATGGCCGCCGCCAAGCACGGGATGTTGTGGTGGGCGGAAGAGTGGGCGCAGTCGAAAAAGAGGGTTGACGAGCCTGAGCCGACCGAGTAGGGTTTCTCGCATGGACGCTAGCACGCAGATTTCCCAAGAGATCAGCCGGTTGTAGGTAGGAGTTGCGCGGGCTTCCGCTTGCGCTGGCGTCCACCTCGCTTCGTTAAGCCCCCGACTCCTACCCACAACCGGCCCTTGAGGGGTCGATGAAGCAAGGAAGCCATCTCCGCGTCGCCCGGTGGGGCGAGTTCCAGCACTACCGGAACCGGACCCCTCCCTGGATCAAGCTCTACAACCATCTGCTCGACGATCCAGACTTCGACTCCATCCCCTCGCCCACTCGATTCTACCTGCCGTTCATCTGGCTCCTCGCCTCGCGCAACAACGGCGTCGTCCCGGATGATGCAGCCTGGATTCAACGAAAGATCGGGTCGCCGGAGATGCCGGACATACAAGTCCTTGTAAACAAAGGGTTTCTTGAGCGCCAGCAAGATGCTAGCGCGGCGCTGGCAAGTTGCGGACAAGATGCTTGTGCAGAGAGAGAGAGAGAGGGAGAGAGAGAGACAGAGAGAGAGAGAGAAACAGACAGCGCGGAGCCTTCGGCTGACGCCGAATCTCCCGCGCCGGTGGTGTCGGGTTTTCTGACAAGCGGAAAGGGTGTGACCTGGGATCTGCGAGTGGATCTCTTCGGAGAACTCCAAGACGCCTACCCCGGAGTGGACATCCTGGCGGAAGCGCGGAAGGCGAAGGCGTGGTGCATGGCGAACCCGACGCGACGAAAAACGGCGCGGGGGATGCCGCGATTCCTGAACCAGTGGCTTGAGAAGTGCCAGAACGGGGCCGGGTCGGTGCGCGCCGCGCCGGGCGGGCGAGAGTCCCCCGGCGAGCACACCCGGCGGTCGTTCGAGACCTACCTTCAGCAGAAAGGGATCTTCGATGGACAAGCGAGAACAGGCGATTCGGACTCAGATGGTCTGGAAGTTGGCTAGCCTCTACCCCAACGTGAAGATGGAGGTTGGGCACATCGACGCCTACGTCGAGGCGACGGCCGAGTACCCGGTCGAGATGGTGCAGCAGGCCATCTTGGTCGCGGCCAGAAAGTCTCCCGACTTCATCCCCGCCGCACCCCGCATCGTCAAGGTCTGCCGATCGCTCCAGGCGGCCAAATCGGGGATCGCGACGCCCGAGGAGGCATGGGCGTGGGTGGTCGAGAACCTGGGCGACTCGGGGCGGCGGCGCAAGACGGAGGGTTTCGAGCAGGCCGAACAGGCGGTCCAGGCCATCGGGGGTTGGGAAGAGCTGGGCCAGCGGCCGACCTCGGAGCGGCACTGGACCCGGAAGAACTTCCTCGCCGCCTACCAGTCGATCTACGCCGGGATCAAAGAGGCGGTCCAACCGGCGCGCATCGGACCCGGCACTACGAACGGCTTCGCGAGGATCGGCGGATGAGCCCCCGGCGCGCGCCGAAGTTCGTCGAAGACCCGGAGGCCGAGATCCGAACTCCACCTTGCGACCGCTGCAACACCACCGGGGTCATCCCCTACTGGCGGCTGGTCGAGGGGCAGGTTCACGAATTGCAGGCCCGGTGCCTCTGCTGGAACGGGCTCCAGCGCCTCGGGCTCCCCTCGATCGACGGCATCCCCGGGGTGCCCAAGGGACTGAGCGCGGCACAGATGTCGGCGTTGGTGAACGCGATGGTGTCGCACCCGAACCTGACGCCGCTCGAAGCCTTGGGCTTCATCCCGAAGAGCCGCGAAGATCTGGCCCGCGCGTTCGCGGCGGTGAGTCCCGAGCTGGCGCGGGAGATGTCCTCGCGCTTCTGTCCCGACAAGGCGTTGATGGATTCGTGGCTTGAGATGCGAGCCGCACTGATGGCCGAGTACCAAGAAGAGGCGACGGCAGAGATGCCGTTCTAGGAAGGAGAGCCGATGTCCGAGGAGCAGACGACTGTGCAACCCGAGCCCGAAGATGGGCGGTTTCACGAGTGGGGGCAGCCGTTTCAGGATCGGCATGCCGGTGGTGTTTTCTACCGCTTTTGCCTGATCTGTGGGGCGATGCAGTCGAGGGGAATCATCGCGGCGGGCTGGCTGAACCAGAGCGATTCTGAGCCGTCCGTGGCGGCCTGCTGGACCGAGCGCGGGAATCACATGCTGAATCAGCTTGCGCTCCAGCTCGAAGTGCAGAAGATCATCCAGGCGTCGAACCAGGCCGCGCGGATTCAGCCGGTGGCCGGACGGATCATCCCCAACTGAAAGGAGCGAGGCGATGGGAGAGAGTTTGCGGAAGGTGACTTCGGAGAGCTTGGGTGACGGCGTGATCGAGGCGTTGTTCCAGGGCGAGCTGGAGAAGGTGTTGGCGAACATCGACGACTTGGGCACCGACGCGAAGAAGAAGCGCCGGATCATTCTGGAGTTCACCATCACGCCTACGGAGTCGCGAGACATGGCGGGCATCGCGATCGCGACCAAGACGACACTGGCTCCAGTGAAGGCGGTCGGGGTCGGCATCATCCTCTCGCGCGAGGCCGGAAAGCCGGTGGCGCTGGAGGCCAATTCCACACAAGAGAACCTGTTCCCCGGAATGAAGGAGGTGACTCGTGGCTGATCTCACGGCCGGATTCGTTGAGAAGATCGAGGCAATGGCGGCGGCCTCTAACCGCTTCGTTCAGGTCGGCGACTACACCTATACAAACTCAATGACGTGGACGAGGATCGACCCGCCGAAGGTCTCGCCGCATTCCCTGTCGTCCCTGGATGGGCTTACCACCTATGTCCGCGAGGTGGCGGACTTCGGAAAGGACAGGGTTTGCTTCGTGGTGGACAAGCCTATGCGCGTCGTTGTGGCGGGATCGCTCAACAGCGGGGCGATTCGACAGTGCTACGCCACGGCTAATCTGGACGCCCAAGGTTTTGACTTCGGCGAGTTCATGCCGCAGGAGAAGTTCATCATCGGCCTTCAGACGCAGTTTCTCCCGAACGCATCTCTGGACCAGCTAATCAAGACGGTCTCTTCCATCGCCTCGGAGGACGTGCGGGTGTCGGTGGATGACGGGGTATCCCAGGAGGTGACAGTCAAGGCGTCGCTGGCGAAGATGGACCGAGCGACCCTGCCGAATCGCATCGAGCTTCGCCCGTTCCGCACGTTCCGCGAGGTGGGACAGCCCGCATCGGAGTTCTTGCTCCGCGCGCAGAAAGACTCTCGCGGTGTGAACCTCGCGTTGTTCGAGGCGGACGGCGAGGCGTGGGTGATCGAGGCCAAGAACAACATCCGAGAGTATCTACTTCGCGAGTGCCCGAGTGTTCCGGTGTTGGTGTAGCCGAAAGGGGGATGAGGTGCTGAAGAAGTTCTGCGATATGTGCAAAAAGGCGATCGAGGACGACGCCTTCATCGAGTTCGACATCCCGCTCAACGGGACCGGCGTGAACGTGTGGGTTTCGTTTCCCGATGATATTCCGATGGACTTCCATGTCCACCAACGGTGCGTGTTCGAGAGCATTCGGAAGGCCGAGGAGCGAGCCAAGACAACCATGTTGGAGGACAGGGCGCGATGAAGGAGAAGATTATCCTCGTGGTCGCGGGGGGTCGCGACTACGCCTGGACCGAAGCCGACACCGCGTTCTTGAACTCCCTGCCCGAGCCTTGGGTTGTACTGACCGGAGGGTCGGGCATCGTAGACACGCGGGCCGAGCAATGGGCGCGCTCGAAGGGCATCCAGCCGATCATCGCCTACGCCTTGTGGGACTACTACAGTAAGGCGGCGGGTCCGATTCGGAACTCGGTCATGGCGCAGCTCGCGACCCACGCCGCGATCTTCCCTGGCCACACCGGAACCGCCGACATGCTGAAGAAGGCGCAGGAGATGGGGTTGGTGATTCACATGAGGGAGGGAACATGAACCTCCTCGCGATCGACCCAGGCTCGACTCACTCTGCCTTTGTGCTCTTCGATGGGACGAGCGTCCTCGCCAGCGGGATCTTCGAGAATGCCGACCTCTTGCACTACGTTCGGAAGGGCGAGCTGGTGAACCAGCCGTTCCAAGCTATCGCGATCGAGCGGATTCGGGCGCAGGGCAAGAAGATGGTGGGCAACGAGACGTTCGAGACCGCCGAGTGGAGCGGGATGTACTTCGCGGCGAGCCCGCATCCGTCCCACTGGATCACCCGCATCGAAGCGTTCAAGGTCATCACCAAGAATTTCCACGAACCTTCACCCAAGACCGCAGACGCGCGGGTGCGGGCCGCCTTGATTCAGCAGTTCGGCAAGCTCGCGCTGGTCGCGGATGAGTGGGCGGCGCTGGCCGTCGCCGAGACTTGGTGGCGGAAGAACACGGAGGCTAGAGCATGAGTCGTCCACCCGCTCCTTGGACTTACCATGTCAAGCAGACCATCTCCGAAGCCCTCGGCGTATCCGCTCCGAGTGTCGGGCAGGGGATGAAGTGGCGAATGCAGCACTGTCCCAAGTGTCGCCGCGCCCGGTCTCTCTCGCAGTACCTACACAACCCGTGGGACCAAACCTCGCGCCGCTACAAGCTCTGCGCGACTTGCCGGGGGTACGCATGAGCGAGAACCAGTGCATTGCAGCTCGGCACTGTCCCGACCCGCCGATGCCCGGAATCAAGTGCTGCGAGCGGCACCGAGACCTGCGGCGAAAGGCCTCCGCCGAGTACCAAGCACGGCACCGCAAGAAGAACCTCTGTGTCGAATGCTCCAACCCGCCCGAGCCAGGTGCTTCGCGCTGCCGGAAGTGTCTTCTCGCCCGCCGTGTCGCCACTCGCGAGCGGCGCGGGGCTGGAGAGTGGATGTCCGGAGGGCGCGGCAGGCCCCCGCTCTTTCGAGACGAGGAGGCCAATGCGTGAGCTGGCTCTTTTCGCGGGCGCTGGTGGAGGCATACTGGGCGGCACACTCTTCGGATGGCGCACCGTCTGCGCCGTCGAACTCGACCCCTACGCCGCAAGCGTACTTGTCGCCCGACAGAATGACGGCCTTCTCCCGCCCTTCCCGATTTGGGATGACGTTCGCACCTTTGATGGAACACGGTGGCGAGGTCGTGTTGACGTGGTTTCTGGAGGGTTTCCCTGCCAGCCGTTCAGTGTCGCAGGCAAGCGACTCGCCGATCAAGACGAACGGAACCTCTGGCCCGAGACCATCCGCGTACTTCGCGAAGTGGGACCGCGATTCGCGCTCTTGGAGAACGTCCCAGGGCTCCTTGCTCACGAATACGCCAGAACCATTTTTGGAGACCTGGCCGAAGCAGGGTTCGATGCGGAATGGGGAGTGCTATCCGCGGCCGCCGTTGGAGCACCCCACCGACGGCGACGGCTCTGGATTGTTGCCCACGCCACGGGCGCAGGAGGGTGCATTCAACAAGAGCCCGGGAGCGAATTCAGTACGGCGCCTATCCCTAGTGGGGATGGCGCGAACCGGGCTCTGGCCGACGCCGACGATCCACGGCAACCACAACAACCCGAAGTTCGGCGGCTCGGCGGGATGGGGCCTGGCGCAAGCCGCGAAGCTCTGGCCGACACCACGCTCGACGGACGGGACGCACGGCGGGCGAGTGACGCCGCGCAAGGCGAGGAACGGCGGGAACCTGATCGAAGCGGTCAGCACTACCGACGCGACTGGCCAACTGAACCCGACGTGGGTCGAGTGGCTAATGGGATTCCCGCAAGGATGGACCGACTTAAAGCCCTTGGAAATGCCCAGGTTCCGCGAGTGGCTGCAACAGCATGGAGGGAACTCGCCCGATGAGAACCAGCCCTAGTTGCCAGTGGTGCGACCCCGACCAC